>JAESFQ010001005.1_pt1 | contig 10264 bp, 9 predicted proteins | sample 9269431 | NCBI WGS metagenome assembly JAESFQ01 (sample SAMN14502588, study PRJNA617103) | algae metagenome | isolation source: Plectolyngbya sp. WJT66-NPBG17 and co-occurring heterotrophs from well... | place: USA: Mojave Desert, Joshua Tree National Park, California | collected 2006-08-06 | reverse complement strand
AGCGATCATAGATCCCCAGACGAGCGCGGCAGGACCACCATTCAGCCATGCAAGTTGGAATGAGAGGCCAACAGCCTCCCATGCTACTTGGAGGGTGAACCCAAAGTTGTTGATAGCGAGTTGGTTTATGTAGCGCTGGAACAGCAGTCAGGTAGCTGATCTCGAGTAATAGATCAGTGAGACTTACCTGGAAGCCGCCGCCATTTGCGGAACCAGAGGAGTGGGTGTCATGTTTGGATTTGTTCGTTTTCTCGTGTAGTCCATCGTGGTAATCTGGGACATTTGTCGTGACAAGTGCTGCATCCTTGTCCATATTGAAGGAACGAGGAGGATGCGGAGATGCGTCGTGATCGTGGGAAACCGTCAAAGATCGGAGCATTGTAAGTGATTACGAATTTTCACTGGATATGGGGCCCGGAGGTTTTATTCCAGAACTGACCGCAGATGACATGCAGAGCCAACTTCTTGTTAAGCGACATAGATCCTGATATCTACGAAGCGAGATTTGTACACTTCTGGTTTACGTGCCGTGTCCTGGGGGAGTGAGGGGTGGGGGCTCGACCCTCCCCTGGCGGACTGGAGGATTCCAACTTGAATCATGTAGTCAAGCTCCAGACGCACTGCAGACCCCGCCAGTCGTAAAGCAGGCAACGGGGCTTGCAGGATGCCCACGTCGCACGCCTGCATTGACGCGAGGTGTCTGGACCGGTTCGTTGGGTTTCGAAGCTGCGTTCGAATATCACTCTTGAGGTGCATTGACAGGAGAAGTTCATTGGTTAATATCGCCTCCGGAAGGCTCTCATCTTTTCTTCCTTGCAGTATATAGATTGCTAGCTGATAGTATCGTCGAGGCTGGAAAGATTCAATCTAGTAGTGAAGGAGATAGTAGATTACTGATCGAAGGATTGGCATGCCTGCACACGCGGCACGATAGGTTTCCCGTTGCCAAGCAGACTTTTTAATTGAAGAAGGGCTCGCTTGGTGCGAACCGCAGATTTCTCGTACACTTCTAATGTAGCGCGGCGTGAAAGAAGCATGGCGCGGCAGGTGGGGGAACAGAAACGGCACGGGACCGGCCCTCTGTGGGAACTAAGTCCGGACCTTCGAGCCTATAACCTTGTTGGGGTCTTGGCGCGTTATCACCGCTCTTCCGCCATCGCTCCAATCATCACTTTCCTACCATACTCTTATCAGCCTTACTTCAGGCCGTGCGCGGCATCGGGAACAGAGCCGCTCGTTCATCTATTTATGCACATCTAAGGTACTCTTGGACGATATGACAAGCCTTAGTGTCAATTTTCGCCCCCACACTCTGGTAGACTACGTAACTAGGCATCTGTGGCCTTGCCAGAAGCTCAGTATCGTTCAAAACACGTATGGTGAGGCCATATTCTTAGCGTACCTGCTCTACGCCCCGATTGATAAACGTGTTTCAGCCATCACTGGGTCGTAAGAAATGAGGAGGAATGAGGCCGCAAGAGATGATCTTGCAAGTAACACGGCATGTGGGCATGCCCCGAACTAACGTCCTTTGAAGTATAGCTCTTATGAATCCTTCCAAATCCATGATCGAAGCCTGCATAGTGTCTGAGCAATACCTTCCTACTAACCGTGCTTCACGCTCGCGTGTGAGGCAAATAGGAGCGGCAGTGACTCTCTTATCATAGCCAATGGTTTTATGCAGACAGGGCACCGCCCCCCAACTTGAATGTTGGTTCTCAGCAAAAAGAGATTTGCTTTTGCTGTGCCTGCACCCCAAATCAACCCAGTGAGTTGGTCGTCGAGGACGAACATTTGGTATGAGTGATCTTAAACACCAGCATTTCTATCGTACCAACTCTATCACTACTTCTTCGCTTTGTCATGGCCGGTACTATTCAGCCCATAGCTGCACTCACGGCCGAAGACCATGGCCCAATCAACACAATCGTCTCTATCGTTCTTCCAGTTACAAGTATCCTCATCGCGACTGTCCGTATGGCAATGCGACGGCAAAAGTTCCACGAGTTTGAGCCTGATGATATCGTATTTGTTGTAGGACTCGTATGACTCTACATTTCAACCTTCCATATGCACTTTACTAACACAGCTTAGTGCTTTGGTGTCTTCACTTCCATCTTGTCTCACTTCTGCGTCAGAGCAGGCCTAGGAAGACACCAGGAAACGCTTGACGAAAAACAGGTAGTTCGTTACTTTAAGGTATGCAAACGAACTGTAGCGTACGGGCTGTACTAAGAATGCACTCACAGCTTTTCTGGACCACACAAATTTCGGGCGTTATCACCCTCGCTCTTGCTAAACTATCCCTGGTTGTCCTTTTTCAACGCATCGCCCCAAAACAAATGGGACCTCAAACCACTACATGGCTTATGCCTATGGTCGCTGTGTACACCCTACTTTCTCTGTTTCTGATCGCCTTTCAATGCCAAATGCCACAGCCTTGGATACTGAGTCCGAGAAGTTGCTCTACACATGGCAACGTGTACTACCCGATCACAATCTCTAACATGTTGACCGACGCTATGCTTGCCATCTGGATCTTTCCAGTTATTTGGGGTCTACAAATGAAAGTGCATACCAAGTCTGTTGTACTTTGGTTGTTTGGATCGCGTTTGCTAATTTGTGTCGCGGATATTGGGCGGATGGTAGTTATCCACAAAGCTCTTCAGTCGGAGGACCAAACACGTAAGATTCCACGGTCTCTTTCAAACATAACGAAATTCTTCCATACAGTCTTGATTTTTGGATCTCATGTCACTAACAATATCTCAGGATCCCAACTGATTTGGGCCGTAATGGATCAAGTCGTTGTTCACCTTTCGATTAATCACGCCACACTACCTCGTATTCAGACCTTCCTCTCCCACCTACAAATCGGCGGCATGAGCACACATATGGGCGCAAGTCGGAGTGGTCCACGAACGACGTCCAAAGAGAGAAGCAGCGCCGCCAAAACTAGTGAGAACCATTTGAACGGGAACAAAGTAGGGCGTGCCTCCGATAAAGCTTGGGACTCGTTGCGCAACCGTCTCACTGGGAGTCTCAACAGGACGCCTAGCATCTCTGAGCAGCCTCTTACGCACCAGCAGCAAGGCATTGAACTATCTACAATTGTATACTCCGGGAAGAGCGAGGCTGAACAAAGAAATGTGGAGCAGGATCGATCAGCGGCTACATCGAGCGAAGGCTTAACAAGAGAGCAAAGTACAGACCGGCTAGAGGGTGTGAGGGTGCAAAAGGATTTTCAGATTGTTTATAACCAAATGTAAGATACTACGTAGAGACATGCTTGATATATTTCGCTACCTTGCTAGTGTTCATTATTTAAAACACGTCTAGCCTTCTCATATCTGTACTGGGTTACAATTACGCGTTATGCAATGAGTATCATGCTAATGTGAAAAGTCAAAAGCCACCAACGCCGCGCTATGTTGAAGAAACAAATCGATGCAAGGTTGCCCCAAGCCGTCAGGACGCGCAGCAACCACTGTAGGCCAGGCCGTAAAAGTTCTGCCGACCAGCCCCTACTTGTTGAGCCCCTGCTCGCGTTTCAACGCCTCGCGGAACTTTGCGCCACGAACCATTATCAAAAGGATTCCTGGTATGCAGAGAAGGTCCATGATTCCTAGGCCGGTAAATGCCCATCCCCAACCCATGCCATCCAAGATGCTGCCCATGATGGCTGCGCATATTGCCGCAGCAACATTGCGTAGTAACCCTCCTAACGCTACTAGACTGGCTGTCTGAGCAGGGTCACACTCGGTTTGGAAAGAAGTGCTGGTGACGAAGACGACGGAAACGCCTACTGCTGCAAGAGCTGAACTGAAGAGAACCGCTGCTGGATGCACACGATTGTGTGCGAACCATCCGAACATGATCTTTCCAGCCGCTGCGATGAGAAAACCCGGTATTTGAATGGCAATTCTTCGCTCAGGTGCAACCTTGCCATCGGGACTATTCGCAATAGCTGTCCTCCGCATGTAGTCGGAAAGTCGACCAACGACGATCGAAGCGATGAACATTGCAATGCCGGGACACAGGAAGGCGTACCCAACCTCTGCAGTTGTCCAGTCGTAGCCCTCTTGCCAGATGGTGGGGAAGGATATGTACATGCCGTACAGACCAGCAAATTGAAAGGCCCCATTGAAGGAGACAATCAAGTGGGGAGGGTATTTGAGAAGATGCACGAACTTCCGAAATGATGGACGAGGAACTTTCGGAACTTTCATGTCCGTACAGGGCCTCGTCCGGAATTTCGGTATCGAAAACCAAGGCTGGTGCGCAACAGCCGTGCCGTTGCCCACCAGTGATCGCAAAGTCTCTGGCATGGAGAACACGATGGCGAGATATACCGGAAGACTGGCAAGCGAGAGGAATCCAAAAACCCATCGCCATCTGGTCTCGGTCGCGAATTGACCACCTATGAGTGGACCGAGGATAGGGCCAAGCTGAGGTCCCATAAGAAACCATGCTAAGGCGGAAGCACGTCTGGCTGGTTCTGTGATATCGGCTACTGTACCGGCTCCAACAGAGAAGACGATACATGACCCAAATGCCTGGAAGATGCGGAGAAAGTAGAGTAGAGCAATGTGCGCTGGCAGTAGAGCAAGCAAGGTGTTCGCGATGAGGAAACTGCCGAGACCAACCATGTACACGGTCTTTCTTCCACCAATATCAGAGGCTGCCGCGCCGAAGAGAGGCTACAAATTCTTAGTTTTGCACTTCGAGCTACCGGAACGGATGACTTACGGCAATGGCGAACACTACCATGTACATTGAAACAGTACCGTTGACAGCAGTTTCTGATGTCTTGAAGATGGTCTGGAACAGCTTCAGAGAAGGCAAGTAAACCGCTCCGCATAGTGGTCCAAAGAAGCCTGCCGCTGTAACGACGCCCAAGATGAACCTCCTGCGATTGATTGAGAAGGCTGAATAAGGTGGCGGTGGTGGTGGTGGAGTAGTATCTTCCGTTAATGATTGTTCCGCTTCATCTCTGGGATGGGGTGATGGGTAATCATCGCTGTCAATACTCTCGCGACACCGGTCGTAATGATGCGCCTTCTCGAAGTCGATTGGAGAACGCATGACAAAGAATGGGATGGACGGTTTGATGCGACAGATGGTCTCCGATGTGTCTTCTTGGGACTAAAGGATGCAATAAGAGTGATATGTATGGAAGTGCCAACCCAGCATTGCCCAGTGCTCGGAGCGTCCTATGTGCCGGACATGCACAGCGCATAACCTAAGACCTTGTTCCAGGCACATTCGCGTCGTGCTTTACAGGCTATTGCATAGCCCTGCTAAGCGCATGTCCAATGAAAAGATGCCCTAGTACAAAGGAGGTATTTTTATCTCAGCTGCGGTCAGCTCCCACCAGAGGAACGCTTAGCCCCGTGGAACGCCAACATTGTTGGTAGTACCCGATACACTGTCGGCGACCCCACAGACCATTTTCGTACGTGCAACCACGAATGCAAGTGTTGTATGTTGCTTGCAATTTCGTGTTGGAGCCGTCATCCTGCAGCTGCATCCAAACCTTCTCCCCGGATTGCGTGGTTTGCACAGATGTTACGGCCCATCTTAACCGTTTCCGGTAGCAAACATCTTCAGCCTAGAGGAACCGCTATCTGTGCATGAGAGTGCGAAGTAGCGTTCCAGCGTCGCCTATGAATCGTGCGCCGTTCGATACAGCAACACCAGCAAAACAGGTCTATTCCACTAGCGCCCGCCGTCTGACCCGGTGGCCTAAAGAGCTGGGGGAGGCTTGAGGCTGAATGGCTTAGCGCCCCACTATGCTCGATAAACATGGTCTAGGTACTTCGCCTCGTCGATAACTGGCTGACACACGAAGAATAATGTTTCCTTGCATTATCGCGTCTTGTGGTGTTTCAAGGCGTTGCTGAGATTATCAGAGCTAGCAGAAGGGTTGCAATGGGCTACCTGAAGCCAAGTCGACGAGCACGACACGTTGCCGCCTTTTCCCTCAGCACTGCGGCACGGGTATAAGCACTGGATGCTATTCATTTAGTATATGCAGTGTTGGACGGTTCATACCAGGAGCGTTCCATAGACACACCGACAGATATTGAGTCCGCACCAGTGGTATGGAACATTCCGCCAATACCAAAGAACCAACTGACGAGAATTTGAAGTCATATTTCTACCAATAGTAACCCATCTAGCTTTGTACCGGACGCTCAACAATTATATGTGTTGCTGTTCAGCACCTATTCTGGATGCTGCGGATAAACATTTGCAGTTGACAGCTTAGCCCAAACCCGGTTCTTAGGACCTACGCAAACGTCGCGAAGGTACCAACAGACGGGATAATTGCGATAGTCGTGCGAACTCTTCGATGCAGCTTCCTTGCCGCTCGATCTTGCTTGTGTCAATAATGCGCACATGATTTGATAAAGTGGATTTCACGCTCGGATCCCGAAGCGAAGTCTCACAGACAGGGCACTAAACATGAAAACAAAAGCGTGTGAATGTTGGCGGGCACGGCTCATGTGCTTGTAGCTCGGGACCTCAAAGGTTCAGGTACGCTCCCGCAAAATGCAATGTCACGCCAATTCCTCTCGTTGAGGCGTCATGCACGAAGCCATGGCCACGTCTTCTGCTAGAGCTCCACGCTGCTTCCATGGGTATGTTTACCGCATTTTTCTCCACCTACAATTACGCAGTGCGGATTTCGCCGAATACGTACCTTGGTATTGTTCCAATCACCCCATCGGTTGAGAATCAATCGCCAGCAAAATCACCTAACACGACAGCGGGAGAATTCCTCGTAAGCAAGTCACGTTTTCTGCCCGCCTGAGTCGGGCGTAGTGTAACCAAGCTGGGGTATTGTTGTGCCGAGATTGCGTTTTCTTACTATCCGTCTCCACCTCGCCCACTTGGGTACACTATGTTTATCGTAACCCAATCTCCACATCACGTTATGTCCACTTGCAGGTTCAGTCGAAGGATTTATGACACGTTGACAATGATCCACTTGGTGACTGAGGTAAGCCTTGTCTTTCGCGGTATTTGCAATCGCATGTAACGGTCGCAGCATTGGTGGGCGTAAGGCGCCCTGAAATCGTCAGCACGACCCCTGTCACTTTACTACCCGTTGGCGCAGCGATCCTTCGTAGAGTCGCTAGGTTTTTGGCCCCACGTCGAACGATTGATCAATCCTGGTCAACGGCGATCTGTCAAGGGTGCGCTCAGTTCAGTTGATATGACACATCGTTAAGGCTGCTCTACAGTCGGTACCTCCCGCGTAAAAAAACAAATGTCAATCAATACTTTTCAGTGCATAGACTTCAAATGCACAACCGTTAGGACGTGGCATGTCGTTGGGATGGCGAGGTTGAACATGCAACTACTGGCCGCTGCAGATGTAAAACAAGCGAAACCATGCCCCAAGGTATTCGTCGTTGAGTGTAGGAACAAGATAGATACCGGCTCGGAATGTTAAGATGGAAATTGATACACATTGATTATACGATGCAACATCATACCCAGTAAACCCTTCGTAATGCAACCCCATCATTCTCCATCCTGATATGCTACCAAGCCTACTGTGACTTTGCCGATATACTGTGTACCTTCTCAAACTTCAACTTCAATCCCCTAGGATACAACGGCCCCGCAGGCGTCATCCTCCCATCCCAGCTCTCATCTACCCTCCACTTGCAACCTCGCACCAACTCCGCCAAAGTTATCCTCAACTGTTGCATCGCAAACTTCTGCCCCAAACACGCTCTCCTTCCACCATGAAAGCTAATGAAGGAGCCCTTGGAGTTAGCGCGACGGTATAGATGATTAATCTCCTCGTTCGTACTACCCCAGCGCTGCGGCTTGAAATCCTCAGCATCGGCGCCCCAGAACTCAGTGTCGCGGTTCGTAGAGTATGCGTTGTAGCCCATGTATACACCAGATGGTACGGGAATCTTGTTACCGAGGACGACAGGGGCTGTTGTGCGGCGGTTGATAAGTTGCGAGATGGGAGGAAACATGCGAAGGGATTCGTAGAGGACTGCGGTGAGGAGAGGCAGGTCATGGAGATCGGTGTAGGAGGGTTCGTAGTCGGCGGGTGCGTCGATTGGAATCAAGGCTGAGATCTCTTTGCGAACTGCTTCTTGGACTGAAGTGTGGGTACCGAGAAGGTACATGAGGGACATGAGCGCGAGTTGCGGATTCTCATGCCCAGCTAGGAAAGTGCTGACGAGGTTGTCGTCGAGATCCTTGTCGCTGAGTATACCTTCGCGGTGCGAACCGAGTAATCTGCAAGCAACGTTACGATTGTCGTTTTCGTTACAAACATGTTGGGTATGTCCCTTGGTGATGGCGGTACGAAGCGTGCCGCGAAACTGCTTGTTGAGCATACGGCCAAGCGTCCGGATCTTTAATGGGAGGTAGTCAAGGAATGGGAAGTTCATGAAGATAGGCTGGAAGATGATGGGCTTGATCTTCATTTGGATCATGTGGAGTGGAGCGTCTGTGTGCTGCATGGTTTCAAAGCTTGAGCTATACAGGACTTCAGAGAGATTGGCGAGTGCATATCGATGGAGAGGGGAGTATATCGGGATACCATTGCCGCCAGCAGTCTTCGAGTTGTCCAGGAACATGTCTCTTAGGATCCTGGAGTTCTTCCAGATTTGCTCAGACTCTTGGTCAGCTTGTAGAGCAGGTTTGATGACGCGCTGGTACAGTCGCCATTTCTCGCCATGGGCGCTGATAATGTTCTCGCCCGTATACTCTGCGAGCACGCTATGTGGGATCTTGATGTGGTTTCCAGACTTGGCGTACGTGTCTTCATGCTTGAACATTTCGGCAATGTACGTGGGCTTGGTCACCAAGATATTCCTGGAATGTTGGTATGCAAAGTCAGTACGTGTTTCAATCGTCGGTCGTATGGTGGAAAACGGACCATTGTCCACCAAAGAACAGCTTCACTGCGCCATATTTGGCCAGAGGTTCCTTGAGATATTGCCGGTACAGTTCTGCTTGATCGACATCTTTGAATAGCGGTAGAAGGCCGTAGTAGAAGGGAATGGTTGGTATATTCTTAGGAAAGTTGCGAGGTGGTGTGAAAAGGTGAACAAGGAATGACACCACACCGAAGAAGATAGCAAAAGTGGCTACAAACACCAACGAAAGAGACGAAACCATGATGCGGAGTTGCTTTCGAAATCACGATATCGGTAACGACTGCTTAGCTTGAGCATATATGAAACTAGCCATCAAAGTCTCAAAGGATCTCAGCCCTACGTAGGGGGGCGGAGTCTCTAAGCGAAAGCTGAAAGCTGAAGCGAAATGGGCTGGCGCACGTACCTGTACGCCTTAACAGCGCAGACACCTAGATTTAGACAATAAGGTGTTTCTGACGGTAACTTTCGGTATTTACACGACACTCGGAAGGTGGAGCCAATCGTTTGTGGCGGAGCTAGCATTGGTGGAGATCCTTCATGCTGCCAAGCAGTGCATGCGTCTTCATGAGCCTGTCAGAGTCGGGTCCGCGATGGCCGTGCCACGATCGCAGGGCTGGACTTTTTGCTGCATTGACAGCTCGTTGGATCCTTTCGTAAGACGGATGTTTGTGCCAGGCGGCTTGCTGTCTACTCGCAATCGCTTGAGATAGGCTCAGGTTGCTGCGCATGCCAGGATGCGTGTCTCGGCTGGCAACACCATGCAATTTGTCCCACTACAGTAGCAACAACAGATGCGCACTGCCACCCGACAAGTTAAACTCGGCGACCAATTCGTCGGTTAACCCCGGTTGCTAGTGAGATTGAAAGATGCCGTAATTAGCGTATCAGTCGGTGTGCGGAGAGCACGAGCTGTGGCTTGCCTTGGATGCCATCTTCAGCTGGTTGGGCGCCCGGGCGCGCTTTGACCGCATGGAGCATCACCTTTGTGATGTTTCGAGACATACGGGTTGGATCTCTTTCATATATTAGCAGCCGCGTTGTTGTGCTTCTGCAGGCCAACAATCGACTTCTCTAATCGCCCAACGCACGCCTCCGGCATCCTGTTTCCCACGTTTTCCTTTATTCAATTCTTAGCATCTTCATCTTAGCGGAAACCCCTACTGTTGTCATTAATCATTTACCATGGCGCCACTAAACAAATCTGTCAACATCTACCACTGCATTCAGGGTATGTACTGGAGAAATACCTCTGGTGAACTCCTGGCAGTGGAAGGCAGCAACTCCAAATCACTACCAGAAATTTGGACGCAATTGAAGGATGTTGTTTGCTCCTCCGAAAAGCCATG
>JAESFQ010001004.1_pt1 | contig 10265 bp, 11 predicted proteins | sample 9269431 | NCBI WGS metagenome assembly JAESFQ01 (sample SAMN14502588, study PRJNA617103) | algae metagenome | isolation source: Plectolyngbya sp. WJT66-NPBG17 and co-occurring heterotrophs from well... | place: USA: Mojave Desert, Joshua Tree National Park, California | collected 2006-08-06 | reverse complement strand
ATGATCTAACATCACGTACATTCCCCGCTCGTGAATGGCGTCCACTGCTGCTCGCCATGCCGCAATATCGCCATAGTGTTTGTCGAGAAGCGTCAAGTCCAACGGGGAGTATGAGTCGGCTTTCCATGGATTGTTGATGAAGGGCGAACCGGCAATGTAGAGGCCCTGCACATCTTAGCCCAGTATTGGATGCCGACTAGTACTACCTACCTTGACACCTAGCCCCTGGATATAATCCAAGCTATCGATTAATCCCATAAGGTCGCCGCCATGTCTCAATTGATTGCTCTGCGGGTCCTTTTCGTACACCGTTCCATTGATGTCATCGTTCGTCGGATCACCGTTGACAAATCTATCCAAGAACAGGGTGTAGAAGGGAAACCGCCAGTTTGTTGGCGATGGGTGAAATGTGTGGTCTTTCCATTCGCCGGAGTAATCGAGGGGGTCTAGAGCCGCCTGGTTCTCATTAAGATTGTAACCGACGAACTGTTCGTCGAATCTTAAGCAAGAAGCAAAGGAGACGAGAAGCAACTGCAACAGGATACAGTGCATCATTGTGGATGAGAACGCTAGGAGAAAGAAAGTATCAAGACGGATACTGCAGTAAGCAGCGCTGTTCACAGATCTTTATCTCATATATCACAAGGTCCCAAGGAAGAGCCCCACCCACTTTGGTGAGATGCAGGCGGTGTTGGAGGAACTGCATGTTCTCGAAATGCCAGCGCCAGCCAATTCCACAGTAACTGCAGTTGGTGGAAAGTCAAAAATAGCGTGCCGCGACACATCATCCGAGATAATCGTTCCCGCTCATGATCACCGCACAAGAGGGAGCTCAGCCTCCGGTGTTACTATGGTGGATGCACTGTCCCAAAGCCTACAGGTCTCTTAGCGAACGATACAGCGATCTGCCACAGTAATGCGATTGGAATGCTAATGATTACCATCATCATCTGATGAAGGGGTGACGCTAATACCCAGTCTGATTACCTTAGGGGGTGGTGTGATGGAAAATAGGTCAGACCGTAAGGCTGTGGGAGGAAAGTGCGGTAGATGGCTTGCGGCTGAGATAACTACTACCAGGGCCTAGGGATAGAGAAAATGAGGTTGCCCAGAGATAAGCGTCAGATGTTTATTGGGACCTAGCAAGTCAGACTCCTCCAACGTTGCACCGTTGGACGTGTCAGCAACGGGTCAAGCCGCAGCTGTGAGTAGCTGAAGGCTCGCATGAGATGTGCAGCATGCTTTTGGATGCCGTGGCTTGTGATGGTCGGCGGCCCACCGGTTGTGGCAAGATTCTGCATCTGCGACATGGTGGTATACGTTGACGTGCATGAAAGTCGCTTGCAGCAGCTGGAGATGTCTGTCTTCGTGATCTTATTGGCATTGTCTTAAATGTCCTTCCCTGCCGTGGTCTAGAATATCCACTATCGCGCACAAGCTGCACGTTTCAGAAGGGTTAAGCGCGTGCGCCAAGGCGAAGTCATCGAGGATGGGGTTTACGTTCATCGCTCAGTAGTCGGAGCGCGAAGTCGTGTTCAATGCAGAAGCAACATGTGCTGCGCTGGGGTGTGTTTTGCAGTGGTACTGCGATGGCGCAAAGCAAAGTAAGTGCCGCTGCGGGGAGCCTGACGATGAAGGAATGATTTGACGCGCAGTCTGCAGCGATGCATTCACACCTTGCGCGACGCATCGAATACCCGTACGAGAGTAAAGTCTCGAACAGAAACTATGGCGAATGTAAGGAAGTGGACGTGTTTTGGGATGTGAGCAGTGGAGCGCCGCTGGCAACGGCGAGGGCCGCCGGAACACAGTCGGGCCGACTTCCCATCACCATGACCCCCCAATGGCCCCCATCGCTGCCTACCTGATGCCTGAAGCATCTCTACTGAACCCACCTTACTAACAGCGCAATAGCCCGCGAAGGAGGATATTCCAAGCGTTATCTCTCATGTACCGCAATTTGGACACCTGTTGTGCAACCCTTGTCGCAGCGTCGTGCCGTTCAAGGCGCTCCACTACCACCTCCGTCACTACCACAAGATCCGTACGTCATTCTGTAAAGCCATCGTCTCTCAGTACGAAGGTCTTTCCGTGTCGCAGACCGACGCAGATATCGTACCCCATCCAGGTGGATCCTCTCCGTTAGAGTTCCTAGCGTCACCTGAACGAGGCTACTTCTGCCCACACTGCGACTGCGGCGAGGACGTTCACCTTGGCACCTGGGATTGTATGGAATGGGTCAGCTGCGCCGCGTCAGAAACGAAAATTAGACAGTTACTAAAGGTGGCTGCTCTTGTACTAGATCGGTGCGAAGAGACGCTTCGACAGACGCCGCGAGTCATGCGCTGCTGGCTGCGAAGCTGGGGCTCACACTTTTACGCATATCCATTCGAGCTACCTCAGCGAGAGGCTACACGAGCCAGGTACCGTTCCTATCTCAACCGCTTCTTGTGCTATGTGTTCCGTTCGTGGCAAGTCTGTCGGATGTTGGGCCAGAGCTTAGGCGAGGTCTACGGCCTCAGATTGTCAGAGACGCAGGTGCGAAGAATGGAGTCTGTCTGGTCAGACCTGACCGCTAACAGACCCTGTGATCCGGAGCCTTCCTCCTCGTCTCGTATATCGGAGACCTTGTTTTAACTACTTGTGATGTTCTGGACAGATCTGTCGTCTGACGGCGTGTTGGAAGGCAAAGCCATCATCCACTTCTCCGGGGTACTGGATATCCACCCTAGTATATGATGCTTTGCGAGTTGGCATGCGATTCAAACCTAATGTGCATAGCGCGAATCGACCGTGCGGATCGCAATACGTGTTGTCCTGATTGGGTATAATGTCCTACATCCGTGCGAATCATTTCAAACTCTTATCCGTAACACTTATCGCTCTTCCTGTATGCCGCTACATCTTGTCTAGCAAGCTGCTTCGTGTTATTATGCCTGCGACTTGGATCATAGAAACGCCAGAGTCAGTAGCGGCTCCTGCTGTGCGTGTAGAACCCTTGGAAGCAGCCGTGTACGTCTCGTTAACACTTTGAGATTCACAGCAGGCCAACGCTGTAGTGTCAAATCTCCTTACTTTTGTAGCTAGAGAACGCGTAATCGTGTGCACTTCTTGCAAAGTCGCAGTGCCCTACCAGAACCTACACACTCACCTACGAGTTGCGCACAAGCTACAAGCTCGCCTACGACGTATTATCGCAGCACAATTCGACGAGTTGCCAGTTGCGCGAAACATCATGGACCTCCAGCCCCGCAAGGACGGTTCTGCACCGCTCTCTTACCTTGCTCCACTATCGCAGGCTACTGTTGTTTAGATTGTTCGGTGCCCAAGACTATTAATTGGGACCGCATGAGACAACACGCAAAGCAAGAGCACTGTATCAATGCTGCAGAATGCCTGCGTCAGAAGTCTAGGCTTAGTTGTGCGCTCCAAAGCTGGACAAAGTACAGCCAGACATACTGGACTGTGACCGAGGCTCATCCGCCATCCTCAATACGCTCGGATGTCTATCGTGGCCCCAACGTGTCCCGGAAGCACCCCACAAGCGAGGAAGAAGCCCTACTACTCATGGAGGCTGAGAAAGAACGACGTCTACTGAGTGAGCAAAGTAATGCGGTTGCCCTAGAGGAAGAGCTGGACCACGATGAGAACACTGAATGGCTTCGCGGTTGCGAGTGGCCTACTGTACGGGGAGAACATAACGGATCTTAACGAAGCATATAACAGTACGGACGTGTAATCACAGTTAAGTTAGGTTTAGTCGAGATAAGGCCTAAATACGGCGCCTAGTGGGTCTAATGTAGAGTATTTCGCCTAAATAATGGTGTTGAGCCGTCTTAGCGTGTTAGGTCTTCCTGTGCATGCGAGTGCAGTATAAGAATGAAATTGCGTAGTCCTATACGCCTCAAAGTACAAACGTTCTCTTGTAGAGCAGGCTTATCATTAATTCCATTTTACATGTCCGTTAGGAAATTTTCATCAGTAGCTTTTGCAAGAGTCTGCTCACGCCCCCACCCCCGTTCATATATGACTGTCCCTTCATACGTGGGTGGCATAGGCAGCGGAGACGTCTGCTTAACTATTTCTCATACCATCACGACCCTGTATGCCATTCCCCTCGTGGTGATGTATTCCATTAGGTATTCCAGGACGGAAAGAGGTTTCGCTCTCGTCGAAAGCGCAACGCGCTTCGAAGGAGTCTTTGAAACTGGGTTGCCGACCGGACCGGATCCCGGAGAAGATTCGAACAGGCATGCGGAGTTCAACGAACAAGACACGCGCCTGTTGTCCCAGTTAGTCTGGTAAACGCAGTCGAGTTGAGCCGCTGCAGCCGACATACCTTGAGCGACCAACACTGGAAGCCCATTAGAATTTCCAGCACATACCTCCGATCCACGTTGCACGCTTCGAAGCTGGGTATGACACTTTCAGGTAAAGTCTTGCCTTTCCACAAACTAGGATCAATTTCTCTCACTGTCCCCACGTTATCATCAGCCGAGCCATTCTTCAAGCCAAGGTTGCTCAAGCTCTGAATGATCCAAAATCCGATCTGCCCGTGAGCCACTGTCCCCGCTCGAACATCCGTGTAACCCACCAACAGCATTTGGAAGTTTTGAAGGTACATGTCGCACGGATAGGGGTTGAGTTTTCTGACGTTGAGGCACATGGTTATATCGCGGCCGCAGGTTAAGCTGAAGTCTGGTGGGAAGCTAGCAGATATGATGATTTGGGCCGACTCAACCATAGTCGAAATCAGAACCCAATCATCGGGAGCGCTTGCCGGAGATGGGAGTGACGTCTGAGGCCTCATGATGCTAGCTTGTACGCTTGAAAAGGAAGCAAACTTGTCTCGAGACATATTGGAGCCGGACATAGATCTTGTGTCGAGTGGCCAAACGCTAATATTTACACTCTGATCAGGAAGTGAGCAAGCGAAGTTATGCATTGGTTACATGACTGACCTTTCGCATTGTGCTATTGAACCTGCTACGCAAAAAGGTCACGGAAACTTCGATTTGATACAAAACTTCTGCAACGTTGGCGAGCCCTGTCATTGACGGCGGTAGTTCATGGAGTTCCTGCTTACTTGAACGCTTTCGTTCGTCAACTTTGTGCGACAGGGGGCAGTTTGGAGGACATGACGGGCGTTTTGCAAACCAAGGGATCTTGAAATGACTGGTTAGTCTCTGCTGAAAAATGGACTGGACAAAGTACAGACTTTCAGACTGAATGGAAAGCTATGGTATCCAAAACTTAGCCCGATGGGTTCGCGTGTCGGGTCCTCGAAACTATGTGGGTATGTGATGATCTCTGTTGATTCATTCAGAACCTGAAAGCAGTGTTAGAGGAGTGTACTTCGGTTGGTTGAAAGCCGCAAAATTATCGGTACTCACGCAGTGATTTTCTTTATTCTTTCTACAGTTCAAAAAGCCAGAGTCGGCACTCAGAGAGGATATGGTATCTCCGCTTAGCCTAACAGTGATCCTCGGTATCGTAATAGTCCCCAGGCAGTTGATAAGAACCTTCCCGTAAACCGTTTCGCCGTTGGTGAAGATAGCCTTTGGGTGATCGATCTTGATGGACACATCCATGACGGCGTGAACTGATAAAGAAGATGTAACGAACGACCGTTAAATTTGGGTCGGTTGCAAAGGTCGTACGCGGGCTGAAGAAGAGACAACAAGGTTAAAACTTTGGCGAGCGACTATATCTCGAATTCCACATACAGAATACTCGACTTCAGATATAGACTCCCACTTCCATTCTTGAAATTTCGTTGATGCTGAGGGTGTAGTCAACATACCGGCTATTTTAGCCGGCGAGTCCAGACTCACCGAGCAAGCGGACATCAGTCCCTGTCCAACAGCAAACTCTAACGGAAAACCCGAGACTAGACAAGTTGTCTGCTAACGAGTACTAATGCAATCTGTTGGCGATACCGATAGACGATTGGCCGGTCAGGTTCTAGCTTACCGAAAGCAAACCCCTTGAAGAGGTCTCAAGGCCCGATGATCAAAGACTCTGAGCTGAGTCTGGTTCAACCAAACTGACCTAGATAGCCCTGAAGATTACTATGGGCTGATGATAAAGTGGTCCTTTGGATGTGCGTGAGTTCCCGTAATTGTATCGTAGGGGCGGAGGTGGGGCAAGAACATCAAGACCATACATGAGTAACTCGTTATAAATCGTTATTTGCATATCTGGTTAAGCAGCCGTTAGCGTGCCAGAGTCCTTCTCAGCCAGTCTAACAGAGGCTATTAGTAACTATATCTCCTCTGATTGGTTAAGGAAGACTTTGGTCGGCTAACGGGTGCTTAACTAGATATCCAAATAACAACTTATACCGAGTTGCCCATGTACTCCGGAGTATGACTAAGACTTTAAGCGGGAATGTAATGGCGTGAAAGACAGACAAAGAATGATTTGCTGGCTATGAAAATTATGTTCATGCAACCTCTAAGTTGTGGATCTATCACTGAACTACACCTCTGCTAGTTATCCCACTGAATCAGCTTGCGCAACTCAACAGTCTGGCTCTAGTAAATAATTACGTTCGGGGTAATGTGATTTACATTATCCCCATATTCTGGTGCAGCAGGTTGCCGTAAAGCAGAGACCGCTGTAGTGCAAATACAGAGGTTGCCGAAAAGTTAATTTTATTTTGTGGAAATGTGAGTACTTTCCGTAACGTGCGTAAATTCGATGCGCTGCAAGAATCAGATCTGGATCGCAACTATTGGTCTGTGCGGGGCTGATCGAACGTGCTAGGTGAGATGAGATAGCCAAAACATGCTTACACTGTCCCGCTAACGTCAATGTCTTTGTGTGATAGTGGAGAAGTGCCCTTCTTGTGGCGGAAGCGGGGAAGCAACGCCATAGACAGGCCAGACATAGACGCCACTACGTATGATAGAACGGCGTGAACACAGCTTTGCATTTCTTAGTACAACCATTACTAGTAATGACGCGTAGGACTCTTGCAAAAAAGTTTAAACCACCCTAATTACTTAGGAGAATAACCTATCATTCTAGGTCGTTTACCTGCTATTTGGTGAGTACAACATGTGTTAATATCTGTAGCGGGACGGCTGTTTTGCTCTGCCCTGTCAATCAGCTAGCTAACTCGGTAGTATCTAAGTTTATTAATGAGCTGAAGGTGCAAGTGGTGAAGACGACTAGGAGTGCTAACTAGTAGTTAGACTTCCAGCCCCACCATGGAAATTTTACTTAATCGCCCTCATGGTGCCTGACGAGGATTTGGTCCAATGTCCTAAGCAAGTTGGTTGAGCGCCAAAAAAGAGCCAAGGTACAGAGAAACTTGCAAGGAGGAGCTGCAGTGAGATATCTTCAGCTGATATCAATTCTGGTGTTACAGGACTATAACGTTTATCACATGGAAATATCATATTTCAAGTATGCTAGCCCGTCGAGCCAATTTGGTCTAATAAAAATGTGTTCCGGACTCACAAGACTGAGCTTCAGAGCGGTTTAGATAGTCTTCCGGCAGCGTTTTCGACCTGGACCGATTGTGTACAAAATTTAGCTCGTGGCAAGACTCCCTGTAACTGTGCAGTTAAAAGCGTTTGAACTACTGTACTGTATGCCGTGGTCGATAGTATTGCTTAGCTCAAGATTAGCGGATCCCCCGCCCCATTGCGATATGGCAGTCTGTTGTGACGAGGGAAGGTTCCTGGCCGCACATATTTCGATGTGCATGGACTGCTACTTCGGTTCTCAGAATCCTTCCGTACACGGAGGCGAACGCGCTTGCGCAGCCATCTTCATCCAGCGTCTCAAATAAATCTTCTTCGTCTCCGCAAATGGATTCAGCTGAAGCAGATTGACCATTGTCTTTGCTGTCGATGGCAGCGTACCGTACAATTTCATATTCGCTCACTTACTGTAAGACGCTGCTTACAAGGAAGCTTCTGTGTCTCAACTTGTTCTATGCTGGCGTTGATATAACGCTCATTTCTACGAGGTAGGTAGTATCTGTAAGGGGTTCAAGCCCTAGCACACAACAGAGGACTGCTAATGCCTGATACGAGATGGATTGCTAAGGAGCGGACGAATGCTCAGACCGAGGTCTATGTACTGGATGCCGGCTACCTAGTGCTGACTGTCTAGCAAGGAACCGAATGACGCCAGCTACACTCACAGTGTAGCGCATGTAACGGCTAGCCCGTTACAGTTTTCAGCGATGATATATGGTCATGACTTTTCTTAAGGGTTTCGTCATGAACATGGCTGCCAGACCTCCCGTATTGAGGTTCTAGCTCTAGCTTAGACAAAGAATCATTCGTAGGCAAGTGAATGTTGATACGACGCCGTAATAATACGCTCAGATTCTCGCCTCTCTTGGCTACATAGCAAACGTCTTATGGGTTCCGTTGTTCAAGCTAACTGGCCCTCAGTTGGAGCAGGGAGGACCAAGGTGCTAGAAATCAGTCCTTTGATCAAAGCCACTGTGCGGCTGAAGGGTTCCCTTCTGAGTGAAGGCAGCGTGATTGGGCAACACCATTGGCTGAGGACTGTGACATGGCGCACAATGCCAGGGTGCGTAGCGCACGTCGCTGTAGCTCATAGTCATATTTAGCTTGTCGCAATTCGCCTCCGCTAGCAAATAGGACGAACCGACCACTTCCCCCATAGGTTTTAGGGCTCTGGCTGTACTGTGACCATGACCATGATTAACAATGGAGCTCAGAACTAGCGTCATAACTTGTTACTGTACTACTGTGACCCCATACAGGATTATTCGTACCCAGGAACCTAGCCAATCGGTCAACGCCCTTAACGGTCAGACCACTGACTGTACCAGCTTCAAGTTTGAACATGTGACTCGATTCTCGACCTAATGCTGTATTCTCATTTCATTCTTCGAAAGCTGGTCGCACCTTAAACTGGCTTATAATACCGAGATCTTTGGGTCTTAAACATTTGAGCATCATTTAAAAGAGGTAACGTTAAAGTTAGTAAGATATTATATTTTTAGCTTATGAAAAATAATACTTCTTAAAGAGTACGCATTAGTAGGGTCTTAGTAGAGTAAATTACTTGCCCGCCTAAGCTACTTGCTTGCTATATACGCTACAGGCTGCATAAAAGCTGTATTAGACGGTGAGCAGAACTAAGCAAAGAAATTTACTATAAAAAAGCGATAAACCGCACTCAACTATCTATGCAGGCGCTAAAACTTTTGGTGCAAAAGCAACAAACTACACTGCAGTTGATCGTGGAATCCATGTTAGGTAAGGCATCACGGTGCTGTACTGCGAACACTTAAACTCCTCATCCTGGCATCTGCTGATGCCTCAATGGCTCATACGCCGTGCTCCCCTGCGGGATTCGCCCACGATCATACAAAATTTGCTCCCCGCCTGGTGATGGGTCTCTCGAGCCCGCTCTTGAAAGGTTCCTCGACCCAGGCTGCGAGGCTAAATTAATCTGCGATCCGTTACGCGAGCTACCCAGACCCTTCATCTCCTCCCTACTGACGTCTAGGTGCTTGTAAGACGAGCGGCTCCAGCGCTCGCCTCTGCTGCCGAGGTTCAGAAAGCTCAGGTTTCCGGTGGCGCGGCGGACAATGCCTATAAAGGGGATCGTTTCGCGCGCGGCCCCTGGGCCTGCGTAGGCGGCAGCGCGAGAGACAGAAGAGCGATGTGCGGCGTTGCGGTCTTTGCGGTGGCGGTGCGCGATGAAAGTCCAGAGGGCAGCAGTGATGATGGTGAGGGTGACGCCGGCCCAGAGGGCGTTGGTGTGGGACTTACCGGGATCGATAGTAACACCGCCTTTGCCATCGTACTTTAATCTAGGAGCGTAGGACACCAGTTTGGTGGCAAAGTTGTGGGACAGGGTTGCTGTGCTGAGGGTTGTTATCATAGCGACCTATGAAAGGCACGGTAAGTCCATCTTCTGTTGCTTGAGAGTTTTTAAGAGTAGATGCCGCTTGCTTACCCAGGACAGGACGGCGACGAGCAATGTACAACGGTACGAGTAAACCGCAAGCAATCCAACTAGCAGCGACAATCCCGCACTCGCAGCAGATGTGATAAGGCCGATAAAAATCATCTTTGGCGTCTGCACAACCAGCTTATTCTTGATAAGGTCGACGCCCCAAACACGCCACAGCCGGTGCAGGTCGGACAGCTGTCGGCCCCAGGGCGAGCAGTAGTCGGCGTGGTAGTTGCCATCTCTCTTCCAGCCGCTACAGTACAGTGCGGGGAAGATGGCGAAGAAGTCCTTCTGCTTGGGGAAGTCGTGGG
>JAESFQ010001003.1_pt1 | contig 10267 bp, 6 predicted proteins | sample 9269431 | NCBI WGS metagenome assembly JAESFQ01 (sample SAMN14502588, study PRJNA617103) | algae metagenome | isolation source: Plectolyngbya sp. WJT66-NPBG17 and co-occurring heterotrophs from well... | place: USA: Mojave Desert, Joshua Tree National Park, California | collected 2006-08-06 | reverse complement strand
GTCTCAGGGTGGATAAGGTGCTGGGTTGGCTTGCGGGGCTTTTGCCAGAGGGGAAGGAGAAGAGGTGGGTGCTACCTGAGTATCCAGAGTTGGATCTGAATGCTCCGAAGATGGTGTAAGGTTTCGTGTATGGAAGGTGGATGTTGTTGCCGCTGTAGACATTGCAGGGTTGTGGCAGGGGAGACTTGTGCTGTGCGGATACGCGGCGATGATATGAATCACAACTCATAGCCATAGATAATATAACTTACACAAGACACACTAAAACATCAGTCACATGGTTCATAGGATGCCGACTCGTACGCAAAAATTGACGCGTCATATCTTCCCGTGCCCACCTCTTCTTCGCCCTTTGCCATCTTGACCCACCGCCTTCACGATCAAGTAGGACATCTATCACATCACGCCTCTGTCTTTTTCTTTCCTCGAACCCCAGGTTCCAAGCCGAACCAGTGTCGAACATCTTCGTAAACCCTTCCCATTGCTTGACGCCCAACAGGCCTATCAAGCGACAAGTATGCAGTAAGTCCTCTCTTTGCAACATGCCACCTGTGATGCGAACGTAGCTGACAAGGCTGAACATCACGGCGATTTCGAATAAGCTGTTGATAGCGCATTTAAGTTTTCGAGTCACAAGGTCGTAGTATACAGATAGATTGTTCGCTGAGGTACGTCCGACCTCGGTGTCTGGATTAAATCCATGCTCTTCACGACCGTCTCGATGACGTGCAATGTCTTTGTGACAGGGCCATAGCCCGGAGATATAGATTTCTGGAAGGCATGAAGAATAAGGAAACTTTGTGAGAGATCAGGGAAGAAGGATTAGAGTTCGGTAGTGGGTAGCGGTGATAGACCTGCAGTCGTGGTTCACGCCATGCGAACTCGTCTCTGGTAGCATTGCGGACCCCCGAGCTGAACCGTGCGCGAAGTAAGCTTTCCCCAACTTATCATGGTTGCGCATCTCTTCCACGACACTCCACCATGTCCGAGTACTGGAAATCAACAGTGAGTGACATCAAGACTGACCTGTGCGTAATACACTGACATTATTGCAGCCTAAATACTGGTGCAAGTTCTGCTCCACGTATGTGAAAGACACCAAGTTCGAGCGCGCGCAGCATGAAGCGACGGGCCGCCACCAAGGCAACATTCAGCGTAGTCTAAAGGGGCTGCATCGCGAGCAAGAGAACGAAAAGCGCAATCAGGCGCGTGCGCAAGCCGAGGTTGCACGTCTGAATGGCCTGGTACCCTCATCATCCACACCTTCCGTCGCAACCGGCGTAGGCGGCATACCTACATACGAGAAACGACTCGAGAAGAAAGCTACAGTAGATGACAGAAAAAGACAATGGGAACAGCTGGCGGCTATGGGTGTAGCGCTTCCTGCGGCTGCAAGAGGCGATCTGGCGATAGCAGGTGAATGGAAGACGGTCAAAGAAGAAGTAGTGGGGGAAGTGACAGAGGACGGAGAGTTCAAGGTGACAACGTTGAACAAGGGTGTACGGAAGAGGCAACTCGACGAAGATGAAGAGGAGCAAAAGGCTGCTGGTGAGCTCATCACGAAAAGGAAGGGCTGGGGACATACCTACAAGAGCTTTCCTGGCAATAAGGGCGGCGACGACGATATCGAGAGCTTGCTTGGGAACAAGAAATCGCAAACCGAAATCAAAAAGGAAGAGAAAGACGACGGGGTGAAAGCTGAGGTTGAAGAAGACAACGATGCGAAGACACTGCAGGACATACCCACGGCTGAAGAAGCGGAAGCAAAGGCTACCGAGACTGTTGTCAAGAAGGAAGAGGGTGCGCCAGCTGCACCAGCCGTGGTGTTCAAGAAGAGAAAGAAGGCAAAATGAATGGCATCACCAACGATCACGATGCGCAAATCGAGCACCTGTGTACCGCCTGCGCTGCTACCCGCCTCAGCCCATATCCGGTGCATGTCAGCTCCGAGGTGAACGTTTGTCGGCAGTGTTTGCTTCCAATGACGCCGAGAAGGTCAGAAATGGACTCGAATAGGTAGCAACACACACGTGAGGCGGGGTGTTCATCATCTACTACGGTGGGATACGGTACCGCTACCAGGACGAACAAGCTGGGTAGTATATGTTCAGGAGAATGCTGCATCCAGTTAGTGTAGTTCCGGTTTCAGATGCCTTTGTGAAGAAGCAACCAACAGGGAAGCGAAAACACCAGCTTCGAGTAGGATCCTAAGAGCCCCTGCCTACCAGATAAGAGACCAAAGACATAGAGTTAGCATAATTGCACAATGCCTGACTCCAAGTGTTGATCTATGAATTCCCCCACATCTTTAAGCCGCTCGTTTAACGTCCACTTGTTGATCGGCGCATGCACCTAAACCTTAAACCCCTGCCCAAACGTCTGCCAAGTAGCGTCAACCGCGAGATCGCGTCGCCAACACTAGACAACTGTCGCGGTCCACCAAAACGTGCGCCTCAACTGCCAACCTTCACCCTCTGCTCTCAGCCCTTGTCACCCTGATATATGGTCGCGTAATAGCATGATTCACCTGCTAGCGATATCTACGCGACCATGCATCTCATTAAACCACAGTGGTTAACACATCCGGGTTGGTGTACCTCCGCGCAAGCATACCCCCTTCCATCGGGATGTTACTGACATTGGTCCTTACTAGGCGAACAGAAAGACTTCGAAGTATACAGCTGCCACGTTTCTCCTGATGGATCGCGCTTGGCCACGGCGGCCGGAGGTTCGTCAACCCACCATCGGGGTTTCCCACGCGATGCGCTTCTCCTTAGAGTTCTGCTGATACACCATCTACAGACGGCTACGTACGTGTATGGTCTACCGAGGCCATTCTAAGTTCCAACGACCCCTCGTATACGAAGCCGAAGCAGCTCGCAGCTGTCAGCAATCATTCGGGCACGATTCACGCGGTTCGCTTTTCCTCCAACGGCAAATACCTGGCTTCTGGAGCAGACGATAAGATAGTATGCGTCTATGCGTTGGACAAGAATGCGCCAACGCACACAGCATTTGGTGGGTATACGTTATGTACGAGCAATGGGCATACGCTGATAGAATCACAGGATCGAACGAGCCCCCGCCTGTCGAGAATTGGCGCGTCATTCGCCGCCTTATCGGACACGACAACGATGTGCAGGATCTCGGCTGGTCATTTGATTCGTCAATATTGGTCTCAGTGGGGTTGGACTCGAAAGTGGTCGTCTGGTCAGGACATAACTTCGAGAAGCTGAAGACGCTATCAAATCACCAGAGTCACGTCAAGGGCATAACGTTCGACCCAGCCAATAAGTACTTCGCGACCGCCAGTGACGACCGCACTATAAAGATCTACCGGTTCAACTCCCCGCCGCCAAATGCCTCGCAGCAAGACCAGGTCAACAACTTCGTTTTGGACCACACCATTACTGCACCCTTCCAAACCTCTCCTCTTACCACATACTTCCGCCGATGCTCATGGTCGCCTGACGGCGCACATATTGCTGCTGCGAATGCGACAAACGGGCCTGTCAGCTCTGTCGCTATCCTTGCGCGTGGATCGTGGGATGGAGATATCAGCCTGGTCGGCCACGAAGGGCCCGTTGAAGTGACCTCGTTCTCTCCACGATTGTTTTACCGGGACCCACCGCGACCAGAAAAGGACGGAACCATCAACCAGCCGACTGTCACGATTGTCGCATGCGCTGGTCAAGACAAGTGCCTGAGTGTGTGGAATACGAGCTTCCCCAGGCCGTTCATGATCTCGCAAGAGCTGGCAGGGAAGTCCATCTCCGACTTGTCCTGGTCCCCCAATGGAGAGACGCTATATGCAACCAGCTTGGACGGCAGCATAATGACACTCGTATTCGAGCCGGGAGAATTAGGCTATCCAGCAACGTTGGCGGAAAACGAAAAGACACTTGCCAAGTTTGGTGCTGGCAGGAGAGTTGGCATCATTGAGGGCACAGACGCGCTACTTCTGGAAGAGAGCAGTAAGAGTGGGGAGCTAAAAGGTGTTCAAGGCAGAATGGGTGCACTAATGGGTGATGGAGGTGCAGTTCAACCGCCAACCATCACGAACGGAACCAACGGCGTTACCCCCTCGACGAATCTCACGAATGGATCGAGCACCACAGCACCACCGCAAGCCCCTGCTGAGCCACCTCCAGACGTGAGGGTTGAGAAGCTCAAGCAAAGAGTGACTGTCACAAAGGATGGCAAGAAGCGAATAGCGCCTATGCTCATGTCCTCTTCGTCCGGTGTCGGCGAATCTTCTTTGCCTCAAACACAGCTCCTCTCCGCGACAACAACGTCAGGCGGCAGGAACGACAACCCTCACAACATCCTAGATCTGTCAAAACCATACGATGGATTTCCAAAAGGCGGACTTGCATCTATGCTCATAGGAAACAAGAGGAAGTTTGCAGAGATCGAAGGCGATGACGACAGACAAGTGGAGCGAAGACTGGCTGGTTCTGTGAAGCCTGGAGGTGCAGCGATAGTACTCAACAGTGAGAACGGTCTTATCCCACCTGCTGCTGCACCACCGAAGAACAACGAGCTAACAGAGCCTCCAAAAGTTCTAAGACCAGCCATCGTTAATCCTTCTATGGCCCTCGCTCAGGTGCGATTGGCCGTGCCAAAAGTCAGAAGTGTCATTGTGCGAACTATGGACGGCAGCGAGCCACCGCAGAGTGGGGTCGACGCCAACACAGGGAAAGCCGAAATACCAGACACGGTCATCTTAGAAGCACGCAACGCCAGCGGACCATCGCGGACAGGACGGCCACAAGACCACGATCCAACACGGTTGACATGCACCAGCAAGGGACAGTCGCTTTGGCAAGACTTCTTACCAAAAGCCGTACTCTTGGTGACAGGCAACACAAACTTGTTCGCAGCAGCATGCGAAGATGGATCAGTGTACGCTTGGACGCCAGCCGGTAGAAGGACACTCAATGCCATGGTTCTAGAATCTCAGCCAGTGATCATGGATTGCCGCGGCTGGTGGCTAATGTGCATAACAGCAGTCGGCATGTGCTACATCTGGAATCTCAAAACAATGTCTGCGCCTCACCCACCCATCTCCCTAGCACCTATCCTGGATGTCGCAGCCTACGCTCAGGGGCCACATCTAACACGATCACCCGGCATCGTCTTTGCGCGTCTGAACTCAGCAGGCCGAATAACAGTGGCTATGTCGAATGGCGACGGCTACGCATACAACCCCGACATGTACATCTGGCAACGCATATCAGAGCCATGGTGGGGTGTCACCAGTCAATACTGGAACTCTACAGATTCATCTGTCGGCAACATTCGCTCTTCAAAGGACAAGAACGCACCGAAAGAAAAGGATGACCAGGTATCAATAGAGAACATTTCAGCGGGCATCATACCGGCCCTCGAGCGCAACACGACAAACCAGTCACTGCTACAAGGTCGCGCCTTCCATTTCCAGCGTCTCATCAAGATTCTCGTATCTGCAGAAGGCTACGAGACTTTTGAGAGTTCGGCCAGTGTCGCCCATCTCGAAAACCGCGTCGCTGCTGCACGCACACTGGGTGCAAGAGAAGAGTTCAAAATCTACCTCACCATGTACGTTAAGCGTCTTGGTGCCGAGGGTCTCAAAGGCAAGATCGAAGAGCTACTACGCAGTCTCATGGGTAGCCTCGTCTCGGAAGAGGAGGATGGCAACGACGAGGAAGAGGAGGCGATGAAGGAACCGGAAGAGATCTGTGGCTGGAAGAGAGAGGAGTTGCTCAAGGAGGCGGTGTTGATTCTCGGTAAGTTGCTCATTCGCCATTGCGCTTTGACGTTGCGCAGACAGTGTGCTAACATGTTATGCAGGTAAACACCGCGACCTCCAGCGTATAACAGTCCCATATGCGCGTCTTCTTGGTATCGTCGCTGAGGGGCAGCGTCAGGATGATCAGGCTATGATCACGGACATGTAACATCACTCTTTTCTTGTTCTTCACCTTCTTCTCCTTTGTACTAAAAGCATCACTACGCTGATAAGGTGGCTTACGGGTAAGGCAACACGTGTTTTCAGGCGTCCGTTGGCGCTTCTAAGAAGACCGGCTTGAGCGCTTTTTGGGAGGAGTGGTTATCCATATAATTGTAGAGGATTCTGGCCAGGAGAAAAGGGCCATTTCATCTGTGAGGCGAGTGCGATTGTACTTTCCAGTTCAGCGAGGCGGAAAACTGTTTGTGTCAAATTCATTACGCTGTGTGCAGGTATGAAGCGTCTATCAATCGTCCAATACCTGCAGCACAGGCACCTCAACGTACATTTCCGCCACAGTCGGCACTTTGTTTTCCTCCACCTCATCCGATCCAACCCGTCCCCTCCACGCCTTCCCTATCCCCTTCCCAACATCCTTCGCGAACAAAAAATCCGTTCGAAATCCGCTCTTCTCATTAGCATCAGGCGTCACAGTGCCGCTCCAAAGTCTAGTTCGCTCAACCGGCCAACCCTTGTCATCAACCTCGCTCTCTTCTATCTCCACGACACGCTCGGCTATAATGCGATATTGATGTGGGTCCCAGAGGCCTTCACGGGGGAGTTTCCGGGAAAGTAGTGCGATGGCTTCGCGGCGGGTGGTGGGATGGCGGCAGCGTAAGGCTGTGTAGTATAAAGCGGGGACTAGCGAGGTATCGAAAGTGAAATTCGCGGCGGCGTCTGAACAGCCACCTTGGGGTTGTAAACGTGTTGCAACGTCCATGGCGTTGACGAGAAGTGTCGCGTGGTAGACGATCGCTTTGAAGCTGTCGAGATGCGCATCGAACGTCATTTGCCGTGCGTCGTGCACGCCGGCTGTTGCTGTGTACGTCGCATAGTACCCGATCTTCAACGCACTGGTGTCAAGTCTATCTTCTTCAGACATGTTCGTTGCGTTTTCAAAGGCGAGTAGAGCTTTGAGCCAAGCACGGTGACAAGCTAGAATGTGTGCTTGACGCTCGAGCTCCGGTTTAGATGGTGGAAGAGCCTGGAATATCTTAACAGCCATATCGCGCGCAAGCAGTATCGACGCGTTCCTCAGCTCGCAATACGCAAAGCGTGCTTCGCGCAAACTGGTAAAGTCTCGCATATGCCACAGCTCTAGCGGGGAGTCGAGGAAAGCAAATTCTGTGTCGACATCAATACCATATAGCAGCGCGGATATCAGACCCTGCGTGAAGACGGGTACTAGAGTTTTCTCAATCATGTCCAGTGGTCCACTGACGCCGTTACGTATCAGCGTCGGACGAGACAACGAAGACGGAGAAGATCCAACGCTATGGTTCCTCCGCAACTCGGAAACGATGGAAAGGCCGTTCCGCATGTGGATGAGTGCGTTTTGCGTTTCTGCGCGTAGGAACTCTATGCATGCGAAGAGTAGACAGGTCACCAGTCCCGTTTCTGGTGCGTAGGATGCTTCGGCCATGCGTGCTATGAGGCATCTGATGGCTTTGTTGTAGTGTAGACCGAATTGTTGATTGCTTTCTGGATCCTTCGTTACGGTGTAATGACGTGCGTGTGTCAGACTGTCTTGTAGACGTTGGTTTAGATGAGCGAGGGCTATCATTGCGTTGCGAACAGCGGGCTCAGCGTGTGCCATTTGGAGTACTATTCCACACCAGAAGTCGGTGTCGAATCTGCCAGATAGCATTGGTCCGACACAGTAGTAGTAGAACTCTAAATAATGCACGTTGTCGTAGCCGGAAGATGGCGCAATCGGGCTGTGAAGCACTTTCGATAGATCTAGAGCGTAGCTGATGATTCTAGTCTGGTAGCCATGCTTCGGTTGACTGTATCCATCGCATGTGCGGCCAGTGTTGATACACCTATAAGTGTAAGCATGGTAGCCTTCGGGTCTGTGTATAAGGAAGCTTGCCTGCTTACTTGACGCAATAAGGTCGTTTCTCATCGCACTTGACGCGACGTTTCCTGGCTCGTGTTGGCAAGCTTATCCTCGAATAAAGACCAATGCGTTGTCATACTTGCACGTCTTGCATCCTGTTTTCACCTTCGGGCTGTGTCTGCGATGTTGAGTCGAACCAGCAATAGCGGTCGACGCCATAGTAACCGCACACGGTATGATGATCAACCACAGCTACTAGGTGACAAATACGTCCCGGAACGTGATGGATGTGAACTATGCGATGACCATGGCGCGTCGTTGTTGATGATGCGAGATGGAAGGCTCCACAATATCTACGGCGCAAGGGTCGTACCCAGCCACAGGTGGCTTACGCTGTAGGCTTGCACATCAGCAACCCCATGCCGGCATGCCTCGCGACCAACCCGAATACATGTAGCCATTGCATAAATCCTCGAAGGAGAGGTATTTCAACGATTGCGACGTGCACATGCAGGAAATGTATAGTCCCGTTCTTCGAATTACTTAGGACTCCAGCGCTTTTAGTTGACATAGCATACGATCTATTTGTTGATGCTGATCGACCATGTCGGCAGTCAACTCACTTTCTGCGCTCATCGAGGAAGCACGATGCCGACCATGCTGCCGCGTTTGTGTGGTCTAGGCCGAGCGCCGAGGCGCATCTTGGGGCTACTCCTGATTCCTTCACCCATCAAACTAATTCTATTGCTTTCGATTGCTCTTTCCTCTGCGTAACGGCTTCTCCACGCATGATGCCGTGAACATAGGCATCGCCAATGAGGTGATACTTTCGAATTTCTGCATTCGGTCCCTCCAAAAGTAGACTGTCCTGAGATCTGATCACAAACGGTACACGCCCGCCACCAAAAACGCAGACGTTGTCTCCTTGTCGCAGATCTGAAGGCCCAATGCCGATGTAGCCACTCGTGGTGATGAAGAATGCATGGTTCGGTACCAGACCATGAAGAGATAGGGTCAGCTGGCTATGCGTACTTTTATCAACATAGTCCTCGAAGCCTTTCATGTGGTAATTCTTAGGCACTCCTCTCGGCATTTCTCCCATAACTAGGTTCCCGATCATTGTCCTCCAGAAAGCGTCCTTCAGTGTTCCACCGCCGATGTAATCTGCGCCGAAGTCACTTCCACAAGATGCCTGGTACTCCTCCAGGATGCGACGAGACTGGACAATGTTTTCTCTGAGTTTTTTGTCGTTGATCTCATCCTCTACCCTCACGTGGTATACTTCGCTCACCTTCTGCACGGGGTCAATCAGTATGCCAGATAAGCAAAGAGTCTTGTCGTCCTTCGAAGCTTCGAGTCGCAAATCCAACCCCTTAGAGGCTGCCCAGCGAAGGTAACGATGAGAGTGGTGCCACCACTTTGTCTGTCGCTTGCCGATTGCGCTGGAACTCGCGAAATCAATCGCCCATGTTGGTAAGTTATGAGTGATGTGTGGTAGTTCTCGCGCACCAAGAAGCGGTCTGAGGTCTTTTTCAAATCGTATCAGATCCAGCGTCACACGTGCGAACAACATTATCGATGTGAGACTATAGCTGACGTCTCGAAGCGCAGGAATGCTGGATAGACTGTCCGATGGAAGCAAACCGATGAAACCGTACACTTTGTCTCGTGGGTCCGTGGCCTTGCGATATCTCCATCGCATTAGTGAATCCAGGGGCGTCTCTCCAGCTCGCGCAATGCTCAGGCCTCGCACAGGATACAAAAAATTGCTCTTCAGTTGTCCATACTCAGCCCTGACTTCGTTACTGAGAATTTTGCAGTACCACCCTTGGCAAAGGTTCAATGCTGCAAGCTCGATAGTCTCCAACGGCAGAGTAAGCGGTCCCCAGTGTAAAGTTGCTGCTAACGGCAGAGAGGCTTCCTGCAAAGTCCATACGCGCGACCACCATGGGTTGCCGCCCATGATCAGCGCTTCAAACGCCTTGCGGGCTCGTCTACCATGATCGTTGTCGGTGACAAAAGTATGAGTGTAGCAATTGCCCTCTTCAATCAAGTACCCCCTCTCATATGCCATAATATGAATGAATTCCATCGCAACCTTAGCATCCAGCCTCGAGAACTGCTTATCGCTGGGTATATCGCCTAGCCAGATCACACAATGCGAGCATTTCTTATAAATCGTTCGCATGAGGCTTACTTGATGCGACTTTTCGTTATCATCCTCTTGATTGATACAGACTTGATCACTCCATAAGGTCCGCTTGTTCTGGGAATTTCGGAGATGTTGAAATGCGACGTAAAGCGTCTGAGTGATCTCAACGTTGTAGCCAGAGATCTCGACGGTGCGTATGGCGTGCAAATCTCCCCAGACGTAGGAGAGGGCTTCAAAACTACGGCCATTATTCAGAGTTGTGGTGTGACATTCTAGGGTGATCGCG
>JAESFQ010001002.1_pt1 | contig 10269 bp, 12 predicted proteins | sample 9269431 | NCBI WGS metagenome assembly JAESFQ01 (sample SAMN14502588, study PRJNA617103) | algae metagenome | isolation source: Plectolyngbya sp. WJT66-NPBG17 and co-occurring heterotrophs from well... | place: USA: Mojave Desert, Joshua Tree National Park, California | collected 2006-08-06 | reverse complement strand
GGTGTCGAACTAATCGAAGATAAGCTGCTTCCAGTGCTAGAAGCGGATGTCGTCGTGGCGTCCACGGCGTTCGGAAGCGCGAAAAGGCTGTCGGTCTTCGCTTCGCTTCCGCAGGCAATGTACTCGAATGACAGATCTGGACCATTGATCAAAAGTGCAGTTGAACAGAACTGCTTGGATTCGCTAGAAACTCTCAGTCAGAGGAGTACCCTTTCACTATCCGCGAAGCTATGGAGTCACCAACCATGAGAAAGTCGTGATATCTGAACGATCAGATAGTCTCCCACACCCACTCGTACAAGAGTGCGCATCCACGCACATGCCAGCTAAACCACAATCTCTGGCGGATATGACACTTGTTGGACAAAATCCCCATAAGCCGTTTGCAGTGTCTATCCGGCATGTGTAGCCGGGGTCAGCCGTTCGAGAAATCTGGGGATCACCATTGACGTATCCACAAATAGTGATAGGTGAGGAGCCTTGTCTTTTCAAGACCTGTTCATCAGCGCGAGATGCTGACTCTGTGGCCTCTGGTGCTAGGGGTGCGATCTGGCCGCGAACCATGGCAGGGCTTGAAGAAACCAGCTTCATAGAGCTCCAAATGACAAAGACTGAGATGATTGACCTGAAGATGTCTGAAAACGAGTGTTGAAACAAATGACGGCGCGTTGAGCAGCGGACTACTAGAAGCAAGAAAGGGATACCTAGGTACATGCGACACGACAATACAATCAGTTTAAGGCGACTCCTGACTATGCCACAAACATACAGAGGGCGGAAGCGCAGGAATAGCCCACAGCCCGTGCTGCATTTAGGCACCCACTGGGTGAGATATCGTGACATGTTCAGGCGAAAGCGGCCCAATGGTACGCCGTGGGTGACGTTGTACAGCCTCGCCTAGAGCAAAGACGGAGATGAAATTAGCCGTTCGCGCGGGAGCCTGCCTTGGCAAGCGATGCATGACGCCGACCAGCATGCTTATCGTGTGAAGAAGCCCTATGGTGAAGCTTAAGTAGGCTTAAGTAGGCGCTTAGGTCGCCAGCCATAAATCAGGCGGCCCGCACACGGGCCGTGTGATCACGTGGACGATAAGAACCGGCTTCGGGACCTCGGGAAACGGGGAGGTAGTCCGTGCGCGCAAGCACCTGACCAGTGAGATGGCTACCTGCGACGTTAGCTACCGTCTTCTGCAGGTTTTTCTCACGCAGCAAGCGCCCACTCAGCAGTCATCTCCACACGGGACGGTGTGAGACCGTCTCAGCTGTCCACCGTGCACTCTGCAGGATGCGGCGCAGTCGATCGTACTAGCACCAACCTGCGTACCACTTCATCCGCTTGGCTTCTTTTCTATTACGTTCTGGTCTTTCTTCCTTGTTGTCCATTCCTAATGGCGACACCACGGAGCTTGCGATCGCTCTTCCAGGCCATCGCATTGCTCGCTGTCTTCTTCCTACTTGTAGCCGGATTCGGCTTCTTCCACTACGGTGATAACCTGTCACGGATAAAACCAATCGTCACTGGAATACTCCATTCATCCCCAGCAGGTGTGTGGCCTCTGCTTTCTGACATATTGAGTGCATCCTGAGAATTGGAATTAGAAACGGAGTCGAGCGACGTACCTGGGGCTCCTGCTCCGGCTACTCCACCAGCTGCTGCTCCGGACACTCTACCAGGAACTCCATCAGAAAAGGGCAATGCTACTCTCATTGCACAGACGCCACCGTACATACATGCCATCTTGGACCCATCAGATTCTACCTTTCCGCGTCTTGAATGCCCGCAACCAAACCTCGATCGATATGCCTATCTAGGAGGCGCATCTGGATCGCTCCAATACGGGCAACTTCCCCGATATTTCTTTGCCCTCGACTTACATCAATGTGCTCATCTTCTACCGCGATTGATTGGCTCCATCATAGAAACCATATATTTTCTTGGGCCACAGAACTGCGTACTTTCCATTGTCGAAGGAAGGTCAGACGATGGCACTTTCGAGATCCTTGATCAGCTCCGCGCTAGCATGCAGCTCCTCGGGATAAGATATTACTTCCAATCGAGCGATATCAACCCGTTGGCCGAAGGGGAGGATCGTATCGAAGGTCTTGCAAAGCTCCGCAATCTAGCTGTACAAGATCTCATTGAGCATCCGGAGCAATACGACGAGGATACTACAGTGATATTCTCCAACGACGTAGCTTTGTGTATGGAAGACATCCTAGAAATCATTCATCAGCGGAAGTTTCAGGGAGCTGATCAGACGTGTGCCATGGACTGGACATACGTTGGCGACAACCCGACGTTCTGTAAGTGGCCATGCACAAGCTATATTTGAGACATACACTGACTTCGCACGCCCACATCTAGATGATGTTTGGATCGCGCGTGGTATGACAGGCGATCTGTTCTTCAATATTCCAGAAGATGGAAGCTGGGACTCTGCTTGGAACCTTTTCTGGAATGACCCCAAGGCCCATGCGCGCTGGGCTCGGTCGAAACCATTCCAGGTGTTTGCATGCTGGAACGGTGTAACGGCCTTCACGGCGAAGCCGTTCATGGAGAAAAAGATCAGGTTTCGCGCGCATAAAGAAGGCGAGTGTTTTCAAGGTGAGCCAAAGTTGTTCGCCAAAGACCTGTGGTTTAATGGCTACGGCAAGATTGCTGTGGTACCTAGCGTCAATGTGGAGTACAGTGACGACGCCGCAAAGAAGATCAAGGCCCTGAAGGGATATCCTTCTAAGCATGTTGCGAACGAAGGGGATGATATCAAGATTGATTGGGAAACTTCACCGCCGGAAAAGGTAAAGTGTATGCCTGACTATCAGCACCAGACCTTCGTTGCCTGGGATGAGGGACTGAGACCTTAGCGTAATCAAGGTAGAGATTCTATTCACCTAGCGATATACAACCAGTATGCTCGCTGACATATAGGTGACCGCTAGCGAACCCTTGCCGTGACATGTTTCCAAAGCTTCCCTACCCCCCTACCACTCTGCCCTACAAAGAAACAACAAAGACGAGCATAACAGAACACGAATCCTTTAGCATACTCTCTCATGTCAAACAGTCCTTCGTTGTGTATCTTCACTGAAGTTAAGCCTACAAGATAAGTAGTCTTTCACAATGTGTTCATAGAAGAGATATTACAAGAGCGCAAGACTAAACCATTGAGACTACCTAGCGAGCATCTACCTTACACTGTCCGGTTCAGAACCTAAAGCTGGGCCTTCAACTCCAACTGATGATCCAGGAAAGACGAGATAGTATCCTCCATCTTCCTCCACTTGAGGCTTAGCACTTCCTCGGCCCGACGCGTCTCCACCAGCGGAGGTGCATCGAATGGGCCCTTCAACTTTATGCCCAATTCAGGATATTTCCTACGCACAAATTCTGCTATCTTGGCCCATGACCATCCATCTTCCTCACCAGCACTCAAGAGGAACTCCTGGACTTCATTCTTCTCTTCGAATCTCGCCTCCAAGGCGCGTACATGCGCAAGTGCAACGTCCCTGACATCCACACCAGACGCAGCAATGAAGGGGTTTTCCGAATAAAGGCAGCCCCAGAGCATGGCATTGGTACCATCAATCCCCTCGGGCGATGTCTGGCTAAGGTTGCGACCGAAGACAAAGGAGGGATGTAGGGTAACGACAACGAAATGCGGCTTATTCTTCGCCACCCATTCGAGGGTAGCTCGGTGGGCGAGGAGCTTGGATGCGTGGTATTTCATTCCTCCGCTGGCCATGGGGTCCTCAGGAAACTCCATGTCGGGATTCACGGCAATAGTAGGGTTCAGCCCCTCTAGAAGAGCCTGTCAGATATCTGCCAAACCGAGAAATTGCACACAAAGAGGAGAGAGTGGGTTTGCGGAATAGCGACGTACCTTTAGCATCGAACTTTCCAGTTGCCATGGCCTCGAGTGGGATTAGTGCAAGCAGCGATGACACGATAACGACGCGTTTGATTGCGCTGAATCCCTTCGCGGCATCCAAAACCGATGTGGTACCATTCACTGCGGGGTAAAGGTATTCCTTCTTGAAGTCGTTACCCTTACCAGGCATTGGGGAGGCAATATGGAGGACGTATTCGACGTCTTTTAGTGCACTGTCGAATGCGCCTGAGACGGATAGATCTGGAATAACGACGAAATCGACCTTGTTGATGTGCTTGGAGAAGAGCTTCTTGACACCGTCGATTTGAGACTCCTTGCGCACGCTTAGGCGAACTTTGTAGCCTGCTTCGAGTATCTGAACGACGACATGGGAGCCAATGAAGCCGGTTGCACCGGTAATGAAGACGAGTGATTGAGACATCGTGGAGATATTGGTGATGATTGACTTTTCCGATTATTGCAATGAGTAAGTAGTGGTTGTGTTTTATCCTTCTGAGGATCGCGGAGTACATTTATGTTCCTGATGCTGTTCACGCCATGGGCCAAGATTCTAGGACGGTGTTTACTTAGTCACTCAGAACTGAGACTGCAAGCAGTCCTAGCCCAAATTACCATTTGCGAATTGGTCAGCTCAAAGCGGAGTCGGGGTAACGTTAGGTAGAGTTGCCCCCGTCCTCAATGCGCCTCTCAATAGCACTCTTAAGCAAGAAAACCTAGGCAGTAGGTCAGAGCCATACGCGTAGACAAGTTCACAGAGCAAAGGTGATTACTAAGTACAATGCGCTAGCCTAATTCAGCGTTGATTATACCAAGTATCCTTGTCTTTCTAAACTGCTGATTAGTATTCAATCTCTGTAATGCTTGATTTGAACTCTAGCGCACGAAACTCTACACCAGTCGTCCTCACTTTCCCCAGTCAATCACCTTAGCGTCGGCTACCTAGGTATTCTGTGCCTTTCTGTATCACTAATCATCGCGCTCATGACAGATCAATCGTGGGGGACGTAAACGGGCCGCAAACGGGCCGCCAGAACCGGCCGTAGTGCCCGAGCAACTTCGGTACGGACGTAAGAAGCGGAAGGATAATTGTTGTTGCCAACAATGCCAAACCGTATTAAAGATGTCACAGAGCTGGACAACATGTTTCCCTATCACATATCTCAACAGCATTCAGAATACAGCTACCCAACCACTATTTTCCTTCTCGTTTTACGAAATCTACCAACATGCCACTCTGGCTCATCTTCCACCCAGATGGAACCTTTGAGGACGATGCGTCCAAGGAAGCTCTCGCGGCAGACGTCATCAAGATATACACCTCCATAAACCTTCCCGCCTTCTACGTCGTCACCAACTTTATCAAAATGCCCGGCAACACCATGTTAGTCGGAGGCAAGAAAGTCGGCAAAGAAGAAAAACCATTTATTCGAATTGCGATTGAACACATCGCTGTAACGCTTCCTAACCAAGACGAGGCCTACGAGAGGGTTGCAAACGGAGTAGACGCTGCTCTAAAGCCCCATGTTGCCGACAAGGGTTACAACTGGGAGTTTCACATCGACGAGACGGAGAGGAGGCTGTGGAAGATCAATGGCTTGTTCCCACCGGCATTCGGAAGCGAGGAAGAGAAAGTATGGGTCAAAGAGAACAGAGCCGTGGATTTTGGAAGTGCCGCTTCCTTGTAATGTGTTATTGGTAGTCTAGCTCGTTTGACGGCATCGTCTGGTCCGGGGTCTGCTCGGCGAAGGAAAGATAGAGCCATGTCTCTTTCGAATAGTGATCATTTTCGCAAACTTACGCATAAAAATGTGGTTTTTATTCGGAAATAGAAACACATCTCGCTATACCTATAGCACTATCAGCAGTGAGGCAAGTCATGCAACTTGGTAACAAATGACATACGATGACCATTTGTTGGGTGAAGTTGATGTCAATAAACGCCTCGTTCTGCGCTAAAATACCCGTTGAAGAAATCCTAACGGATGCGACGGGTGATGATTTGATGCGCAGCAACTATCACGTCTCTCACTCACGCGTTACGTGAGGCGATGCACCAATAAGATCACGAGTAGGACATCTCATGCTCCATATGTTGCGACAACTCAACCCGCTATCTCCAGCTGTGTTGTGGCGAAGGTAGTGACGGCATGACGGGTGCACAGCCCGACAGCTTCCTTCAGATCTTGGAGTCAAAAGTAGGCGATTCAAAAGGGCTTGATCTACACGACGTGGCGCGAACCTATGTTAAGAACATTGAGGAGATTTAAAGAGCAGGCCAGATTGAGAGTAAACAAGACTGAGATGCTCAGCTCGAGCTCTAGAATCAATGCAGGGCTCACTGATCACAGATCGGGCTAGCTCAAAAGCGGCAACCGCTTGTCCTAAATAGGTTTGTTGAGATCCAGTGAAACCCAAGCTCCAAAACCGTCAGCTGGTGAGCACCATACATCACACACAGCACTTCTCTCTACCTACGAGGATCTTGCTAGCAAAAGCGCGCGTCTCAGCTGAATCTAAGGAATACGAGACCATTGCTCTTGACAGCTTCAACCTTATTTCCTCGCTGGAGAGACCTCATCATGGCGGACCGTGACATGAACCTTGACGACACTCAGTGGCATGAAAGAAACTGGAATCCCGGGTCTGGTTTTGTCAGCCAGCATTGAGATGGCTATCGTATGGTTCAATGTAACTTTGGGCCGGAAGATACTAGGGTCCTCGCATTGCTTAATCTTTTTAGAGCTACTCCAACAATCTAGCAGTAGAATACTGGCCCTTCCCTTGTTATCGCGGGCTGTGCCTAGCTAATCAGAGCCTCGTGAGGGATTTACGACAGTGTGTCAACTGCGTCAGTGTTCCTCATGCACGACATCTTATGCCAAGAGCTGAGTTTGACAAGTTCCCGTCCCTGTAATCCCTTTCCCCGCAGCCATGAAAGCAAGCCACAGGAACAATTCCCATCGCTTGCGCAGCGTGAATCGCATACTGGCCAGTGCAAACAATCGGCTGCAACCCGAAGATAGCCCACGAACTAAAACCGAGTGGAAATGCTACCATCACGCAATCAGGATATTCCATGATGTTAGCGAGTCAGCTCTATCTTGCACTTGGCAAGCCATCTCTACTGGGCTTATGGCAATCTCCCAGCCGGTATCATGCCAATATCCCAGCCGGTATCACAATCAAGTTCGCCAACCGACGCGTACCAAACAAATCGGTTAACTTAACTCTGTTCGTTTTGTATGGTCCCCAGCGGAAGCGGGTCGGGGCGCCACGCGAAAGGAAAACAGCTGTGACTGATGCAACGAGAAGAGCTAACATGAATCGCGCTTCAAGTCATTCGATACGAGGTTTTGTGAACATACTTCAACGAAAACTTATCCCCATGAGCTCTCGGGACGAATACAAGACCGGGCGCTACCACATCTTCTCTACGTTGGCGAACTTTGCTTTCGCGGCTTCACCCCTCCTTGAGTCGAATTGCACAAGCCGCAAACTGTAACTTCTCGAGCCTGCAATTTTCCACAGAAATTATGACTTGGTTCTGATCTGTTTTCACATGGACATGCAATCCAGGAAAAAGCATATATCAAAACGCCTAGACGGCGGTGGGTGCGCCTTCAAGCGCCACTGCCTATGCCGCATTCTCATGCGAACCCGTATGCAGCCATGGCGACTTGAGAATGTTCTTATAGGCGCAACAGCGGGGACTTGATAAAACGGAGAGTGGCCACCCAACGTTGACCTCCAGCGTTGCTCGACAAAATTTTGGAAGAAAAGTGATTCCTTCTACTACTTCGCTTGTCGCCCAATATGACCCAACCGCGCCCTGCGAACGACTCAAACGCATGGGATGATCTTGCCATCGCTATGACCGTTTTGAGTCTCAGCCTCATCATCTTCACAATCAGAATTTACACCCGCGTGTATCCGAAATACAAGCTGGATGCTTCCGATTACAATCTTATAATCGCCGTGGTAAGTCGCACCAAGGAAGTTTATGTCGTTACAAAGAAGAATGACTAATACCTTGATGCGGCAGCCTTTCGTAATCCTTGCCCATTCGTTGTTTGCAGTGGCTGTTAGCCAAGGGCTTGGACGTCACACAGTCTTCGTACCGCCAAGCCATGTCGTAAAGATATTACAACACATGTTTATAATCCAACTGGCATGGACATTCGCGACATGTTTTGCCCGAATCTCTGTCGCGTGTATGCTGCTTCCATTGGCCATATCAAGGGCATGGAAGCTAGCCATCAAGGCCGTTGTTGGCGTACAAATATTGGCTCTTGTTGGCAACTTAAGTTTCCGCTTTGCCTCGTGTCGGCCTTTACGTGCGGCATGGGAGAACGTCCCCGACAAAAAATGCGTGGGCGAAGAGGTACGATTTTCAGTGAGCATTATCGTTATTTGTAAGTGCCACTGTCTCTCCTACTACCAGGAAATGAGAAACTAAAGCCTTGCAGGCGTTAGCCTAGTAGGTGATTTAGCGGTTGCCATTATGCCAGTGTTCGTAATCTGGAAGCTCAACCGGTCTTGCGTGGAAAAATGCCTCATTTCATTCTTGATGATGATGGGTCTGGTCGCCGTAGTCACAGAGGTGATGAAACTCATCTTCGTCAAAACATTTAGGTACTCCACCCCAGACGTCATGCGAACGATTGTACCTCTATTCTTCTGGAGTCGCTTGGAGGAAAGCAGCTTACTGTTGAGCGCTTGTGCCCCTCTTCTTAAAGCGCCGATTGAAGGGGCTCTTCATCGACTTGGTCTCCCTGCATTCCATAATGTCGACAGGGAACTCGATACATTCAACTCTCAACGGAAGTTACACGAAGACTCACAGGACAGGAAGTCTTGAAAGAACTAGATGAGATTGGAACCTAGCGAAAGGCCTTTTTTATACAGCCAATTGGTTGTCCTACTTTTACCGTTTCCTAAGCGTTATGTTAGCTGGCAGAGTATAGTATTGGGTCGAAAGTTTGATTCTACGGGCTCTAGCATTCCCGCTATCTCATCGACCACGATTTGTATCGGCCGTTATGTTCGGTAATCTTAGAGAAGACAATCGCTGTCGGATCTAGAAGGACAAGAATATGAGTATGCTACCTTTATTTTAAGGAATCAGTATGGAGGAAAATGATACTCAATTTCGTACTTCATGTTTTCCTTTCTGTTTCATACAAGTGACTGGGGATAAGCTTGAATATGTAGTTAGATAATTTGCTACCTTGAATCCTCGAGAAGCTTCTCAGTCGATGCCAACATAGTATACCTTTGAGGATTTGCCACGCTACGGTTTGTCGCGAGGTACACGAACACTTTAATCACGCTAGCAGGGAAAATAGCCGACCCGCTCCGGCCATAGGGCTGCCTTACGCATACAAATATGATTTTCATTCGGAAATAAAGACTCATCTCGCTATTGATCTTGACGATTTCGTCCAGCCAGTTAATATGTTCCAAACGACAAAGACAAGAGCAGTTGTAGGGATTGTGAAAGCCCAATATATCCAAAAGTTTTTCTGGATGATCCTCGGTTCGGTCCACTGGAGCAGGGGCAGGGCGAATAGGGCAGCGAAGAACGTCCCAGGAAGGAACAACATCGTCATAACGGCAATCGTCTTCATGGCGGAACTATCTTTCTTTGTTTCGATGGCCAGATCTTTGCTCTCGAGAGACAGTTGGTTGCTTTGGTCGGCCAGACGTTGGCTTCCGAGGGACAGTTGGTTGCTTTGGGCGGCCAGACGTTTGCTCTCGAGGGAAATTTTGTTGCTTTGGGCGGCCAGACGTTGGTTTTCGAGGGATAGTTGGTTGCTTTGCATGGCCAGACGTTTACTTTGAAGGGCAAGTTTTTTGCTTTGCAAAGCGTCCTCATGCGAGAGTAAACCTTGAAGCTGTTCGTCTTAGCATTAGAGTATAATAGAGGAAACCCATGACTTACAACTGCAATCTGACTCCTTGCTCTATCCAAAAGGTATTTAGTAGACGATTCGTTCCAGAGAAGTTGTGTCTCCAGCACAGACAGCGCATCTTTCACTCCTTGCTGCAACTGTTCTGCCGTCTTTGATGCATGAACAAGAACGGCTTTGGCTATTTCGAGATGGCGTTGGATGTTCGCTAGAACGCTGAGACTCCCAGCCATCGCTTTCGATTGATTCGCAATTTCCTTTATATCGAGCTTTTCGCCAGTGGGCTCCATATCGCCGTGGCCTGAGATCGCTTCTGCTTTGCGGATGTCATCTAGTTGAGACAGGATGTATTCATCGAGGAAATGGACCAATTGGGTGGCCACGGCAAGACTGAGAAATGCAGACGGACATCTGCAAACTTCAAATACTGGCAGAAAACCTTGAAGGAGACGTACAAAATCGGAGAATTCG
>JAESFQ010001001.1_pt1 | contig 10304 bp, 13 predicted proteins | sample 9269431 | NCBI WGS metagenome assembly JAESFQ01 (sample SAMN14502588, study PRJNA617103) | algae metagenome | isolation source: Plectolyngbya sp. WJT66-NPBG17 and co-occurring heterotrophs from well... | place: USA: Mojave Desert, Joshua Tree National Park, California | collected 2006-08-06 | reverse complement strand
CTGCATTGACCTGACGCTTGTCAAAAGATGAGATAATAACCTAGTTGTGCCGGAAGCTTCGACATGTTGTTGCATCTCTTTGGAATAACTCCTCGAAGGTAGCTTGGGCAAGCTGCTCTTCTATGACATCGACGGAGATTTCAATGTCGGTGTTGGCTCAGTCTTCGTGGTTGGTGGGTCCCAGCAAGCATAACGCCCTGACGCGTTAACGGGTCGAATTATCGGCATCGAAGTCGAGCTCTCCAAACACCAGCATACTGTGAAGAATATCAGTTTGCAATTTGGGATGATTTAACGTGCCCATCTGGTAGTGGGCCGGCTGTCACATTCGTTGTTGTGCTGATGCATTTGTGTTGGAGGCATAGTTTCCAAGGTTGTTCATGTCATCATCTTTCATTTTCGCTAACGAGAGAAAGCGCCCTAATCAGGACTAGCGTGACGCGCCAACAACGCGAACCTTGCGCAACGCGCTGGGTACCATTCTTCCAGCACATTCCCAAGGTCCCTTTCACCTTGGAAGAGCATCGACATCAAGCACCCTCGATATACGGAATACCAGTCAGCTTGAACGTCCTCTCATCCATGACCGGCTTGTTTACTGGCTCAAAGCGGTTGTGCGGGTCCTCCACTCCTTCTCTCATCGCAACATTCGAGCCTGTGTGCCTAGCGTTGGGCCAGTGGGTTGTTCCCACCCACCGCTCATACGCATCCTTCTTCCGTCGCAAATCCTCTTGAGTTGCATCTTTAACCGGCATGTAGCATGTGTACACTGCAAATCGGGGCTGGTTCGTCTTGGAACTCAGGTTGTAGTGAGGGGTCCGAGAGTCCCACACTAGCAGATCACCGGGTTCTGCGCACACCTTTACCCACTTGAGGCCTTTGTTCTCGAGCCACTTCATACCGTTCTCCGTGAAGCCATACCACTCTGGTGTCCACGCTGGGATGCGTTTCTCATCGGCCATGTCTTTGTGGAATTCGTCGGACAGCAGGTGTCCGCCGGGGCACACGATCAGACCGCCGTCATCTGGCCCATTCGGAAGCAGATTCACCAGACCTTGCAAGCATCTGAATCCAGGCTTCGCGGGATCCTGGTCTTGATGAGGCCATGGCTTGTTAGTTGCAATGTCAGAGCGACTGAAGTAACCGTCAGCTTGCTCGAGAAATGGATGTGCCCAACGTACGGCAATGTGAAATTGATGGCATCGAATGACACGATCAAGTCTTTGTTGTCGTAGACCTTCTCGAAGGCCTCAACAACGCCACGCTCTCCTCGGATCGCCCAAGTGAAGTCCTCGTGTGTGACGGCATACTGGAGGCACATGCCCTTCTCGGTGATCACGGGCAGCTTGTCTTTGTGAACTGTCGACATGTTGTTGCGATCAAAGCCAAGGTTGCTGAAGAATGTAAGTCGTTTGCGATACGATGTTGGTGTCTATGCTTACAATCCTTCCAACCAGCTATACATCTGGTCTGCATACTTGTTGGCCCTCTCCTCCGGAATCGCACCCTTGATGACTGCATAGCCATCTCTAGCCAAGTCATCCCTCCAGTCGCCGAACGTCGCATCAGAGCCGTCCACCCTCATGCGCTGGTCTTTGACTGCCTTCAGCGTAACAGGCGCTGTCTTTGTTGTGGTGGAGATCATGTCGTTGGATATATCGGTTCAGAGGCTGTGGGAAAAATTGGATGCAATATGATTCCTGAAGTGCGGAGGTCGCTTTGGAGGTCATATTCAACGTCCTCTCAGACAAGGTTTAACCGCGCGTGCGCTCTCTAGCAGCCTTGAGCATCGCCCACACGGGCCGAGCGTGGCTAGGCCCACCCCACCGAACCCCGACAACGACAGTGGGTAGTGCGAGATGCATAAGACTGGATACCGAATGTGGGGATGTTAGTAGTAGATTTCGTAAAGTGGAGGACGGAAATCGAGTCTAGAGGGGTCGTTCGCTAGGCTGGCAAGAAGTTGTCGATTATCAGTCAACAGTCTTCCCAGTATACGCAATTAGCCCGTCTCACACATCTCCGGCTCAATACTTTGACTCTCCATCAATTTTTCAATCACACGTCGGACATAAGAGGCGCTCGAGATGTCATCACCAACGCCATTTCGAATCATCATTGTGGGTGGTGGTATCGCAGGATTGGCAGCCGCAATAGCTTTACGGAAGGACAACCGTCAGATTACGATCCTTGAGCAATCTCGTCTTAGTACAGAAATCGGCGCTACAATCTCGTTGCAGCCCAATGCCACAAGGATCATAGAGCAGTCTTGGGGGTTGAAAAACCTGCTTGAGGACTCGAATGGTACGGTGGATCACGGATTCAGGGTCTACAGTGTTGATGGCAAAATGGTGAACGAGATACCGCTGCGAAGCAAGACACAGTATGGAGCAGACCGCATTATGTGGCACCGTGAGGATCTCCACGCCTACCTGAGGAAGATAGCCACAAGCACCGAACGGGATGGTCAGCCGGCGGTCCTACGTACCTCAGCACGAGTGTCTGGATGTGACTGCGAAGAAGGCAAGGTGATACTTGAGAATGATGAGGTCTTGGAAGCAGACCTTATCATTGGCGCAGATGGCATTCACAGTGTACTGCGTACTTCTGTGCTCGGTAAAGAGATCCATCCCAAACCCACAGGATCCTCAGCGTACCGGCTTATGCTACCAACTACAGTCCTCAACGAATGCGCGCCGCAATTCTCCGCGAACATTAACCCAGAACAACCCTACACATCCATGATCATGGCGCACTCATGCCGGCTTATCATGGGTCCCGCTCGTGACGCAAAGCTCTACAGTATTGTCGGCTTAGTCCCGGACGAGCAAATGAACGAGAATCCCGATAAAGCGCAATCATGGGTAACGAAAGGAGATTCCGCAAAGATGCTGGAAACCTTCAAGGACTTTCCCAGCTGGACCAAGGATGTACTTCGAAATGCCAATAGTATAGGCCTTTGGCAGTTGCGCGACATGGATCCGCTAGATACATGGCACTCTGGACGTACGATACTCATCGGGGATGCAGCGCATGCTATGCTGCCCACTCAAGGCCAAGGTGCAAGCCAGACTATCGAGGACGCCGAGGCTTTAGGAACGCTCTTCGGTCACATCACCGAGATGCCTTCCAAGGACGAGGTGTCTTCAATTCTCGATGCCGTTTTTGAAAGTCGGTATGAACGCGTAAGCTTGATACAGCGTTTCAGTCGCGAGGCTGCAAAACCTGCAACGGAACGGGGCAGCAACGTTATCAAGATGTGAGTGTCAATTTGCGCACGTTGTTTGCAGCTCCTAACAGAAGCAGGCGCCCTGATGAATTTATGGACTACAACTGCACATATCAAGGGGTCAAGGATTGGGAACAAAGGCGTTCGATTTCAGCAATAACAGTCGGTCTCAAGAGAACTGCGGTGGCTTAGGCTTGATCGGACACTTCGGTCAATATGGGTTTCGACGGCTCCTGAGCTATGCCCCTCAATCCATATCTTATTATGACCTTAGTCGTAGGCGACACGCCTCGATAATTGAGCTTTACTTTTTGAACTGTGATCGCTGTGCATTGAAAGCTCGGCAGTCAATGTGCCGCCGGCTCGACTGCCGCGACACTCTAGACGCACCCCGCACTTGAGCAAGGGTAGGTACGCCCACTTTCCGAAACCCGACAACGCGGTGCGCTTGAACTACCTGCTCATGTCCCACATTTCCGTTCCTCAGCCCTTGAATCATCATGTCAGTCGATATGGCGGTGACACCAACGAATGCCCGACCCTCCAAGCGTCAGCGAACTTCCGATTCCTCAATTGGTGGGCTTCAGTGTCAAGTCTGCCACAGATCATACGAACGCGCCGACCACTTGAACCGACATCTTGACTCACGTGAGTACTGTTCGTTGCTAGCCGTCAATTGGCACGTTTCTGATCATGCACAGACCGCAATGAACGATCTTTTCAATGCGAGGAATGTCCTGCGGCGTTCAACCGAAGAGACCTGCTGCTCAGGCATAAAGCAACGCATACGAAGAATGCTAAAGATGGGCTCGTAGGCCCAAACCGTGCAGCAGAACGGGCCACAAAGGCATGCAACTCCTGCGTTGTATCCAAAGTCAAATGCGATAATGGCAGGCCCTGCAAACGGTGCCAAAAGAAAGGCTTGCCATGCGTGACGAAGTTGTCCGATCCGTCACCGTTCGCTCAAGCAACTACAGGAGAACAATCACCGCACGCTTTCGCAGCATCTGCAGAGGAGCAAGGCAACCCAAATCAGTTTGACGACGGCATACAGTTGAACGACATCTACCTCAATGAGACCAATACTGAAGCACAAGCCCTACTCGATCTTTATAATACTACAGGTTACAACCAACACACCATCCCTGCCTTCTTTGAACAAATTATGGTTCCCGCACCGGACTTCATGGGTGTTGACTACATGCAACCGCCTCCAGACTTGACCACGTGGATGCCTGAGACGGAATGGCTTGGCCAGGTTGACATCTTTGGCAATGATTTCACTCCAACTATCAGTCAGATGCTAGAAGCGCAGGTATCGCAGGTTACTACGTTGCCTTCAGCAACGCTGCCTACTAACGAAGATGCTTCTCATGAGAAGATTGATAGCGACTCCGCGAAAAGACGCTATGCAGTTTTCAAACAGTCTGCCTGGTAAATGACACTGAACGATAGACCGATAGGTGCTGACTCGCTTTAGGTTCTGGACTCCAGAGCGTAATCAGCATGCTTTCAGTGAGCACGAAAACATTGCTCTGGATGGGCGCAATTTAGATCTCGCCGCGTCACCGCATATGCCATATTCGTCGAACGTGGTCATTCCAGATCAGTTGTCGTCAGCTGCTCGTGACCGTATCTTCCAACTAGTTTCCAAGACCGCACAAAGCCAAATCACCATCCCGTCTTTTCCTTCCGCGGAGTGCGTCGACAAGCTGATCAAAGTTGGGATTGCAAAGAGGACCGAGACTGATGCATGGATCCACCCGTATACGTTTGAAAGCGAGACTGCCCGGCCGGAATATCTCACTGCCTTAGTGGCAGCTGGGTGTGTATGTTTTGGCGTACTGTCGGTGAGCAGGACGGGCTTGGCGCTACAGGAGATTGTCAGAGTCGCGTTGAGCAGGCTAGTGAGTGTTTGAGAAACCAGACTTGATGCCAAAGCGGAAAAGCGTCTGACACATCATCAGTCCGAGAACGATAACAGCGTGATACGCGACCTTGAGTACCTTCAAGCTTCCATGCTGTGGCTTGATATTGGAGCATTTTGTGGGTATAGGAGGAAGATGGAAATCGCGGAAAGTAGCTTGCAGTCTCTTGTCACCGTAAGATGCTCTAATGTGACCACGTAGCGCATGCTGACCTTGTAGGCACTACGCCGTGCCGGCAGATTCGATCATATCCGATACCCTACAATTACACCGTCTGTCGAGGATAACGGCGAAGCACTACATGCAAAGTGGAAACAGTGGGTGGAGCAAGAATCATACAAGAGGTATTACAACTACAATGGACTGTCTTCACTCAGTATCTGATACAAACAGGTTGGTGTATCATTTGTTCGAGCACGATATCCATATGACCATGGCCAAGCATCGCCCGCCACTGATCAGCTATGCCGAGATCACGCTCATTCTGCCTACCTCAAGGGCACTATGGCTGGCGCCTTCAGCAGAGGCATGGCGGATGTGCTATCTCGAGATGGACATCATCGCGAGCCCTCCCTCACTTCGAACGCTCCTGAAAGACGAAGCTGCCATACTCTGTCTTCCTACAGAGATAGACGTGCAAGTTGCTCGCTCTTCCTACCTGCATGGTATTGCTTCTCAGATTTGGGAGTATGCACAGCAATCTGCGCTGATGCATGAGAGCAGTGACCCCTCTTCACAACTCTGGGCTCGGTCACGTCAGGGAAAACTGTTGGTGTATCTTCCCCTATAGCTAATGAAGCTGACATTTGTCTACAGATACCACTACCTACAACGCGAAGCCCTTCTGCCTGGTAAATCACCGGCCGTGACTTGTCTATTTCATCAATTCTTGCAGATGTACCTACACGTCAATCTCGACCTCATCACTCGGTTCGCAGGCAAATGCGGTGAAAGTGCTGCGAACAGCGCATACACTCATCTCTCACCTTGGAGCCAAACGAAGGAGGCCAGGATCGCAATCTGTCATGCTGGACAAGTGGTACGAGCTGCTCGACATATCCCGCCATACCAGATCCGTGGTCCTGATTCCTTCATGCTCTATCATGCCATCATGGTCCTCTGGACATATAGTATGATGGTACGAGATCGAGCGAAGAAGACCGGTACTACAACGCCGATGCGCGCACAGCAAACTTCGTTGCCCAGCAAGGTCATCTACCTCGACGATGCTGCTTTGGAGAACCAGACTGCCGTTAATGCCTTCATTCTCATGAACAGCGGTATACCGTGCCTTCGCATTGTCTCTACGCACCAACCAGTATCATCAGAGTCTGGGGCGACCACTCGGCCCGAAATCTGTAATCTTCAGTATCCTTCGCAAGTTATGAAGGTTGGCGTTATGCTGCTCGATACAACACATCCTGATGTGGATCGCGAGACTGGACCGCCTCTTGTGCGGGCTCTGTGTGGGCTCATGGAAGAGCTTGGAGGTCTTCGATGAGAGAGCCTGGCGTTTGTGATGGCGACGTTGCTATTGAGCGAGCACCTACGCTGCGAATGCCCTCTCTTGCCGTCCGGTTGGGAATGAAACGGTCGGCAGCGTTGTATGCAATGCAAGTCTTGGTAGGACGAGTGTGAATCACAGTATCTGCAATACGCGCCGCTAATTTGTAGAGCCAAACACGTCCAACATCTCCGGATCAGGTCCTCACAAGATCTAGTCCGCCTTGTCCATCCCTTTGCAATCTTCCTCTCATACCCTTTGCCTGATTTTCCATCTCGCTCCATCTCCCAACTCTCAAGCCCTCATGTTCGCATCCTCGCATATGAGTAAACAGAGGCGCCAATGTCGTGCTCTTCCACAGCCCGTGCTTATCGCCTCTGCTCAAGACGATACTGGCTACTAACAGGACAACGCTCATGAGCACAACCACTCCGGGTAGAATAAGCCAAGGCCAGCTCACGTGAATATAGATCTCTTCGTGATACGAAGTTCCAAACACCTGTGTACCATTGGCATCTTCACGAATTCTATTTGTCATCGAAGTTGCAATGTTGGTGAAGGTCTGCGACATATTTGACTGCATGTATAGTGCCCGTCCCACGGCATCCTCTTCGACTGTTATGAAAAAGTCGAACGCGAGCCACTTCGCTAGTATGTTGTGCTCTACCGCGCTGACCAGGAAAGTCCTATTTGGTCCATCAAAGCCCGTATAGAGGCCATTTTGAACGGCGCCTTGCATAACCATGTCCACGTTGAGCTGCTAAGCGTTCCTTTCGTAGTCACTAATACCCGTATCGTAGATCTGCGACGCAGATATGAAAGCCGATGCTGGATCTGTCAAGTTCGATACAGTTCGAAGCGGGAAAGATTAACTCTGTTGCGCAAAAGGATCCGAAACTAGTGTGAGAATTGTCAGAACCGAAGCCCAAAAAGCCCACCGAGCTCCACCGCTTCGACGAGAGAGAGCCTCTTTCGGGCCGAGGCGCATAAGAAGGTTCAAAGCTCCAAGCGCACCGCGACTGGCATCGCCGAAGATCTGGATATCCTGTATTCAATGCGGCGCACTTTCGAAATACAATCATTCTAATTGCGATATGCACGCCGCAACTGCAAGCATGAGACTCGCTTTCGATATTGTAGCGAGAGTCGAGATAAGAGCGCTGGGCGACATTACGGAGTGCCACGAAGACAGCGAATCTTCTTGCATTATCCATAGCGTAATGACAATGGCAATGAAGCACGCACAGCTCAGAAGCACGCTTCCAAGCTCCCACCACCACCAGTCGTTGAGAACATCCATCCACGAGCCTTCTTTCCGGTTTCCAGGAGACAGAATAAAGGTACCTGGCTTTGAACTTGAGATGTCGAGAACATGAGTAACGTGTGACGATGGGTTCTGCTGATTGAGAATGGGATTTTGTTCGCTGTGACGTGGCACTTTCATTGATCCATGGTTTCGCGGAATCACTGCTCTCGAGATAAGGGATACCGGTGGCTGATTAAAGGCGTATGTATCATGAGGCTACGATCGAATGTATTCTTCACTGCTGCTGCGTGTTTTTTGGCTTACGCGACACTCGAAAGGCTCATCGCTCCTTATATTTGATCCCGACAACTCTTTCATCCTAGTTATGAGCGTGGAGGGTTTCTAGTTGAGCGTTGCAGACTCGCTGAGGAAGATGCAAAATGCCCGGCCACCACACTGAGGGCGATTTTAAGGTCTTACATCAGATTGCTTAGCTGTTACGCTCAGCCTTGTGGTGAGGTTTTGCAAGCGCAGTTTCTGATACGTCGAGTTGTCGCTTGTGGAACGGTATTGTATATGAATAATCAAAGAGTAGTACATATATCGACCGTCTCCACTATATTAACCTTGCGGTACGTCCCGAGTACATCAGCTAGGCAGAGACGGCGCCTCTCCGAGGCTGAACTGGACTACGCGGTACTGCTGCGCCACCACATGATGGGTGACTTTAGATGCAAGGCGGCCTTTGAAAGGAATCCGTCTTGCGGGGCTGAGGCTGTGCGTAACGCCACTATTCGTCGCCAAGATATTTAGGTAGCCCAACCAAGACGCCTTCCACCTCGCTGCGTCTCCCAACCAACTCGTCGATTCTCCTTCCTCTTCTCTTCTTTCTCTCCCTCCTCCTCCTCTCCCTCCGTCCATCTCAACCCACTTGTCGATTTTAGCGTCTTAACCTTGCGCAGGACACTCCGGCTAGCTAGCCGACACAAAACTTAGCCAGCTTTTCGAACTTTCTTAAACACAGCCTCATCGACCGCTGTGCAACAAAAAAATCCTAAGATATCGCAACAGTGCGTTGGGGCATGGACCCCCTGAGCATCGCCGCCGGTGTCATTGCGATTCTTGGATTAGCAGAAAAGATCATCTCATCCTGCAAATCATATCTCTCGAGCATAAGAGATGCACCTAGCGACCTTCGCTCTATCTTGATTGAAGTTTCCAGTTTGAAGAGCATACTCGACAACCTTCAATTCTTGGCCACGCACGGAGCAGACGGGGACCATTCGCAAACTCTTCAAGATCTTAACGGTCCTGATGGTCCCATCCATGGCTGCTGGGAGGCACTCGCAAAACTCGAAAACCTCTTCCCTCCGACGACAGTGCCAGGCTCTACGGCCACAAAACGCAGGGCCATCAACATCTCCTTGGCCAACCTAGCATGGCCCTTCAAAAAGCGCCACGCTGCAGAGTTCTTGGGCCAGATTCGCCTACACAAGAGCACGATAAGTCTCAGCTTAACGAGCGATACCGCGTACGGTGGCATGATCATTACGAGACGGAGCTGGGGGGCTAACGATTTATTGCAGCTACAATGTCGGTCGTATCAATTCGAGGATGACGCATCTATGTGAGGCGTTTGACCGTATGAGAAATCCTGCTCGTACAGTAATTCAAACTCTGACCCACCATTATTGTAGGAGAGAGCCAAGATAAAATGCTGAAATGGCTTGTGACAACGGACCCATCGCCTGATCACAACACAGCCTGTCGTCGGCACGATGCACACACAGGAACTTGGCTCAGCAAATCACCGGAATACCAGTCATGGATAACCTCCAGGACGCGCTTCTTGTGGCTATATGGGATTCCTGGAGCAGGAAAAACGGTTCTTCTTTCCTCCATCATCGAAAACGTCAAATCGCGTTGCAAGACTGTTCAGAGCAAGGATGTCGCCTGCGTCTATTATTACTGCTACTTTGGACGGAGCCAGGACGAAACGTCTCCCCTACTCAGATGGATTATCGACCAGCTCATACGCTGCTGTCAATATATACCAAACGAAATTCTGGATTGCTTTAGTGACGGCCAGCAACCTTCCGTCTCCAGACTGATTGTGGCACTCTCTTCACTTGTGAAGAAGTTCCAAAAAATCTATTTAATCGTCGACGCACTTGATGAGTCCCTAGAAAGACAGAATATCCTGGATCTTCTTCTCACACTAGCCGGTCCGGGTTTTGACAACATCAGCTTGCTAGTGACGAGTCGAGAAGAGATTGACATCAAAATCGCCATTGGATCCACCGCTGAAAGCATATCACTTTCAAATCCATACGTGGATGAAGATATTCGGACCTACGTTCGCAATCAGGTGAAGCTGCACAGAAAACTTTCTGTGCT
>JAESFQ010001000.1_pt1 | contig 10309 bp, 8 predicted proteins | sample 9269431 | NCBI WGS metagenome assembly JAESFQ01 (sample SAMN14502588, study PRJNA617103) | algae metagenome | isolation source: Plectolyngbya sp. WJT66-NPBG17 and co-occurring heterotrophs from well... | place: USA: Mojave Desert, Joshua Tree National Park, California | collected 2006-08-06 | reverse complement strand
AATCTTGGTACATGAGCTACGATTAGCTTGGCTGCACAGCTTAAACAGGGTCAAATCCATAGCGCTCGAACACATCCTCCGTCATACCTGCGAAACATTAGACTGCGAAATCTTACTAGATCCCGTTCTTACAGCAAGTTGCTCTTTCGCAAAGACCAGTCTCTTCCGGAGCACCAGCACTAGCATCATCGCTCCCAACACAAGCACCGGAATGAGAAGATAGCGCGCTGTCTGGAGTTCCTTGCAAAGAGACTCTGCTGAATTTTCTCCGCCTTCTCCCGTATACGCGCAGGCCCAAGTTTCAACGGTAACGTATCCGGAGGATGAATATGTCTCATCTTTGGATGCACGGCCCCACTCGACAAAGGTATAGATGAAGACAATAAGCGGGCGACCGAAGATGAAGCAGGCGACGAATAAAAGACCGTTGAGATATGCCTTCTGTTTCTTGTTCTATGCAGTGTTAGCATGCATTCGTATGTCGCTATCAAATGACAGTCATACTGAGCCTTGCTCCCAGGGAGTTAAATTCCATAGTACAATGAACAGCAGCATGTCGACTAGACCACCGCATCCAGGCCAAAAGAGGAACGTCATACCGGTCTTCTTTACACTAGAGGGAAGGATGCTCTCGAGTTCATCCTCCAACGCGCTCCCATGTGCAGTAAGGCCGAGGACTACAATACACAAGCAGCCGATAAGTGCATTGAGAGCGTGTATGGGAACGGTGGTGGTAAACATGGCGCAACGAATCTCGTGACTTTTAGTTTTGTGAGCGTGAGGAAATTCAGAATCTAGATATCTTATTAAAAGAGAGGTTCTACTGTTCATATGTAATCTTTCGTTGCTGACAATGCAACATGCCTTCCACTTTTCGATCGTCACGGTGGTGGCTGACTTTCGCATTGCCTGCAGATCGGCGGGATGCTAACCATAAAGAGATGAATTTCGCATTCGCTTGTGTATGTCCCTGTTTACACCAAGACTCTCATCCATCGTGCTTGCGCATCACGCGAATCATTGCAATTGCTGCTAAGATTTTTCTGTCGATTTCCACAGGCAACTCGCTTTCTGTAGCTGTGAAGGGTTATACTTGTTATCGTATCGTTGGTGATGAACCAGGGGTGCGTCACCTCGAGGTTGAGCGTTGCTGTTCCGTCGCCAATTCCCCCCTCCATGAACACCACAACTATCTTTGACTTAAACGCGTCCATTCAGAATATTGACATATGATTCAGACAGTGAGTGTACCATCACCTGTAAGAAGATTATCCAAAGCTGATGTGATGGCATACCCAGGTAGATAGTACTTGTATAGCCGAAGCCCCACCGCAGCCGACGCTTCTGCAGGCAGCCGCCAACAGACTCTTTAGCCGCTGCATCGTACTCGTTATATTGCGCGACCGAGTATGCCGTCATTTCGAACAGAAGACTGCAATGAGTGCTACCTGGACTAAATGCTCCAAACCCGAAGGCATGAAAAAGATAAATGAGGAGCACGCGTCGAAAAGAAGGATTTGAGCCACTGGAAAGAGCAGGCATCTAGCACCAGGGCGGTGAAAACGCCGACAAAAGCTTCTTCAAGGAGAGACAGTGTAATTGCCGTGCCAGGAATATCCGCGACAAAGCCCTGGAAACCTATCTTGTACTTTTTAGACGATGTCTTTACTATAAGACATGATAAGAGAGATCTCCTGTGCAACAGCCCTGGCGTCTTCTTACCCATGCTGCTCACATGGGATACCACAGACGTACCGACATACGTCTATGCGCAAGCACTTTTTAGTAAGGGCCGAGACATACATACCCTTTTTCTGTGGCTGCAATCGGGCTACTTGTTCACCAATACTACGAATCTTCACAACTACACAACTCCAAGTTCTTGTGTACACGACTTTCTTTCGCTCGTTCGTCCTTTGTCGTTAAAAAAATAAACCAGATGAGCGAATATGTGTTCCTTGGCAATCCTGAGTGGCCGTGTACATACAATGAGTTCATGTCTGAAGAAAAAGTAACATTTTCTCCGCCGCGGCCTCTTGTTTCCAGGCCCTGCAGCTTGTCGTATATGTACTTGGATTTTAAAGTCATGTGCAAGGTTCATAGCAGCACAGTGTTATATTGACTTATTTTGGTCCATTGTGTCAAGGCTTTGAAAGAGGGTTTGATGCTGAACGATGTAGCAAGTCAGCCTAAAAGACAATGTATTTTGCAAGCGTGCTTTGCGACTTGCAAACTCCAAGCTATTGTGCTCTGGTTCGGGTTATTATACCGGATTCAGGTCGACGTGCTCGGCGAGCAGACAGTTCATCGATCTAGTGAAGCGTGCGCGAGCAGTGTCGGAACACGTATCCGCTAGCATATGACGTTCAGCCTGTCAAATTAAATGGTAACAGGGCGTGTTCGTCGCGATACTGCAAGGGAGTGGATCCTGGCGTCAAGGTTTCGACGGGCTTGTCGATCGGCAAACAGTCACGCTAGCTGGGGGTCGAAGAACGACGGCAGAAGCAATGTATGGTTCGAATACGCGGGCTAGTGAGAAATTGGCTTGCATGAGAAGCGTGATGAACACAAAATGTCGCATTATAGTACGCCTCGTGATGTGATGTGGGTAGTGTCCAGTGTCCAAGCTTCCAAGTGACGCCCGATTCGCGCCATACCCTTCACAACACGATAGGACCGGAGCCTTTACAAGCCCAATCCTCTAGGAAGAAAATTCAATGCTATATTACCTGAGAGAAGTATACATGTCATGTGGCCGTTAAGAAGCGGACTAGTATGATTCGTGAAATGGGTATCTATGGTGGAGAAACTGACGTTCAAAAATGTCGCCGTACATGAATATCGCCGAAGCCAAGAGATGCTGGATATCGCTAATCGCAAAAGTTTGTACACAAGTTGGCGAATCAAGACGTGAGTGCCAGTGTGGCACTGGTAGATGATCGCTGGGGATGGCACGAAGCTACCCACTGGGAGTCAGTCAATGCGCAAGCTTTGCCCGCAAAGCCTATCCTCTCGACACAGCCTTTTGAAACATCGACAATCGACTTTTCTTGGGCTTACCTGCTGCCTCTCTTTGCTCCTCCCAAGGTGAGACGTCATTGATCTGAAGTCGCCTGCCGAGACCCAGACGTTCGCGTGGAGACTCATACCAATGCATGGAGAGCTCCGATGGCGCAATGGTAGAAGGCGCAATCGAATATGAGTCATCATCGTCGTCACGATCATTTTGAAAATCATCGGTGCTGGCTAGGGAGGCTTCGTACAAGGTTGGTAAGGCTGGGGCTGACGGCGTCCTTCTATAGTGTGGCATGTGTGCAGACCGTTGGACTGGCGGTGGGCCCCTAGAGCCCATTGGCCGACTAAAGTTCTGAACTGGCCGCTGGGGGGCATAATGCGGGATAGAAGATGCAGCCAAAGATGACTCGTACATGGCGGGCGGGTCGCTTTGTCGGCGCTCGATGGCAGCTTGGGGTTGGAAGAGGAAGTCATGTGAGTCGGGCACCTGATCAGATTGGTTCCCAGCAGGTGGCTGAACAGCGTGCGCATCCCTTCTCCATGCTTCCTGGTTGGGCCGATGGTTCAGTTTTCTGAAAATGACATCCGCGGTGTCCATGACAACGGTATCGGCTGATGTTGTCGAAGAGGCTGGAGAATGTGGTCGGGAGTCTACCGATTCGTCTATGCTCGGACGGTCACTTGACGTGGAGTCTGACAGGCGAAGCGGTGATTGCGTAGTAGAATCATAGGTTGCGCCTGCGCTCTTGGACCTTGGTGGTAACGCGCCAGACGCAGCGGGATCGTCTGGGAAATAGTACGACATTTCCGGCAGCGTGGTAGTGGATGGCGAAGCAATGGAGTTGGGTGGGTTACGAGTGCCGTCTGTCATTACAGAGAATTTGGACTCGTTCCAGGGGGCGTGTTTGAGGGGTGAGCCGAAGGAGCCCTTGGACGACTGGCTGATTCTGTTGTTGTTGCTGCTTGATGTGGAGTACCGGTTCTTGACGGAATCAGGAACACCGTCCCATTTCGAATTGACCTTGGGGACAGATTTGGGAAGCTTTTGGCCCACATAATTGCTGCTAGTCCTTGATTGGGGGGTGGATGTTCCAGAGTTGGCATTCTGCTTGCGCTGCTGTTCGGCGAATTGCTCCAAAGCGACTTGAGATGGCTCTTTTAGAGAGAGGAAGCCGAGCACGGAGCTGCTCTTTTTCTTCTTCTTGGATGACTTTGAGCCATTGGACGAAGACTTGCTGGAGGATGTGGACGCCAGACTGGATGACGTCAGGGAGGTAGTTTCCAGGGACAGACGGGAGATGGTGGAAGGAGCGTTGGAAACCGGGGTGGCGGGCGGCTCTTGACTATCTGCAGAGTGGGACCCGGTGTCTTGGGAAGCTTGGGAGGCGATGGAATGGCAGTCGGACGGCAGCGGATTTCTGTACTTCAGCTTGGGCACGCGCGCCAGCGGGGACGGTGGTGTTAAGTCTGCATTGGGAGCCATGGCTAACGAAGGTGATTTCGGTCGGGTGGGCCGTTAGGGGTTTAGCGGGCAGTCGGTGCTAGTTTGATCGCCGTTTGATTGGCAAGTGGTCGCCAAGGCGCAGCAGCGTCTGTCATACAGGTGCAGGTCGTCGAGGTCGAGGTGGAGAAGTGAGGAGTTTGCGTTGGCATTGGGAAGCATGGAGAAGGGAAGCCGAGAAAGGGCGGCGGACAAGTGAGTAGATGAGGGCTGGTGGACGGGACGGGTGGTGACATGGCGAGGGAAATGGGCGTGTCCGTACTGAGCTGGGCATTCTGCAAGTAGAAGGCGCAATGGGAGGGCTCGCAAGGCTAGGAAGGAGCAAGAGCGACTCAGCGTGCGGGACGCTGGCTGGCACAAGGCAAGACGGCTACGCTACGTGACGTTGATGGCTTTGCACGCTGCATCGCCTATCCGCCTGCTGCCATTGGCGGCCTGGCTTTTCTGCGTCCTTGTAGGCGTTCGGCTGGGCAAGACTCTCGTCTAGAAATGGGTAATTAGACGGCACATGCTGAAAGCCGTCATGTCGGCTACGAGTGATTCTGCTCGACCAAGACCAAGGCGTAGATTGAATCGACATGACCATCACGCCGCCGCTGTCTGAGGATGCCACGCACGGCTACGGAACAGTGCAAGCGAGGGTGCTATATGACTGGCATGCTATGGTATGCTATGGTATGGTATGCCTCACTCCGTTCCGCTCACTGCTATCAGACGCGTACGCGCTCGTCATGTGACATGGCCGTCTTGTCGGCCGAAAGCCTACTCTAACGCCTGCTACCAGATAGACGAGATCGACTCCGCCCGAGCTCGCCGCACCCGTTGCAGCCGACTTGCAGCCAAAGAAACTCTCGCCCGCACGCCGGCTCCGCACCCTCTTGCCACGCAAAGTGCGACGTGTCGACAACTGCGTGCATGCGTGGGCGTTCGCGCGCGCTGTCTTGCACCACAAACATTCCCATCGCAAATCGCATCTGCCATGGACGGCCCGGCACAAGTCTAGACAGCGCCTAAAACGCCGCCACCTCGCGGCGAACCACGGCCGGAGATTTACCAGCTGCGCTCCTCGGCCTCTGCGTGGTCTGACCTTACTTCCACCGCAAAGTGGTCGCCGATTTCCATGCTGCCACGACTCCCGGCCTTTGCGCCTGGAGACGTCTCTCCCTACGCCGCCATGCCAGCGCTCCTGGTCGACACCAACACCCGCCCCGTCTCGTCCAGCGACGCTTCGACGGCCTCGCAACACTCTGGCGCCCGCTCCAAGTCTCCTACGCCTGACCGCCCGCCCGTGTCACCTCTTACGCCCACAGCTTCTGCTGCCCAGCTAGCTCCTGTGGAGCGCACCGAATCCCGACCCCGCCCTGCCCCTCCTCCGCCCACTGCCACGTTCACGCCGCAGCCTCCCTCTGTCGCAATATCCGAGACCGACAACCCAGATGCCATCGCACTGCGATCCGCCATCTCGCTCCTGCAGCTGCAGCGTGAGAAGAGCAAGCGCGACCTCAAGGCCCTCGAAGAGCTCAAGGCAGCTGCCGTAGCCGACCCGCAAGCATTTGTGCGGTCGCTGCAGGAACAACGCGCGCACGCTTCGCACGCATACCATGATGTTCTCACTCCAACACTGTCAGATCTAGCCGGCCCAGCCCGTGGTCATGACCAAGACGCGAACAGCGCAGATACGCGCAAAGACTCGACACACATGGAGGCCAAGCCTGACCCACCCTAGTTCCCCGCTATACCACAGCCGCAGAACATCGTGCGATGCCCGCCCATCAATTGGGACAAGTACCACATTGTCGGAGAGCCATTAGACAAAATACACAACGAGCAGAACAAGTGGCCGGGTGCTACTGAGCTTCCACGCACAAAGTCTGGCCAACGAGCACCCCCGCACTCAGTAACGGCGCCATACTCTCCCTTTACAGATGGCATCAGCGCTGCCTCATCAGCGACAGCCCAACCAGCAAAGAATTCAAACAAGACACCGCCATGAGGCCGGGTAGCACCGAGCCAAGCAACTTCGACTCCACACCGACGCGCAACGCGCAACACTCCATCACTACCCCAACCGCTGATAGCGACTCCACTCAAAAGTCCGAGAGCACAGGCTGCTCCTTTTACGAAAGTAATGCACGTATGGTCATCATGATAGAAAATGCTTCACGAATAGACGACGGGAGCATCGCGATAGACCCCCGAATACAAACACAATAGACAGCCAAGTCATGCGTTTACTCTGCTACCTTTTGCTCACGTATGGGCCTTTGTTGAACCCAGTTTCTATTTGTGTCAGTCCCTCAGTCCCGCATCGATTCGTACTCGCGCGCGCACATTGCGGCTGTGCACCCCACTTCCACGTGGCTGACATATCTGCAAGCGCTGCACTGTTACCTACACCGATACAGTACACGGTGAAACGCTTTGACACCCTTTGTTTTTCAGATTCTTTCATCATCACCCAACCAGAAAAGTCTCGGCATTATTGCTATTCCAGACGTGCCTGCTTAACCCCTGCGCATTTACGTCGCTTAGCGCTTGGCTACGTCATAACGTCAGGGTCTAAACAACATGCGCCCGGCAACACGTCAACAACGTGGTCGGTGTGTCCCTGTTTCGTATTCCAAGCCGTTGATCGTGAGGCTGGGGCTCCGTTGGTCAGGTTTGCTATTCGCTTGTTGCCATGGCTGGGCCCCTACTGAGTGACGTGCGGGTCTGATGCACGGTCGTCGCATCGCAAGTTTGCATTTGCGCGTCATGTATAAGTGGTTGACTGTTCCTTTATCATCTTTGACACATGCTCACCATCTATTGCTTCCTGTTCTTGTCTGCGTTTCAGCCTTCCAGCGCTCTTGAATATACCGCCATTCACCGGTAGAACATCAAAACATCGCACCCACGTCCATTTCTACATCACATTCGCAACGCCATCACCACCACGATGCGCTTCATCGCCGTACTTCCGGTGCTATGCTGTACCGCCGCCCTAATTCTCTCGTTCCTGTGCCTATTCGCCGGTCACAAGAAAGGCTTCATGGAAGACTACTCTCTCCTCACCCTCAACACGTCCGCTGTTGGCCAAACTCTCATCTCCGCTCCGTCGGAAGATTCCGACTCGACACTTTCGTCCATCGTTAACCTCCTCCCCGACTCCATAACCGATAGCGTCACAAACGAAATCAACGACCAGATTAACGAGTTCCGCGAGCGCGTTGGTATCGAAGACTGGTACTCGGCACACATGCTCAACTATTGCCAAGGACAATATGAGCCTGGCGAGGTGGCGAATGAAACGCTGAGCCAAGGTGACATTAGCAAGAACGTTACCGAGTGTGCGAAGAGCCGGGCTACCTACAAGTTCGACCCAACCGCCATTATCCAAGAAGCACTCAACAAGACGGGCGTGGACATTACCTTGGATGATTTGCAGTGGCCAGATGATATTCAGAGCGGCATCGACACGCTCAATGCGCTCATGGCAGCCATGTTTGTTCTCTACGTCATTGCAATCTGCCTCATCTTCATTACGCTCGTCACTAGCCTTCTCGGTATCTTCGTCGGAAACGGAAGACTCACACCATGTATCAACTTCCTTCTGGCTACACTTGCGTTCTTAGCCATCGGACTGGCGAGCGCACTTGTCACCGCCGTTATGGTCAAAGGTACCAACATCATCAACGAACACGGTAACGACATCGGCCTCAACGCGAACTGGGGTGGCAAGTTCCTTGCTCTGACATGGGCTGCTACCGCGCTTATGCTCGTCGCTCTTCTTGGCTGGATCGCAAGCTTCTGCATCGGAGGCAAAGACCACGGATCACGCCGCTCGCGCAAGCCCTACAAGGTGTAGAGAAACCCCAGAATGGATCCTATGTCTCCTAAACTCATTGGATTTGAATGAGAAATTGGGAGATTTTGGACTACATCGGCTCTTGCCTTTATCACGACCTTACGTATGCGTTCATGCCCTTCTTTGAAATTTTATTAGATACCCCCAGATACCAGACTGTACTGCAGAAGAATCCTACAAACAAGACTGTATACTCTAGTTTACACGAACAAATATACTCAATAACAAAAGCTAGCCTCTTGCACCTGTGCACTTTCTCTCGTCCTTCTGAAGCAAGTTGTCATCCGTCGTTGGCTAGCCATGACAGCAGAGATTGCTGTGAAGGGCAAGCTCGTCCTACGCTATTCATTACGAGCATCATCAAAGCAATTCGTCACCATAAGCACCGTGAAAGCAATCGAGCATTGACAAAGTTCCCCGTTCCCCAAATCACCACTCCAGAAAGCACAATGCCCCCTTCCTCACTGGTCCACTGGGTCCAAGTCTCACCCAAGGTACCAGTTCCGCACCAACCAACCGCGCTCCGTCCCGCAAATAAAACATTTACGCGCGACATTCCAAGCCCTATCTCTGCACTTGACTCCTCATGTCTTGGTTCCCAAAAAAGCAACCCAAAGCGCGCATCGCCGGCATGCACCTCACGCGCGACGAAACAGTGGTGCTCCTGGAAATCTGCCAAACGCTCAAGCACATCCTGAAAAAGCAGACTGAGGCAATCCGATACTTTCCTAAGACTAAACCAAGCCACAACGCGCGCAGCGCCTTGAAAGTCATCCAAGAGCGTCACAGTACCTGTACGGAACAACTCCACGACTTGATACTCCGCCTACGCACGCACCACTGCAAAGAACCCTGGACTCGTGAACTCGACGACGCCCAAGCGGCCATGAGGCGGAAAGTCGTACGCTGCAATGCAGCATCCCATGCCCTGGCCATGGGCTGGAAAGCCGCCGCAGAAGTATACTGGCCGCGCATCGCCGAAAACTACACTTCTCTCCTTTCTGGGCTCGTCAAGAATGTCAAACAGAACCTCCAAGACGCACTGGAAGACGAGACAACGTGGTCCGAGGAAGAAGTCAAGAAGCGAAACCATCGCACAAGCCTCGAGGCTGTTAAATCGGCACTGGAGTTTTCGCCTCGGAGCAAGCCCACATTCGTCAAGGGCAAACACATCGCGTTTGATGACACTGTTCATTGGCGGAAGTTTGTCAGTGTAGATGCGCCGAAAGAGGTAGGCGAGGAACTGGATGACTTTACGACAAAGGTGGCTAGTGATAGGAAACGCTCGACAATTAGCTTCCATGAGAGGGCGGCTGAGAGGAGGCGAGTCGCGCGACTGACCGCGGAGCAGTACTGGAAGGGCCAGGCTGAGAGGCGGGACGAGGCAGAGTTAGGCGGAGAGGAGGAGAGAAGAGAGGAAGATGGAACGAGACCCCGGGGCGACCTCGATCGTTATTTCGATGACTTGCAGGAAACGAGGTTTTGGGTTCCGCTCTGAAGGTGGAGATGCTACTGGCAGCTGGCTGTAGAAGGGGAATTTGGATATGGGATGGGCCTTTAAAGGTGACACGCAAGTTGTTATGTTTAGGATTGGTATGTGGATACGTAAATCAACGTACATAAGACTTGGTGTCTCTCTTTCATGTTATGTCTGCCCTGAGAACCGTGAGATGAGAACTAAAAAACCATGGATTGACTTTGATATTTCTGAATAGACAGGCGCAGTTCGTTATATCGATTGACACTTCACCGTCTAGAGACTTGTCCTTGACTCAAAAAGCTCCGATATCTATGTCTATTGTCTACATTCTGTGTCTCTTTCCTAACCTCCCTTTCGAAGAAACTACAAGTACACGAAGCAGTACTTCAAAAACTCACCACCCTACACGGAGTTACCAAGTAGCATTGTAAAAGTCGCTTTTCTCCCGATGCCGCCAAAGAACATC
>JAESFQ010000999.1_pt1 | contig 10318 bp, 11 predicted proteins | sample 9269431 | NCBI WGS metagenome assembly JAESFQ01 (sample SAMN14502588, study PRJNA617103) | algae metagenome | isolation source: Plectolyngbya sp. WJT66-NPBG17 and co-occurring heterotrophs from well... | place: USA: Mojave Desert, Joshua Tree National Park, California | collected 2006-08-06 | reverse complement strand
CGCACGTTCAGCAAGATGATTTCAGGAAGAAAGGGGTGCCGCTTAAACAGAGAGTCAGCAATCCTTTGGAGCGAGGCTAGAGAAAATTAAGCTTCCCCACCTTACCATTTTTGCGACACAACCAAATTTGTTCGGGTGTAAATTCGCTTAGTTCGATTAGTTGTCCTACGTTAAACGGAGATTCGTGTAGGTTAAGGGGAATGTAAACCTCAGTTGCGTAAACGATAGTTAGCCGCAACTGTTGCCAAATTCTCAGCGTTTTCGTCTTCTCGTACCAAGCTCGTAGCAAGCTGAGAAAATCAGCCGCAAGCTCTGGATAAGCAAATAAGCGATCGACCTCATCAAGACTCAGCACTAGCGGTTGCGGTTCACTGGGCAACAAGTACTTCTCAAAATACTCAGTGCAACTGACTTTATTAGTAGAAAACTCTTCATCCCAATACTAAGCTAGCCGATTAGATAGCTGAAGCTGCTGCGTGACACTGGCACAGAACCACTGCAAAAACGTGCTCAAGCCCTGAAAATCAGCTTGATTTGCTAAATGAAAATTTAAGTGAATCGTGCGGTAGCCTTGCTTTTCGGTTTGGCGTAGAAGATAGAGTACTAGCGACGTTTTTCCCATTAATCGCGGTGCTTTAATGCGTAACAGTGTACTGGGATGTAGCAAAGCTTCATAACAAATGCGCTCGATCGGCGGACGTTCAACATAGATAAACGCCTCTGGAAGCGTATCTGGCTCGGTTAAAGTCGGCTCAAGGTTTGACGTTAATTCTCCACTAGTTGGCAGATCGACAGTTTCTTCAGGAGTGAGTTCTGCACTAATTGCTTGCCAATCTAGCCCCAAGCAACCGCTAATCTCCGTAAAGTTCACGTAATCAACTGGGCGACCGTTGAGATAGTTACTCAGCGTTGACAAAGCAATTCCTAGTTCTTCAGCCAAATCCTTTTGCCGAGCGTAGCCGTTGCGTCGTAGCCCAGCTTTGACTTTTGCAATCGCGTCAGCATGAACTCGCAGCGATCGACCCATCGCAGTTTCCTCGAACTCTACTCAAATCATACTGGCTTTTGTTGAGTCACTCAAAAATTCAGTTGCAACTCAGTAATAAGTCAGTCATGGTTTTTCAGGAATTGTTTTGATGTTGTCGAGCACGTCATTTTAGTGCAATCAATGCCCATTTCTAGACCGCAGCAAAATCAAAATAACTCAGTCATTCTCAGGCTCGAACTCAGTTAGGCGGGAGATTTGATGAATATATCAAGCTTCAGCCCAGGGTGCTGAACCCAATTCAGGAGAACGACCATGAACGCTACATTCACAAGAAACTTTATCATCACATCTGCCTTGATTGTTTCTGCATTTTCGTTCGTTCCGGTTTATGCCTTGTCTTTAAGTGCCTCGCTCACAAATAAAGCACGAGTCTCATCGGTTAATCAAGAGGTTCCCCAAGACGGCAGCATTGCGATCAGCGCATTGAGATCGTCGAAACCTCTACCATAATAGCTCTTTACTGCGCTAAACCCCTCCACCTGTTTCAGTTATTGTTTGGCTTTCAAACACCTTTCCACTTACAGGAGTTACTTTCATGACCGTTGCCACAACCATCTTAGATACCTTACTAAGCGCTTTAGCAAACTCGCGTCAAACGATCGACGAAATCAACACTGCTTGTAGCACAAAAGGTCTACCGCCTGCATTCCAAGATAGCGATACTTCACCTGTTGGGATTGTTGGAAATCCTGGCTACCGCTTTGAAGGTTTCGGCGTGATTGTCGTTCGACCCTTTCCACCCAAATTCGCGCTTTCGTTCTGGGTGCATTATAGGCCGGGTAGCACTCAACACGTTGCACTGGGGCGGTTTACGGTACCGATTAGCGCTCTCAACGCGTTGAAGTTCAGATCCTTGCCAAACCCTAATTGATGTTCAGCATATGACTAGGAATTCTTGCTTGAGACCGTGAATTAGCCGATGTGTAGAACTCGATACATTCATACCCATTTCATTCATCGAATGGGTATGCCAAATTAATCAGAAGAAATTACTATGAAACGTCTTGTAAGTCTCGTCCACTCTTCATGAATCATTCGTGGGATGCAAAAAGGGTCGAAGGCATTTACCGAGTTCTATTGCGGTTGCGGCATTTGTAGCGCTATTTTCCGGCATCGATTTTGCCATGCTTCATTATGTCAGTGCTCTGACAAGCTGGACAACAAATCAGTTCAACGACCATCGCAATCAAGAGAGAGCAAGGGACACAAGCATTACCCTTGTTATCCTGCCAACAATTCCCCCCATGTCCAGAATACTACTCATTTACCCCAAGGATCGTCGCCCCCATGTCCTCGGAACAGATGTCTTCCCAAAAGTTTCAGGTGTTTCTTCAGAAAGCAAGATCATTAGATTTAGGACCGCTCGCCTATCAACTTATTCAGTCGCGTTCTGGTCCTGAGTGGACAAAGGCAAAAGCGATCCAAGAGATCGCTCACTATCTAGCGTTTCTCTATCTAATTGATCGTTATCCTGGCTTACAAATCGCGCCTACCGAAGAGATTGACCAGGTTTGGCATTGTCACATTCTTGATACTTATAAGTATGCGGAAGATTGTCAGCACTTGTTTGGTTATTTTGTTCACCATTTTCCTTACTTGGGAACTCGAAATCAGGTAGATCAACAGAACTGGTATTATGCTTACACTTTAACCCAACAGCTATTTCTCAAACACTTCGGTATTGACTTTGCAATCAAGGACCTCTTTCCATCAGATTGTGAGCCCCTACACGTGGAAGCCTCTTACGAGCGTGTGGAATGTAGCCATATCTGCTTAGAACGCCCTACTATTCCCGTCACCGTAGACGATGCTTTGCAAATTTTTCCTGTCACATCTTTGACATAATCATTGGACACTTAAGCGCCCAAGTGGCAGCAGATTTTAATAACAGATGAAACAGATACAACGGATAATTGATCGGGTTTGGCACTGATCTTCATGCTTATCCACTGCCTTGCGCAGCATTGCCGCAGGCGTCTGTTATTAAAATTTGTCGCCAACTCAAAACTCAAATGTGACGATCGAGCTAGAAACCGTCTCTAAATTGATTGAAGTGTTTGTAGCAAAGCGAGCGTTTCTTCTACTTCAGAAATCATTCCCAACTGCTCAAAACTTTGCTTTGCCTCCTCTGCCCAACGAAAAGCGATCGCTCCATTGCCTAATTTTTTCTCCAAATGAGCAAGGGATCGCTTACAGAAGGCAGCCCGACACGAATCACGATTGGCTTCTGCAACCCTTAGCCCTTCTGCCAACAAACTCTGTGCCTCGCTGAGCTTATCTTGCTGAATGGCAATGTCTGCTAACCAATCTTTCGCCAGGAAAACAGCCCGTCGCCAATCCGTTGCTTCTGCCTGTTCTAACACTTGTTCAAAGTGGACTTTAGCGGAGTCGTAGTGTCCGGTTTTGTACTCAATTTCGCCCTGGTAGTAAAGTAGATGAATTTGCGATCGCCGCCTGTGTGTTTCCTCGATTTGAGACGTTTCTAGCACCTGCTGCACCTCATGTAACCACACGATCGCGGCTTCAAACTGCTGTTGTTGAATTCGCAGCACTGCAATGTGAATCGCTAACTCAATTTGAAAGTGAATATCCTTATGATGTCTGATTTCCCAGGCTCTCTGATAAAGCCCATCGGCTCTGCCTAGATACCTCGATTGTCCCATTAAGGTTAGCGTCCATCCCTGATCAAACATCGCTTCCAGGACAGCCGCCCAGTCCTGTCGTTGTTCTGCGGCTTCGATGAGCCAATCTGTCCAATCCAAGCCAGTACGCCAATAGTTCAAGCGATTGCCGCGATATCCCTGAGTGTGGGTATAGCAATTTACCTGTTGCCAAAATTGCCGCACGTCTTCATAGCGATCGTAAGCCACGCACCATTCGATCGCGTCTTGCAAGTTCTCCCATTCCTGCTCGAATGGCTCGTAGTCGTTCCATTCCTTCCAATCTTTGCTGCCGTGGGCTTGAGTGAAATTCAGATACCACCTGATCCACCGTTCCCGTGCCTGTTGCTCAAAGTCTGGATGAGCGTTGAGTTCGCCGATCGCGTATTCTCGCGTTAGCGCTAGCAAATCGTATCGTCCCTGATGTTGGTTGACCAGGGAAAGTTGCTGCAACTGGGCAAGACCCTCGATGGTGCTGGCTGTATTAGGACTCTCAGCAATATAGGCGATCACGTCTTCTAGGACAGGGCGAGAAAACAGCGCCAACGCCATCAGTAGTTGGTGAGAAAACGCTCCTCTGATTGGCATGATAGAACTCGTAAAGTAAAAGCGGGAATAGTCGCTTGTCGATCGCGTCAATCGCAACGGTACTTCTTTAAGTGGATAACCCGCCGCAAGCTGACCAACGGCATAAACGATCGCGGCTGGAATCCCACTTGTGCAGTGGTAAAGTCCCTGAGCTTCTGTGAAACTGAGCGGTACACCCTTGATCTGAGCGTGATGCTGAATGAGGCGAATCCCTTCTGGCTCAGTTAGCGGTTGCAAATGAATGGGCGTGAAGGGAGTTTGCTGCCGACTGGTAATCACCACTTTAACAAGCAGCGGCAAATCGTACAAGAAGGAAAAGATTGCTTCGGTATCTTCAAGGGTTTCTAAATTATCAACAATCAGCAAGGTGCGCTGACCCCCTAACAAATCCTGAATTTGCTCTAATTGTTCATCAAAATCCGCTAGCAGCAGATCGGGGCGGTGAAAGGTGCGAACGATCGCTCGAAAGAGATCGCGCAGGCGGTGTTCGGACTTGAGACGTGGCAAAATTCCATGCGGTGTCAAGCGATGCTGCTTGGCAGAGGTGAAGACAATTGCATCAAAAGCAGAGGTCAGTCCTTGCTCCGACTGCTGAGGAGTTTGCAAACATTGGTAAGCGGCAGATAATGCCAGCGTTGTCTTACCCATGCCACCGATTCCTTCAACGCTCACGCAATGCGTGGGAGAATCGAACGAAAGCAGGTCGAGCAATTGTTGAATTTCGCGATCGCGTCCAATCAACATACTAAAGTCTCGAATCGGCAAGTTTTGCAGAAAAATTGATTTTGGTGACAGAGTAGCTGCTTCTCCAAGCTTGATCCCCAGCGTTCTCGCTTGTACCGCCCGCTGTAGCACCCCCTGCAAATTCTGCTTCGTCACCTTCTCTCCAAAGGCTTCTGACAGTAACTTCCATAGCTTGGAGCCTGTGTCTTTAATGTAGCCGGGATCATAGCCAACACTTTTAGCGATGTCCCCGTAAGATTGCCCTTCCCACGCTTGTCGAAACACAATCTCTTGAACTTTTGTTAAGTGTCCCTGCTCTAAAATTGCCTCGATCGTGGCTAATGCTTCCTCAACAGTCATCAGTTTAAAGCTCGAAAAAGATAAATCACCGATTGACCATCGTTTCATACATAAGCTTCTACGCCTTAGCGAGTTGCTTTCACCGTATGTTTACGACTTCATCTGACTTTATTCTGACCTTTTCTGACTCTTTCTGACTGTTAATTTCTATACGAATGGGCTAGAGTTGATACAACTTAAGCTTCAGCAAAGCAAGCAGGCAAAGCTGACCTTGAAATTGCTGAAGCGATCGCGCTTGTCCTACTTACGCTTCCTTTCTGCTTTTGGGCTCATCTAAGAACACTGCTCAAGCCGCACTTACATACTGCAATTGAGTATTGCCAAACATTGCACCAGTGCTAGGAAGGTTGGCGTAAGCTAACTAGATCCCAACTACAAGCTAACTCTCTCCACTACCGTTCGCGAGGGGGCTGGGCATCGTTTTGATTCAAATCAACTTTAGGTTGATAGCGCCCTGCAACTCGCTAAACAACTTCATCAAAATTTACAAGCTTTATGGCAACATACAGACATCCTCAACTGCAACTTAACGATGGAATTGATATTCCTGAACTGATGGCTCATGTAGAAGTCCTACAGCAATGGCTGAAGAACTGGGGAATACTTCCGTCAAATTCTAAAGTTGATGGGAAATTTGGACCTAATACAAAAGCATCGGTTGAAAGGTTCCAAAGCTTACGACAAACCGGAAATCAGTTTGTGTTAGAAGCCCTACAGGTTACGGGTACGGTTGATCAGAAAACTTGGGCAGAGCTACTGAAGGTTCCGCTTAATGAGATTGAAATTCTGCCGAGGCCCTCGGTTGATGTCCTTAGTAAGGTTGACGGTTTTGATATTGACAGGATTATCAACGAGGCAGTTTTAGTTGACCTTAGACCCATTGCCCGTCGGACGATCCCCCTGATTTTGATGGAATGTAAGGCAAATGGCGTCCTCGATCGAGGGCAGATTGCCTATATTTTGGCAACGGCTGAGCACGAATCTCATCTCGGTAATTTGATGACCGAGATGGGAGGCGAGCAATATTTTCGTCGGATGTACGATCCTACAGTTCCTCCTGACAAAGAGAACCTAGTCGCAAGAGATCTTGGTAACACAGAGATAGGAGATGGTCCTCGATACCGAGGTCGTGGATTTGTGCAAATTACAGGTCGGAGAAACTATACCGACTGGGCAGAGAGACTGAGTATCGATTTAGTGAAGCATCCAGAGCAGACAACGATACCCAGGATTGCTGCCAAGATCCTAGTCATTGGTATGCAAAAAGGCACGTTTACTGGAGCAAGGCTAGGACAGCACATTGCAGGAGAAACTCAGAACTTTGAGGGTGCCCGAAACATCGTTAATCCGGGTGATAGACGTGAACACATTGCAGAGATTGCGCGAATTTACTACAAGGCTTTGACGTAGAGATTTTTCACAACAGTCAATCTACCAAAAACTCTAGTTAATACTAAGGACTCAAAATGAAATTGCAAGATTTTCTTGGCAAAGATACTAAGTTTGGAATGGAAGAGATCGCATTCGATGAAGAACTAGCACGCCAGATCCAGATCCGACTTGTTGCTTTAGGGTTACTTGATCCGCCCGCGAATGGTAAGTTTGGTCCCATTTCTACGGCTGCTTTAAAGCGCTTTCAAGACTTGATGAAATGTGGAGAACCTGAATTCTTGGGGCAAGTCACAGCTAAAAAGTTGATTGAGACTAAAACCGAGGATGTACCCAAGCCACCGATCGATCTCAGTCTTAACAATTTAGCTGCGCGCATTATTAAGTACATGCAAGCGAAGAACTATCACTTCGCAACTGGAGATAGAGAGTTCAACATTATCTATATTGAGGGGATGAACGCTGATGGAGACCTCAATGATGATTCACCAAATGAATTTAACGATCGACGAATCGTACTAGAGTTTGTGAATGGTGTTCCCAAAATTGTCGGGAATTGGGAAGCGACAACAGAACCAGGGCATCACTATACCTTCAATCCTATGAATTCAGGAGGTGCAGCCAGAATCAAGTTTGGGCAATACAAAGCCTGGAGAATGGGAATGCATGGTCAAGCAGATCCGCACAGGGCTTTAGTTCAAGTTGAGCCGATTAGCGTTCATCGAGATTTCAACCAAAACTTCATGCGGGTTGGTGATTTTGTTGATACCGGTATTTTTGCTATCAACCAACACTGGGGCTTCGACTTTCCCCGGAATGACGTGAACGTTGCTGGCGCGGGCTGCTTGGTTGGACGTACTACCCAAGGGCACAAGGAGTTTTTGGACATCATCGAACAGGATAGACGCTATTTAGCGACTCCTTTTGGATCTCCGATTTTTCCTGGCGATCCTAATGAAAGAACTTACGTGTTTGCATCAACTATTATTCCAGGTGATGAATTAGTAAAGCTGTTCCCTGCGTGATGCACGAGATGACCAAATACAAGAACTGATAGCGAAACAGCAGCGTTTAGCCAAAGGTCATGCAGCAACAGTTTTACCAAGATGGGGAACCTCAAATTTGTGATGGATGCGATCGAATCTGCCAAAAGCTTTGGTTGGCTACTTTGCCTAACCTTATCAGCGTGTCAACCTAATTCTCCTGAAACCGCCCCCAGTCCAATTAATACAGCGACCAACCCTTCTCCTCGATCGGAAGTGACAGGCTTACCTACACCCGCTTCAGCATCACCGTTCATTGTTGCTTCACCAAAACAAACTTCAACGCCTCAACCGTCTGCTGTAGCAAAAAGTCCTGCACCCAATCCAATTTTTAGACCTATCTTTCCCGCGCTTAAATATCAGACTCAGATACCAATACTCTTGCCTGAATATGTGCCTGAGAGTGAGCAACCCAATCAGGTCTATGCAATCTTAAAGCAAGCAACCCGTTCAAACTATCAGATTCTGCTAGCATTTACAGAGGATTGTCAGGGAGGAACTGCTTGCCGTCTAGGGGAAATTTCAGGAAAAACAATTAATCCTCAAACTCCAACCTTGAAAGGTCAAGCTGTTCTATTAAATGAGAGTATTAAGGGTTACTTTGTTGAATCAAAATGTGGTGCTAATTGCTCAGATGCAACCCTGACTTGGGAACAAGCAAAACATCACTACACCGTTGCGATTAAAGCAGGTAGAAAAGCAACGCTGGTAAAGATGGCAAACTCAGCGATCGCAAATCGACCGCTTTAATCCCAGCGATCGCAAAAATCACTAAACCCTTAGAGGAGTTAGATAATGCTACAACAAAACGATTTAGAAACTGTTAATCAGTTTTCAGACGCGGAAGAGAACGCAATTATTGATGAAATTGCCAAGTTATCTGTAGAACTTTTGAAAAAGCAGCCAAATCATACCCAACGTCGAATTCGACACGCTCGACCGGCGAAAACTCGATGAAAACCTGTCGTACAATCCCTGGCACTCTTTACCCAAACATCAGCCGCTAGGGGAGCGTCAATCGAGCGCGTAGAAGCGTCTATGAGGCAATTTCAAAGGTGCGCCATGAATGGAATAACCTACAAAGGAGCCAACCGCAGCAGAGTTTTATCAGCAATTGTAGCCTTTCAAGGACTGAAGTTTGTACATCCAATGCGTCTCTAGCGCACCTGTCACGCGTTGTAGAACTTGTCCGCGCCTAAACACTCATTTTGAACATCCACGCATTCGTAAGCTAACTGGAGTTGGTGAAGTTATGAATTTGCCTGCTATTCTCAACATCGCAATAGGCTCAGTCTTCATTTTTCTAATTCTGAGCCTATTAGTTGCCGAAATTCAAGAACTAATTGCGACGCTATTGCAATGGAGAGCAGTTCATTTGAAGCGATCAATTGAGATTCTTTTAATGGGCGGGGAACCTGCTAAGACTGACCAGACGCATCAAGATGATGTCATAAAAAAAGTAGAGGGTATTGTTAATAAACTCTACGATAATCCTTTAATTAGAAATATCAACCAAGAGGCAAAGAAAGGAATAGAATCTCAGTTTCGTAAACTAACGAGAGGGTTTGCGGATTTGGGTCTAGTGGTCAGTCAAAGTTAAATTGAGGGATAGAGGACTTCTAGAAGCAATACCCTGAAGGCTTTTTGTAAAAAAAAATTACCCCTCAATCTTGGGTTGACTAACTACTAGATTCAAAAGAGAACAAGAGAATTAGCGGACCTTCTTATATTCCCGCAGAAACTTTTTCAACTACTCTGTTAGTTGAATTGAGAGTTCCAGAGTTAATTCAGCAGTTAAGCTGGTACAATCTTAGAAAAGTTATCAATGATGAACTCATTCAAGGAATAGAAGCTATTGTCGAGGCGACTGATCCAACCATATCCCCAAAACTAATCGATAAATTGAACCTGGATTTGAAACAGTATTTTGAAAGAGTCATTAACAACTTTAGAAACAGAAAAATTACCTCACTTACCTGTGTGGCTCAGCTTAGTACTGCAATAGATGCTTTTGTGGCGGACGCAAAAGCCTGCTTCGGAGACAATGTTCATAGCGATGCTTTTGCGAATGCAGTTAACACTATAAAAGTAGACGTTTTTGGTTCTGATGACTATGAGGAACTGTTAAATCGTGTTCAGCCGAGCTTACCTCAAGTCATAGAATTACTTGAGCTTAACAGCGATATTTCTAAAGCATTCTTCAGAGAACTGGAACAAGTAAGGTCTGACCCTAATAGTGCAATAGTTGAAGCCTACGAAGAACTGTATCAAAAGTTCCAAAAGGTAAGTAAAGCGCTACCTCCTGAAGTACAAAAAAGCCTGTTAACCCTAGCAGTCCGTGCTCAGGTTAAAGCAGGGAATGTAGAACAAGAATTGAATCAATAAACTTTATCGGAAATAGCAGGCAGTAGGAATTCAAACTGGTTTCCAAGTACTCATCAAACTAAGCGAATTTCAACTGGCGGTGGTCAAGGCGAAAATTGTGCAATCCACACGCCGTCTCCATC
>JAESFQ010000998.1_pt1 | contig 10321 bp, 4 predicted proteins | sample 9269431 | NCBI WGS metagenome assembly JAESFQ01 (sample SAMN14502588, study PRJNA617103) | algae metagenome | isolation source: Plectolyngbya sp. WJT66-NPBG17 and co-occurring heterotrophs from well... | place: USA: Mojave Desert, Joshua Tree National Park, California | collected 2006-08-06 | reverse complement strand
TCAACAAGAATCAGGAAAGCCCTGTTGTCGAACTGCCGCTTGCTAAGGCAGCCAATTGTGCTCCTATGAACTCGGTGTTGATCTCTGGTTCTAACGCGGAAGATGCAACTCGAAGTTCGGGAACTGGTACAGCAGAAGTTCACGGTTCTGTGGTGTATCAGGTTCGGCCTGTAGCTTCTGATAAATGTCTCTTAGTAACAGCGTCGAGGTGTAACGATTAAAGAGCTAAAACATCCCTACTTGTTTCCTTTAATACATTATTACATAACATTCAAAAGAAAATAACATAATTTATTTTGTGTCGGAGCAGCAAAAGACTAATCTCTAGCTACTCCGGCTAGAAGATATATATTTACTCCAACATTTTGCCATTCTGTTATATAGTATGTAGTTGAACTAAAGAGGATCGCGTTATAAGAAACGCTTGTTCTTAAAGTTATGCGCGGCCTGTGACCTCTTCTCTACCTAGCGCGCCGTTGCCTATTCCACGGAACGTGCTGCTTCGCATCGCTCAATAAGGCTTAATTTGCCGTTTTGCCTACTACGTACGAACTAGCACAAGCTATACTCCCACCTTCGATCGGAAACGGCGCTGCGAACCGTGTTCTGCTCGAACGATGCAGCGAATGTGGACATGAACGTGGAGAAACCTACCTAGGGATACGTTGCTGGACACGGGCAACATGCCTCGGTTCGATTCAGAGATGACGACGACAAGGTGCAGAAAGCCTGAGCCCTATGCCGTCACTCATCTCGACAACAGCTATCGTCGTGTCGCAATATTGCCATCATGCCGCCGGCTGTGAAGACACAAACACCCGACTTGATTTCCTTTCGCGGTTTTGATCTTGTATATCCCATCCCGCCCACCAATTTACAATCATCTAAATAGAGGGGGTTATCATTCATTATGTCCGAGACTACGAAAGCAGATCGCGAGATGACCGAGCATAAGGGATTAGATATCGCAAGCAACGGTTCCCCGTTGAGCCGCCGAGTCGCCGTTACTCTGTCTCCCGAGCAGTATGAGCGTCTCTTTCTCCAGCCTTCGGCCCCGCGCCGTGGAGATCTAGCAAACCGATTCGCCAATCCAACTCTACTCGGGCTCATTGGATTTTTGGTTCCGTATACCTCAACCATCCTCATCCTTTGTGGCTTTCAGGGAGCTGTCGCTCCGCAGAGCCTGGTTGGCACCACCGAGGACTATTACTTCTTCGGTGCCTTGGCCATGAATGTCGTAGACATTGCGGAGTCCATTGGTGTAACAATGTGAGACGCCTCCCAGTTTCCGATCGTCGTAACGTGATACTGACCTGCTCTAGCATTTCCTATGGCGGTCTTCCTCGTATATGGTAGTCATTGTGGTAGCCTGGCGTACCAGTAGGATCCCATACACCAGACTGTGTGCGCCTTCGCTGGACTCGGAGGCACGAATGGGGCAGCTTCCAACGCATCCCAAGGCTTTCGCAACGTCTCCATGTAGGCAATCTTCATCTCAAGTTTGTGGGACCCCATGTCTGACTGTTATCCAGAGTACTCGCTATCATCGTGTTCCTAATCGGTACCCTCCGCGTCAATCTTTTCTTCACCCTCACATTCTTCGGACTCGTCATGCTTTTCGTCTTTATCGCTGCTGCAGACTTTTCCATCGCATCCACTACCAACAAGGCCGACCTGGAACATATTAACACGTTACTACGCTGCGCGGGAGAGTTCGGGTTTTTGGGCCTAATCTCTGGCTGGTACCTTGCAACTGTTACCGCATGCGAAGCCGTGGGAATTCCATACCCGCTGCCCGCTTTCGACTTAAGCAGTAGTGTTTTTCCAACTAAGCCCAAGGATGGCCAAGGGAACTAAAGTGCTGGTTAAATCGCTCCCGGCCATTCTTTGCAATAGACGGGAAGAGCTACTTCGCTGTTGGCCAACTACGCAACTTTGCCCATTACCGGCAACTGCTGTCAAAATAGCCAGTCACAGGGAGCTAACCGAGAGCTTACCGCTGCTGCAAAGCTATTCAGAGTGATGTGATGTGATATGTGCATGGTGTTCTGTTGAACCCGGTGGCTGAATATCGTTATTATCCCGGGTCGATCGTGGGAAAACACCATGCAGATCTGGGGCACATTTACGCGGGGTAGCATAATTTTTTTTCAATGCATCTTCGGGAACATGTGGAAAAGAGTGTCAACGGCATCTATCCCGGCATGATCTAGCACCTTGGCGCCACGAAGGTCTCTAAAAACCCTACGTTGTAAAGTTATAAAGGACCGGCAATCTCTTAGAATCTTGCGTGTGTACTCCAGCAACAGAATTGCAAACTTGGTAGCCATGATGCGTTCTGTCTTGTCTTTTTATCTGCTCGGAGCTACGTTGTGGTCGACCACATACGCAATCGGTCCTGACTGTGCCAACGGTCCGCTCAAGGAGAACAAGATCTGCGATGTCAATGCCACACCCACCGAGAGGGCAGTGGCCCTCGTTGCGGCTATGGAAACCCAAGAGAAGCTGGACAATCTGATGAGGTGGGCTTTCAAGGCAAACTCCTCACATCAGCAGGCTAATATTCGCAGTAAATCCAAGGGCGTAGCACGACTCGGCCTTCCAGCATACAACTGGTGGGGTGAGGCATTGCACGGTGTAGCTGGAGCCCCAGGCATCAACTTCACCGAACCGTTCACCAACGCCACCTCTTTCCCCATGCCATTGCTCATGGCGGCTGCCTTTGATGATGAGCTTATCTACCAGGTTGCTAATATCATCGGAAACGAGGCACGCGCATTCGGTAATGGGGGTGTGGCCCCTGTGGACTACTGGACTCCAGACATCAATCCATTTCGCGACCCTCGCTGGGGTCGAGGCTCGGAGACTCCGGGTGAAGACATACTTAGGATCAAAGGTTACACAAAGAGCTTGCTTGCAGGACTAGAAGGTAATCAGGCTCAAAGAAAGATAATTGCGACATGTAAGCACTATGTTGGCTATGACATGGAGGCTTGGGGTGGCACCGATCGTCACAATTTCAGCGCCAAAATTACTATGCAAGATTTGGCAGAGTACTATATGCCACCTTTCCAACAATGCGCACGAGATTCCAAGGTCGGGTCTTTCATGTGTTCTTACAACGCGGTCAACGGCGTTCCCACATGTGCCGATACATACGTTCTCCAGACTATCTTGCGGGACCACTGGAACTGGACCGACAGCAACAACTACATTACCAGTGATTGCGAGGCTGTTGCCGATATTTCGCAAAATCACAAGTACGCCGATACGCTCGCTGAAGGTACAGCCTTAGCTTTCAACGCTGGTATGGACAACAGTTGCGAGTACCAAGGATCTTCTGATATTCCTGGAGCCTGGAGTCAGGGACTGTTGAATATCTCTACTATTGATAGAGCTCTGACTCGACAGTACGAAGGTCTGGTGCGTGCTGGGTACTTCGATGGTGATAGAGCTCTATACGCAAACCTAGGGATCGATGATGTCAACACGCCAGAGGCACAGCGACTTTCCCTCCAGGTCGCATCAGAAGGCCTTGTTATGCTCAAGAATGACCACACGCTTCCACTCTCTCTTTCCAATGGATCCACCGTCGCCATGATTGGATTTTGGGCCAATGACACTTCAAAGCTTTCCGGTATTTACAGTGGTCCTGCCCCCTACTATCGCACCCCAGTCTATGCTGGTGCGCAACTCGGCTTGAACATGTCTGTCGCCACAGGTCCTGTTTTGCAGGACTCCAGTGTTGCAGACAACTGGACCACGAATGCGCTTGATGCCGCGCAGGGCTCTGACTACATAATCTACTTTGGTGGACTGGACACTTCAGCAGCGGCAGAAGGTTTCGACCGCACCGATATTAGCTGGCCTGGCGCACAAGTCGAAGTCATCACCAAACTGAGTCAGCTTGGCAAGCCTCTTATCGTCGTTGTACTGGGCGATATGGTCGATAACTCGCCCCTACTGGCAATGGAAGGTGTCAACTCTGTCATCTGGGCTAACTGGCCTGGCCAAGATGGTGGGTCGGCAGTCATGCAAGTCATTTCTGGCGCGCATGCAGTCGCAGGCCGTCTGCCAATTACGCAATACCCCGCGAGCTACACTGATCTCTCGATGTTGGACATGAACCTGCGGCCCGATGCGACCAGCCCAGGTCGTACTTATCGCTGGTACAACCAATCGGTGCAACCATTCGGCTATGGCTTGCATTACACCACATTTGCTGCAAACTTTAGCAGTAGCGAAGGCCTCACCTATAACATCCAAGACTTGCTGAGCACTTGTACGCAGATGCATTCTGATCTGTGCGACGTTCCTCCGCTGGAAGTTGCCGTGACGAACAAAGGTAACCGGACATCCGACTTTGTTGCTCTAGCTTTCATCAAGGGTAAGGCTGGACCAGAGCCATATCCATTAAAGACATTGGTCTCGTACACACGACTGAGGACAGTTCTCAGCGGCCAAACGAAGACTGCATCGCTCGCACTCACGCTTGGAAATCTGGCTAGGGTGGATCAAATGGGCAACACGGTAGTGTATCCGGGCGAGTACACGTTGCTTCTTGATGAGCCGACACAGGCGGAACTGACACTCACGATTACGGGTGAGGAGACGGTTCTGGACAAGTGGCCGCAGCCGCCGCGAGTTTTGTAGGCAAGGTCAAGCACACTTCCGCTGAGAAACGATAAGATGGCGGTTTGTAGGAGCTATGCGTATTGCCGCTCGCGTCTTTGCCTATGGCCATGATATCTTTCTGATAGCAATTCAAAAGCTGATGTTTATACGATTTGCTTGAGAGGCAGATATAAAAGACGTTCAAGACGGAAAATGCAATTGTGATTCGACTAGTCGCCTATCTTGCACAGCTGTTCTACAACCGGCAAGTATCTGTCCATGTGTACAGATCACAACTACCACCTCAAGAAGGCGTTGAGAATTTCCCGCTCCCTGCAACGCAACCCGACGTGTGAGAAGATGTCGCCTCGGGAAAGAAAACTCGTCGTCTACTTCTAAACTGAGAACATCGGGCAGTGCTCAGCGTAAGTTGGATTCGCGATAACCCAGCTTGTTCTTAAGGGCCGTTCGATATGCCTAGCCATCCACCTGCACTGTTGCGTTGAAGTAGTGCAATGTGTGCGAATAATTGAAAAGCATTAGAATGCAGTCGCCGCTGCAAGTGGGTAAACGATGTATACCCAAAGGAAGCTTACGATCTAGCGTTGCAGCACTCTAGCGGAACGCTGCAGTGATTCGGTCGCGCTGCCTAGCGCGAGGCTGCGGGTGGTTGCGCGAACTTTGGAAGTGCCGGCGGGGTAGGTAATGGCTTCCGTCGGCCACTCTTCTCCTCACCAAACCCAAGAATACAAACTCCCATCCTTGTATGGACATCTCATATACCTGCTGATCGCTACTTGAAGTTGCCACGCTATACTAGTCGATGCAGGCCAAAAAGTGGGACTTGATGTATCGCGATGAATTCTTCCGTCGCCCACGCCATGGCTAAGAAACGCCGCCCGCTGTGAGGTCATCCGGCATGCCGCAAAGCGACCACCGGATATTATGAGCTTTCCGTTGAAGCATGAATGTGAGCGCGCGGACTGACGTCTCTCAGCACCAAGCTCTCCTTACGATAGCTACTACAACCTTGCCCTCAACATGTCTCGCCCCACCAGCCGTAGCCAAAACAGTCCGATCTCTCACTCGCCTCCCCCTATGGGATGGAGTTAGTACAACGCCTGGAACTGCTTGCCCCCTTAGGACGAAATTAAGCAAAGTACCCGAGGATTCATCGACATCGGACTCGGCAAAGTCGACTGTGGCTGGAAGTCCAAAGATCGAAACGGTGACGGTAGACTTAGGTGAACCGAGACCTTCTTCCCATCTAGTGGCAAGGCACTTGATGATTTTTCCATGATCTAGCATCGGATTTTGGTCTTTACTCTGGCGATGGTACCTGCAACGTGGATCAGAACTGCTGCCTGCGAGTCTGGGGTCCGAGCCGTTAGATGCAGAGAGCTTTGCTGAATAGGGACGGAATGGCCCGATTATGAATGGATTCGATATTACTCTATACTATAATTACGGTCTGTAGGTACGACAACTGCTACTCTACCTCTAACACTACTATGGTCGACTCTGTTCCGCTGAAGCTCAGTCACCAGCACGCTTCCAACACACAGCGGCCGAACTAGAAGCGGTCGATTGGGACATGTATAATACATGGTGTAGCATCTGGCCAATTACAAACCAGGTTGTATCATATTCCAAGCATGCCACTGTTGGTGCATTTATGGATATGGACATTTCGATGCAAGAAAAGTGGCTTGCGTATGAAGTCATTAGCTAATCAGTCAAGCGTGCGTCTAAATATCCCTCCAGAAGAAGGGGAGCGTTTTCACTTTGGGATGTGGCCTATAGACAAGTCGCCCCTTCATCATCCGCACAGCACTGGACGATGAACGCATCAGTCAGAGCTCCTTGGACATCATGTCCAATAAAGAACTTATCGCCATCAAAGTTTCAACTTCGTCAACTATGATCACGCATTCACTACTGCTTGGGAATCGGGCGACGACACCCGAAACAAGATGATCGTGGTACATAGTGCTGCGGCGAAGGGACGAGCAAAATCTCCCTGGTGGTGACCGGGGGCAAAGCTTTCGGCTTCAGCTTGAGATTGACGGTTTCTTTGAAGGTGCAAAGAACACGATTGAATTTCAAGGATACGGCGACAGCTTTGCGCCGGGTCTAGTTGGTTCTGATATCTTGAGCGGCGCATAGAGCCACGTCGTACGCTTTGGGTCTGCAGTTGGCGCGCGGATACTGAAAAGCTATTAGGTTCAAATTCGTTTCTTGGTACAATCTATCTGGAGGTCTTAAATGAACTCAGACTTTAGAAGCTGATAATTCAGAACTTCGTGCGAACCTCCAGGAATCCTTGTCCTTAGCCATTCTTCATAGGGTATAAACGATATCCTAGAACCGCTAATATACAGCCACGACGCTTTGTTTCTCGAACTCGAGCCTTTCAGGCGCAACTGGTCATGACCTGCTGTTCTTTTGCCTGTGTTGCAAGGTTCACCCAAAATCCTTGAGGGGTAAAAGCGTGAGATTACCCCGCATTCATTTATCCGATGCGCGACTCCCCAGGTGTGGTTGCGGATCAATAGTGGCCGAACCTTCGTCACCCAGCTGTCACAACATGCCAGCTCACTCTTGGCTTACAATCAATGACCAAAATGGCACTGATTCCACATACCTCAGTTTCGTTGACCACGGGCTGGATGTTTAGACAGGGCGACCGCTCATCTGTCAGCCCGTATTTACCGGCTTGCAATGCGCCAACTGAAATTCATCGCGACCTTCTCAAAAACAAGAAGCTCGCAAACCCTTTCGATGATCTTAACGAGCTAGCAGCGCGCTGGGTTGGGAACGTAACATGGACATATCGCACTACCTTTGCAGCGCCACTTCATTCCAGGAAAGCGAACGTGGTCACGAAACTTCGATTCGAAGGTCTAGACACCTTCGCATCGGTCTTCTTGAATGGAGAGTTGGTTTTGGTATCTGATAACATGTTCATCGAACATGAAATCACTGTGTCGGACAAGCTTGAGGTTGACGGAAATATTTTGGAAATTGTCTTCGACTCAGCGCGCAAGAAGGGTCTGGAGTTAGTGGAACAGCACCAGGAGCACCGCTTTATCGTACATCAGACAGAGATTTCGCGAGGGCCTGTTCGAAAAGCGCCGTATCACTGGGGGTGGGATTGGGGTCCTATCCTCATGACATGTGGACCTTGGAAGCCGGTGTCGATCCAGACGTGGGCCTGCCGACTTACAGCTCCTGGAGTGCAGTACGAACTGTCGCAAGACTTGAAGTCGGCAGAGGTGAAGATGAGCGTTGAATGGGAAGGTAAAGCCACTACTGTAGTTTTCACGATCTTCAGTAAGGGTGAAGATAAGGTTGTGGCGAAGGCCGATGTGCGCATTAGTACCGGTGCTCCAGTAGGTCTTGCCGAGGCTACAGTGACCATCGACGGTATTGGGCTCTGGTGGCCGCGAGGCTTTGGACAACAAGCTCTGTATATCATCAGAGCTGAAGCCTTCGTTCGGGACGATCCAGATCCAATTCATTTCGTCTCTCAGCAGTTTGGCTTTCGCCGCGCCAGACTAATAAACGAGCCAGACTCGCACGGTACCTCTTTCTACTTCCGTATTAATGGCATCGACATCTTTTGCGGAGGCTCATGCTGGATACCCGCCGACACGTTTTTGACGCGCCTCACACCCGAAGAATATCGCGCGTGGATCAAGCTCACTGCTGATGGCCATCAGACTATGCTAAGGATCTGGGGAGGTGGCATCTACGAGTCTGATGCGCTATACGATGCCGCTGACGAACTCGGCGTTCTGATATGGCAGGATTTCATCTTCGCCTGTGCCAACTATCCAGCTCACCCCACGTATTTGAATAGTGTCTACGTTGAAGCGAGACAAAACGTTAGGCGCTTGCGGAATCACCCAAGTCTAGTGTTGTGGGCAGGCAATAATGAAGATTACCAGATCGTTGAGCGATACGGGCTGCAGTATAACCCTGAAGATAAGGATCCTGACTCTTGGCTCAAGACAAATTTTCCGGCGAGATACATCTACGAACACCTTTTACCAAAGGTGGTCAAAGAAGAATGTCCAAACGTGCCATATCATCCCAGCTCACCGTTCGGTAGCGGCAAATCGACAGTCTTAAAGGTGGACCCTACGATTGGCGATATCCATCAATGGAATATGTGGCATGGTACTATGGAGTCCTACCAACGGCTACCTGAAATGAGCGGCCGCTTCGTATCCGAGTTCGGAATGGAGGCATACCCTCACGTGTCCACACTCGAGGCGTGCATCACCCGTTCGCAAGACCGCTATCCAGGCTCGATGGCTATGGATTTTCGCAACAAAGCCATCGGTCATGAGCGACGGCTCATAAGCTACGTCGCCGAGAACTTCCGGATCAGGTACGATCTGGAAAGCTTTACCCATCTTACCCAGATTATGCAAGCAGATGCAATGTCGTGGGCTTACAAGGCCTGGCGACGCCAGTGGGGAACACTTGGTGACCGCAAGTGCGGAGGTGCATTGGTATGGCAGCTAAACGATTGTTGGCCGACTATGTCATGGGCTGTGGTAGACTACAATCGCATTCCCAAGCCGGCGTACTATGCGATCAAACGAGCCATGCGACCCGTCACCATCTGTGTGCAGCGTATGCACAAAAGTTGGACCACACGACCTGCTGATAAATTGTGGCAGCGTGATACCGGACATGTCGACATGCGAAAGCTGTGGCAGGACGTCAAATATGATCTCTGGGTCGCGAATAGTACTCTGGAAGAATTAGAGGTTGACGTGGCCATACGCTACGTTTCGATCGAGACGGGAGAGGATGTTGGCAAAGAAACCCCTAGGAAAGTCCTCATTGCGGTAAATGGAACGACCGATGTCCTTACCAATCATATTGTCAGCGTCAGCGAACCACAACAGTTCGATGCACCTTTCGATTCATCAAAGGCCAATCCTTTCATCATCCATGCGTCGGTGTATAGAGACGGACAATGTCTTGCTAGCGATGTATCCTGGCCTGAACCCATCAAATATCTCTCTTTTACAAATCCCGGCATAGAGTTGCGTTACTCGGAAAACAAGACACGAGTGTTTGTCTCTGCCGCAAAGCCGGTCAAGGGCTTTGTCTTCGATGAGAGCACAGCTGCACGGCTGAGTGATAACGGGTTCGATTTGGTTCCAGGGGAAATGATCGAAGTCCAAGTAGAAGGTTTGCCTGCAACTGCGTTGGGATGGAGACACATTGAGATGTGAAAATGTAAATTCTGCTCTTCGCATTTCATTTCCAGTTAGTCAATTGGGCTACCCTCCAAAAGCTATTCTCAGAATCGCTATTCCCTCACCCTCATCCTCAATCTCAGCATCTGTGGGCCGTTCGCCGACCTTCCAAAACGCTGTAGGTCCAGCAGGCCCATGCGCATCAAAATCCTTGTCGAACCACGTTCCCACAACACCGCGTGGGCAGCGCAGCCCCCCCACTTGAATGCCATCGCTACGCCATCGCTCTTCACCACTGTCGTAACATTAATATTACCATGTTTAATGCACCCAAAATACTCCGTGTACGTACCCTTGAAATACTGAAATAGTCTGCCATCGAACTTCCCCCTCTCGTGTCAGTCGAACTGTACCGCGGATTCCCGAGTTTGCATTGGGATCCCAAAGAGCATCCACAGATCTGGATTGTCCCCTAAAATGCACAACAG
>JAESFQ010000997.1_pt1 | contig 10321 bp, 11 predicted proteins | sample 9269431 | NCBI WGS metagenome assembly JAESFQ01 (sample SAMN14502588, study PRJNA617103) | algae metagenome | isolation source: Plectolyngbya sp. WJT66-NPBG17 and co-occurring heterotrophs from well... | place: USA: Mojave Desert, Joshua Tree National Park, California | collected 2006-08-06 | reverse complement strand
CGAGATGTGCGACTGCAGAAGGGCTCCCAAGGTTGGTGCTGGTGGGAGAAGGGCTGAATCAGGCTTTGAGAGTTGGAAAGTCGGCAACTAAGCAGATGCCGCTGTACGAGGCTTCACAGTCGGCCAAGGCCTGCCTCACCGTTGCGGAACACAATGCTTATCTTCGGGTTGCTGCGAAAGGCATTCCAACTGTCATAGTGTGGTGGGCTGACATGCAGCTCGTGAAGCGGCATTGACGTGGTGTCACAGAACAAGTTGGGGGCGAGGACCCCGTTGAAGATTCCGCGGAGGGACAAAGTAGAGGGTACAAGTGTCGTTGACCATGTCGAGTTTCTGATGCTCGCACCAAGGACCTAAGCACGTGGTTTGTAGTTCAAGGCCGACTCATCTCCACAGTAATACCCGTAGATAGCTTGTTCTTCGCGTGCTCTTGAAACATTCCAGCAGCCCTAGGGCGAGCTATGGTTAGCATGGCGAGGCACGGAGCGTGTGAGGGAGTTTGGCCTCGACACGAAACGTGCAATCATTTTACTTTGGCAAAACAATAGCAGCCAACAGGGCGAATAGCTTTGGGCGCATTTACGCAAAGTTGTCTTTGCAGAAAAAACGTCATTCTCCACAAAACACGCAGACGCCCAGAGAGGGGTGCGTGTGTGGAGGAGCAGGTGTTTGGACGAGTACCATGGATGGTTTTGGTCATGGGCTGGAGCATGGGCGAGGTTGTGGTGCAAAGGGACATGGTGTTGAGAAGCTAGATGTAGGGCTAGTCCAACGTGCAGCATGTGTCGAGTGGGGGATGCGTCGCAGTGCAGATGGCTTTCGTATTTGGCCGTCAACAAGGCTCGCTCGAGTGGAGTGGGAGAGGGCGGCGGTCATGTCAGCACACATCAGCCGTTGTTTGGCGTTTCCCCGCAGCCTCTGTTTAATCTCTCCGGCGTCGTCGACATGCAGCAACGGTGCGGGCGCATGTCGGAGAGAGAGAGAGAGAGAGGGCGCACCCCTGGCCATGTGCCTTGTACGCGAAGGATGCGTGAAGCGGCTCCACGCGAGAATGATTAGCAACGGTCTAGGCTCTGCGTGCGTCTTCCAAGGTTTCTGTTGGGCTGCAGGCCGATCAAGCGACGCCTCTGCTGCATGGACGGCAAACGGCTTTTGCTCTCGTCGGTCCTGCGTGGTCCTGGGTGGCAGACCTGAGCCGGCCGAGGTGACCGTGAAAGCCAGTCTGACGGTCCCGGGCGGCTTATCATTTGCGGCTTGCAGGGGAACGCACGAAGGCGCTGCAAAGGTTCCAAGGTGGTCCCAATTCACACGCTAGCCGCAAACCCCGCAAGCCTGCTGCGTCTGCCGTTGATGGTTCTGCTTCCGTCTAGGTCGAAGCTTTCGCACCATCGCTGTCGCCATCTAAACCTGTCGACAATCTCCTCCTCCGTCGCGCCTCCTCCTGCCAGTCGCCTCAACAACTACCTCCACCTCCACCCACGCTGCTGCATCGTCAGCCCGCATCCCTGAGACGACATCGCCTCGGCCATTTCCCCCCGCACACCCCAGACATCCGCAGCCACTCGCCGCCACGAGCCGCATGTCAACACCGACCAGCCTGGCAAGTTTCGTCCACGCTGTCTGGCAGAAGCCGTGATAGATAGTGAGGCATTGACCCACGCCTCGCCAACATGACGGCCATGCTGTCTCTCCCGCGAGACACCGCGCCCTTTCAGCGCTCCCCCTCGTCCTCGTCGCTCGCCTACGACTCGTACACGCCCATCCGCAAGAACCAGTACTCGCTGCCCGATCTGCGCTCACCCTCGCTGAGCTCCTCCTCAACCACATCGTCAATGCGCTCCACACCCTCCAGCAGCGTCTCTCTCGACCCCAAATCAGACGAGTCCAGCAGCGACGACGATGGCCTGTCGTTTCCCAACTACAACTCAGCACGGCAGTACACCAAGGGCGCCTCTCCCGCTCATGTGGCCTCGTCGACGCCTGCAACGTCAGCCATGCGTCCGGACACGCTGCCTTCACCATCGCCCACCGACGCCTTCTCGGATACTCCGATGACCACACCCGACCATATGCCCATATCCGAGGACGACACGGCAGTGCGCAAGGAGCCCTCACATCACGTCGACTACCTCTCGTACGAGTGGCGGGAAGAAGACATTTGGTCCTCGTGGCGGCACATTGTCGAGCACCGCAGCGTCTACGGCGAGCGCTCCCGGCTCGAAAATGCCTCATGGCGAACATGGGCCAAGGCCCAGTTTAAGCTAAAGACGGTGTCGCCCGAGACATTGAATTGGTAAGTTCTGAATATTTCCATCTGCATCCCCCGTCCGTGCACCATGTTGCAGAATTATTGGTCTTGGGCTGTGTTAACAAATCACTAGGCTTAAAGATGTCGACGTGACATGGCTCTACGGACCGATGCAGCCCGCTTCGAATCGCTTCTGTTCACAGCAGAATTCCGAGCCAGCCAGCCGCCTATCCAAGACCAACTCGTTCGTCAATGGCGTCAAGAAGCCCATTCTCAAGAAGCGCAGCATGTCAGAAGCTATGCTGCAAAAGTCCTTGTCATCATCGTCGCTGCTACAACAAGCAGCCGAGTCGGTGCAGGCCCAGCAAACAACCGGTGTGACACTCGAGTTGCGGAGGCCCCGACCAATCATCGGTCGTGTAACCCCCGACTTCCCCACATCTTCCACCATGTCCCGGGCCTTGATTTGGGAAGGCACGGACTACTTCTCGTCAAAATCCACATCGGGACTGCTCACGCCCGACCACGCAGAAAAACGACACATTCGCTTCGACGACAAGGTAGAGCAGTGCATTGCCGTCGAGTGCAAAGACGCCGACGATGAGGAAGATGACTGCAACCACAACCCCTGGGCCAAGTATCAGGAAAACGACTCTTCATCGGATGAGGGCGTGGTGATGATGAAGCGATCGCGCCGGAAGAAGCCCCTTTCACGGACAGCGTCGTCGGTCAGTATCAGCACTGACAACAAGACGATTGCGAAACTCCCCTCCACGACACTCAAGTACCGGACAGACTCACCCGACGTCACGGAGACGCAGCAATCGCATTCTCTTGGAATGTGGAAGTCGCGCAGCGGACTATCGCCATCGCCTTCATCCGAGACGCTGAAGCCATCGAATCCATCACGGAATTTTCTGCTGGAAGAGGACGACGAAGAGAGCGATGAGTACCTCAGGCCCTCTGCCGCTTATGGCTCGAAAAGGCCCGGTACGCCAACGGCCTCGGATCCTTACTCATTCCGCCGCAGTGGGTCGTCGGCATCACTGGAAAGTGGTGAGCTTCGGAGAACGCCATCGGGCATGTTTATGCCATTTGAAGGCGACGAAGAAGAGCCTCTACCGCCCACACTAATAGGCAGAGTTGTTGACACAGTAAATACTGCACGGGACATTGGGCATGTCATCTGGAATGCGGCATGGAGTAATTAGCACTTTGACTTTAGCGCATGGCGTTCGCGGCTTGTACTACTCTTACGGGAAGGGCTTGGACAGGCAGCATACAGATGCATCATATCTTACGGCCTGGCTAGGCGGCGGAGTTCTGGGATACCTATACTGAAGCGCCGTTGGCCCGCATGCATTGGTGCGACTATGAAAATAGCTCGCCTACAATCGATACCATATACGTTTGTCCGACAGTACTGAGTGATGCAAGTTTCCTGAGTTGGCTGCACAGCACATGAGCGTGACCAGCGTGAATTTCGTTGTGCACAACGTGGCATGTTTGAGACGTCTCTGTGAAACATGGAAAGCAGCTTGAAGGGCATTGCTTTTCTTGAAACTTTCGGATTCAGAGTCCAACATGGAGACTATGTTGTTCTTCTGCAATGTGTACTAATGACGCTGCCAAGAGCGCCGTAGGAGACCTCGGAAGTGTACCTAGGTAGACAAGTGAAGCACGATTGCGACGGCGAGCAGGAGCCTGGACTGCGAGCACTACTTCATCGTGATTGTATACCGTGAAATCCCTAGATTGAACGTGTATCAGATGAGGCCAGCTGTTCAATTGCGTGAACAATTCCAGAATCATCCGTTAAGCATGGGGCGCCTGCTGCGCTAAGAGCTTCGATTGTGAAAGGTGGCATCCCCGCCCGCATTGGGTACTTATCTAACATTGCCCCAACCTTCTTTCCACGAACCCTTCTCCTCCACTTCAACCCAATCCAAGACCTCTGCTCTACCCTAGACAGCAGGCAAGCACAATGCGTTTTGCAATTGGTGCTACCGTTGCGCTCGCTGCCGCCGTTGTGCGCGCAGACGACGCCAGCTCTTCCGAAGCAGCGGCCTCTCCCTCGGTTACTGTCGCAAAGCCTACCTTTACCGTACGTCTCCCAAGTACCTGTATAGCCCATGTTGCTTCTAACACATGTATAGCCCACAAAACTCAAGGCACCTTTCCTCGAGCAATTCACCGACGACTGGGAGTCCCGCTGGAGCCCTTCGCACGCGAAGAAGGACGTCAAGGCCGACGATGAGGAATGGGCATACGTTGGCACTTGGTCCGTTGAGGAGCCTTCTGTGCTCAAGGGCATGGAGGGCGACAAGGGACTGGTCATCAAGGACAAGGCCGCTCATCATGCCATCTCCGCCAAGTTCCCCAAGGCCATTGACAACAAGGATAACACCCTTGTTGTTCAGTACGAAGTCAAGCTTCAGGGTAGGTTGCTCTGCCAATTCTGAAATGTTACCATGTTCTAACAGATAGATAGACGGCCTCGAGTGCGGTGGTGCTTACATGAAGCTCCTCCAGGACAACGCAGCTCTCCACGCTGAGGAGTTCTCCAACGCTTCCCCCTACATCATCATGTTTGGTCCCGACAAGTGCGGTGCTACCAACAAGGTACTATCTGTCTGGCAATCTGACAAATTCAAGCTGACATTCCTAGGTTCACTTCATCTTCCGCCACAGGAACCCCAAGACCGGCGAGTATGAGGAGAAGCACCTCAAGAACCCTCCCATGGCCCGTATCGTCAAGACGACCAGCCTCTACACCCTCATCGTCAAGCCCGATCAGAGCTTCGAGATGAAGATCGACGGCGAGTCCGTTCGCAACGGCACCCTCCTGGAGGACTTTACCCCCTCCGTCAACCCTGCCGAAGAGATTGACGACCCCAACGACACAAAGCCTGAAGACTGGGTTGACGAGGCCCGCATCGCTGACCCCGAGGCTACCAAGCCCGAGGACTGGGATGAGGACGCGCCATTCGAGATTGTCGACGAGGAGGCCACCAAGCCTGAAGACTGGCTTGAGGATGAGCCCAGCACTATTCCCGACCCCGAGGCTGAGAAGCCTGAAGACTGGGACGACGAGGAGGACGGTGACTGGGTCCCTCCCACCGTTCCTAACCCCAAGTGCGACGAAGCATCTGGCTGCGGCAAGTGGGAGCCTCCTATGAAGAAGAACCCTGCCTACAAGGGCAAGTGGACCGCTCCCTTCATCGACAACCCGGCTTACAAGGGTGTCTGGGCTCCTAAGAAGATCGCCAACCCTGACTACTTCGAGGACAAGACCCCGGCCAACTTTGAACCCATCGGCGCTGTAAGTTGACTTATTCTTACTTCGCAGACGTTTCGCTAATGTATCATAGATTGGGTTCGAAATCTGGACTATGCAGAAGGACATTCTGTTTGACAACATCTACATTGGTCACTCCATCGACGACGCTGAGAAGCTCAAGGCTGAGACTTTCGACCTCAAGCACTCTGCTGAGAAGGCCGAGGAAGAGGCCAACAAGCCCAAGCCCAAGGACACTCCCAAGTCGCCCTCTGACCTCGTCTTCAAGGATGACCCAGTACTGTACGTCAAGGAGAAGCTGAACCTCTTCATCGAGATCGCCAAGCGCGACCCCGTTGAGGCTGTCAAGTTCGTCCCTGAAGTCGCTGGTGGTATCGGTGTCATTGCTGTTACTATCCTCGCCATCCTTGCCTCGGTTCTCCTCGGTTCCGGTGCTGCTCCTTCCAAGGAGCAGCTCAAGGCCCAGGCCAACAAGGCCAAGAAGACCGCTGTTGACGCCAAGGACAAGGCGGCTGAGGCCGTCGCTACTGGATCTGAAAAGGCCCAGGCTGAGATCAACAAGCGCACCACTCGATCAAACGCCTCGTAGGTGGGTATGACTGGAGGGAGAGAAATAGGACCCTGGTAGGGTTACAAAAGTACAGGGAACAAAATACCAGGAGGTGTGGTCCAGAGGGTATCCACGACCCTTGGCGATTGGACTGCTGATTTGTAGTTACATATCATTTTGAGGTTCACGGCGCTATGACTATGTATTGAGGCTTTGTTCCTGAAAATGGGACATGCAGCGCCTGGGGTACACGTTGGGAAACATTAAGTGTAGAAACATATGATCAGATTCATCAACAAGCAAGTTTATGCCACGTCAAGATGTGTGTATCGAACTTGATGTTAGGCCCATTAATCGTGACGCTTTCTGGAGGTCCTGATCTTGATGGATGACATGTCTTTTTACCTATCGCTCAACCATACTTGTCTCTACACTGCCGCCACATCACCATCATCTTCCTCGACCCGTGCAAGTCTCTGCTTCAAGACCCTGCTCATGGGTGTGCCTAGCCCATACGACTTCACACTCACGCTAGCCATTCCCCAACCACCGTCCGGCGCATTCAAAACTAACGTTCTCTTTTAGTCAGAAATTGCACAAGAAGCAATCATGGATACTAGGAACTAGCCTCAATGAGAGCTAATCTAAACCCCTCATCTTTACGTGCATTGAACAATCGGATATCCTGCCGTTGCCCCCCTTTCCTTAGGTTCAAGGTACCCCGCTTTGCGTTTACAATGTCTGGAACTTCGGTAGTGATGCGGGGCTCTTACGCTAGCATGTAGGTGCGAACGCTGAGCTACCCTACATTCTCTATTTCGCCCTATGGAGGATCGTATCGATGAGGCGTATGAGCGACGTCGTGAACAGGTTCGGCGGGCCCAAAAGTAAGTCGAGGAGTTGGTTTTCCAAATGCATTATCATGATCGCTGTTCTTACGGTCTATGATAGGTCGCACCGTACACGAAAAGCCATATATTTCAAGTCGCTCGAAGGTGAAATCTCCGAGCTTCGGAGGCAAAATGCTGCGCTTCTCAAGGGCACGTTAGTCCGACACCTATCTAGCCGTACCCTGTTCCTAACGCAAAGCGGTTAGCAGAATCCGAGGCCAGTCGAGATATCATCCGGCAATACCAGGATATCTTGGTTGCGAATGACCTTCCATTTCCACCATACGATCCTGAATTACCACCTTCTGACGACTTAACTACTATCAAAGTCACCGGCGACAATTACAAAACTCAAGGACTCCAAGCTCAGTTTGCTCCATCATACTCCCCCAGCGCTTCACAGCAGTCACACACGCCCAGTCTGCAGAATATTACACAATTCGGTATCAACTTCGTCCTCGCGCTCGAGCAACCATGCCTCAGTCACCGTAACCACACTCCTCCAGATCTTTTAATCACGGACAGCATGGGTGCTACGGGCCACGAAGCCATGCTATCGAGTCCTATTACGACACGCGGGCCAGAATCCACTCCAATTAGCTCATTTGATGAAGAATACCCTCCTGATGCGCAGTGGACGGTACCCACGGTGGAATTGGAAGGCTTGCTGCGGTTATCCCAGGGCTTAGAATTGGGTATGGAAGAGGTAACGCCCGTGCAGGCATGGCAGATCATTACGCAACACAATAGGTTTGATGATCTGACGTTTGAGCTGTTGGAACGTCTGAGGCTTGTGCTGTTGCCAATGGTGGAGTGCTATGGGTATGTTTTGGTTTGGTACTTGAGCGCCTATGTTGCTAACAACCTACGGCTAGATTTGGTGCCGTCATCGAACGTGTTGGATTTGAGAAAGCTTTGGATGAGATGTTCTCTTAACTTCTCGGATTCTAGAAGTGAATTAGAAGATGTTACATACGATTCTTAGCATCGTAACCAACTCTCCTAGGCGACTAAATCGCCCGTGTAGTACATTACAAGTACTAGTTAGACGCACAAGATGTTTGCACAGGTTGTTTGTCTCTGCACTACTAGTAACTAGAAGCTAAGTCTTCGTTCTTGCAAGGTACTTCCGAAGAACGTCAGCACTAGCGAGGAAAGTGCCGGGCCAACGGAGTAGTCCGATCGCAGCGTGCGGAGTAGGTGATGTATTGTATGTAGTAACTAGGTAGTTATTACTTTGTAAGGTGAATTTTGCTTACCTAGACGTGAGATTTGAGCGAGCTATGCGTGAAATCACACTCGGGTCTTGGAGGCTGTTGTGGAATGATGACGGAATCAAGGCGGATATCTACTTGTGGTAAGGCGGTTGGTAACCGATGTTGAAATCCAGGTGATCTCTACTTGGCGCAAGGCAGGTTGGGTTAGCTACAACCACGAATCCAGAGTGATTTCTACTTGGCGTAAGTCTGGTGGTCCAATCAACAAGTAGACCATCTGTGATTCCATAATCCCCCCAAGTGCCTGTAACTCATTCTCCAAAGATATTGTTCCATAGGTTTCTACAATTTATGGGAATTCTTCTCAAGTTTGAGCATATATAGTTTCGCATTTCCGTTATGAGTCCATCAACCCAACCCTCACACCTTCTATCGCATTTCTAGCTATCATGCAGCTTCATTGGTTCTATCCTCTTGCACATCTCACACTACTTGCTTCTACCACCATGGGCTCCGAAACCTTCAGTACCTGTCCTGGTCTTTATGATGAACACTACACAGCCCTCGTTCGTCGCAATTTTCGCTCTTTCCATTTGAACCTCAGCAAGGGCCAGTACGAAGCCAATGGACCACTGGTCTCTTCTGATACTTTCTGGAACTATGACGGAACCATCTTTATCAGCCGCAAAGGCTTCACGACCGCATTGTCGGGTTTCGTCGAAAGTGCCTTGAAGGGTTTGAGCGCGGTCGATAGATACAACATTGTTGATGGCAACCGCGGCGCTGTTGCTATACGTCTCTCGGGCAAGCAGAGTGGCCCATTCGTTGGACTTCCATTGCAGACCAATGGGCGGTATGATGTATGGGAAGGGGAGAAGGTCGTCTTTGATGAAGAGGCACTGGTGAGGAGCTGGGTTACGATTACGCCAATTGATGTCATGAAGGATCAGATGAAGGGTGTTATCGAGGTCTCCGGAGCACCTTCGAATACCACGTATGGGGAGAACCCGCAGACTAGTCGACAGTTCCGAGAGCGCCTTCGCAAGACTCTGGCGGCGTTCCACCTGAACGCCAACGCCGGAAATGCAAGTGCAAATGCAGCGTTAGCTACGGACAGTGTCCAGATAGAGGAGAATGGCGTCTTCTCACATGGAAGAGAAGCCTTCATTGCAAGCGTCACAAGTCAGAACGCTGGTCAGGGCGCGTTCCCAGAGAAACTGTTTCACGATTTTGATATCCTTGCTGATGGTAAATTGGGCGCTGTCGAGTATATCTGGCAAGGGCCACAGAAAAGCGAGTATGCGGGTATCTCGTTGAAAGAGAACGCTGTGGTTAGGCTCAGGGGCATGCTGTTCTTGGAGTTCAATGATGAGGGGCTTGTGGAAAAGGTTATCTCGATATACGATGAGGGCGTCGTACGAACGACGTTGACGGGAACAGGAGGGTGGCTGTATACATAATCCACGACTGTTGAACCTAGCTCTAAAGCGTTGAGGTATACCGTAAGACCTAGTGTTGCAAGATACGCTTCTTTGTAAGCACGTAATAAGAACTAACGTAGGTGCATAGCGAGTAGTTAGTACAAGCGAGTGGTTAGTTTTTGCTAAGACCCTACTAGTCACTCTATATACCTCGCTATACCTTAACATTACAACGTATTATTAGACTAGAAAGAATCTTAGATAACGTAGAGAACGAGTACTTAGCTTACGCTGCTAAGACCCTACTAAAACTATAACTACTTACAATAGTATAGCACTATATAGATCTGTATAGAGAATTCGTAGTAAGCTATTCTACTTGAATCTATTGTTGTATCTTGCTTGCATGTGCGCAAGTTATTACCTAGTCTTGCCGCAGCGTCTATGGTGCCTTTGGAATAGTTTTCTATAGGTACGTAAACCGGGGTTTGCGGTAACTCTATTCAACGCAGCCTCTTTTGTCGACTTACGGTTTCGTTTTGTTTCTTCGCGGAAGTATATCCTCTGCCTTCGTTGCAGTATGCTTTGCGGCCCCGATTTAGGGCACAGAACCTTAAGATAAGCATGGAATCTGGTTACGTACACTACTTTCGTAGAACATATAAATATATATATATATAGATAGAGAAAGAGAGAG
>JAESFQ010000996.1_pt1 | contig 10325 bp, 6 predicted proteins | sample 9269431 | NCBI WGS metagenome assembly JAESFQ01 (sample SAMN14502588, study PRJNA617103) | algae metagenome | isolation source: Plectolyngbya sp. WJT66-NPBG17 and co-occurring heterotrophs from well... | place: USA: Mojave Desert, Joshua Tree National Park, California | collected 2006-08-06 | reverse complement strand
TTTCTTACTTGCTCCTGTCTAGCACTCTCTGCTGCTTCTTGAGCTGCTTTCCATCTTGCTTCCCAGGCCGCGCGCTCTTTCTTGTCGCGCTCGGCAGATTCTCTTGCTCATTTTGCTTGCTCTTGTCTGAAACGTTCTGCTGCTTCTTGAGCGGCCTTGTTCCGTTCAGCCTGTTGCCTTGCCCACTCTTGCCGTCGAGCCTCTTCGGCTTTCTCTTTGGCAAGCCGTTCTTTTACTACCTTGTCAGCATGCTCAGCCGCAAGTCGTATTACTTCCAGACGTTTCCGTCGCGCGAGCTCGTCATTCAGCTGTGCTAGTCGTACTTTCATTTTCTCCAAGGGTATTTGTTTGATCCGTATGGCATTCTCCGCGTTTATGGAACCTAGTCGGATCTCGCTCTTCTCCTGATCACTCAGCCTTTTGCTCATAAACGCAAATACGTTCCAGGCATAAGGAACGTCGTTCGTTAACGTTGCCCGATTTGCGTTGATCTTGGCATTGAGGCGGTCAACTTCGTCCTGTAAAAGCTTGAGAGTATTCTGGCATTGCCGGATTTGCTCTTCCTGGGCTCTCTCAAAGTTCAGCCATTCTTGCCGCTTACTATTACTCTCTGCTTGTGCACGCGCCTCATCTTGCGATGTTGTGTCAGATCGCGGGGGAGGTTGATGTCTTGACTGAGGGGTGGCTGTAGGCGGAGGGCTAGGGCAGTTGCCTGGCGATGTCGTCTTTTGCTGTGGTCGATTTCGATCGTATTCCCTCCTTTTCACCTCATCTCCAAGAACTTCCCATGCTGCATTGATCTGTGGCTGAGGTTACTATTGCGCACTCGCCAATGTACTGTCATCTCAAGACTGCTACTTACAAGCTGAGTCTTCGCAGTTGCGTGTCGACATCCAATATTCTTATCTGGGTGATGCAATCTTGCGAGACGGCGATACGACGACTTGATCTCGTTTTGAAGCGCAGTCGGTGACACTTCCAAGGTAACATAGTAGTCATGAGTGGGAGCTGCTGGAGCCATCTCTCGTGTAGATTAGCCGCTAGTAAATGCCGTGGAACGTTATCAAAACCAATAGTGTTGCATTAAACAGAGTAAAGATTAAGTGTAGAAACAGTGCTAGAGTTCAGAATCACGGAAGAGAAAAAGTTGCAGCCTAGGCGAGGCTGCAAGCTCTAAGCGCTGTGGCACCGGGCCCGTTTGCAGGCCGCCAGAGAAAGTGAGAGTGAAGATGAGAATGATTCGATGTCGGTCGATTTCAACTAAACCGCAGCCTGTACTCATGCATTACAATACTCGCTCTATCTATGCAGGATGCATTACATTTTCCTTTTCGATCCCACATACATGTAACCGCTGTCCAACGTCCCAATAACAATTACGCTTAATCGTACACAATCATAATCCAACACCAATATTGACAAAATGGACCGCTCAGCTGACATTTGTGACCTTGATCCCGCGATCGAGAAGGGCATTCTTAAGACCCTTGGCGACCTGTTTTCTGGTTCTGGCCGTCTGTCGCAAGCTATCGATGTTGTCGTCAACTAGGTCACTGAGGCGGGCAATCTCTTTGCCGGACGCTGGACTGCTCTCAGGTGTGTAGAATAGACCATAACCCTTGCTAGGCGTAGGTGTACTCTCAACATCAGGGGTGAGAGCACGGCGGTTCAGTTCGCTCAAGCTCATTCTATTCCGGTTGGTAGGCGGCGTAGCGTACGGCGTGTCGGCAATGCTACGGCGGAGATCAGTGCCGCGTGATCGTCGAGGCGTACCGGCGTTGCGTGATGAAGATGAGGTGGGACGGCTGGAGTCCGCAAGGCCAATCTTTCGCAATTGTGCCTCAAGAACAAGGATGTCATTGTTTTTCTGCTCAGCTAGATTGGCCAACCTTAGGACTGTCTTCTTCACAGCCTCCATAGACGGCACTGATTTTACGCTCCCGTTCTGTGCATTGTGCGCAACCAGACGTGAGCGCAGGACTGCGACTGCGTCTTCAGCCTTGCGCAGCGATGTCAAAAGTTGAGCGTAGTCGTTGCGCAGAGCTTTCTGACCATCCGCAAGCTCCTTTGGCAATGGTGCCTTGCGGAGTGCTTCTGCCTTTTCGGGATCTTTGCGGTTGATGATCTGGCGGCGGATATCATTGAGACGAGTCATAAGCTTTGCCTTGTCGTGAAGTAGACGGGCAAGCTGTGTGAGCTTTACTAGCACGTCTTGTACGCGTCCAGCATCTAGCTCTTGTTCAAGCTCTTCTTCGAGAGATCGCAAGGCTTGAATCTCACACAGAGTGAACTTCTCGAACCATGAGCCCTGAGCTCCCTCATCTTGAACATCGTCCAGCAGACGTCGATCAACTTGATGGCCAGATTGAGGCTGCAGGTGGTATTGCGTGAATGACTTGATGGATCGAGCGTTCCACCCAAGTGCGTCCACCATGCCATTGATATCCTTGTAGATAAGCTCGATCTGAGCGGCGTGACCTGTCTTGCTAGGTGATTTACCACCAGTATAGTTCTGGTATGCGACAAACTCTTCCAGGTTTCGGCTAGGCTCGATCGGCTGCGCAAGCTGTGCGCGTATCCGCTCATCGTCCTCATCTTCAAGGTCAGAGACCTGTGGCTGTGGTGTCGGCGGCTTAGACCCTTGCACGGATGAGCTCAATGAAGCACCCGGTGCGACTAACGGTTCTCTTCGAAGACGAGAGGCTGAGCTCGAACGAGCCGGGCTAGGTGAGCGAAGATCTTGGGCGCGGCTTGTCGGAGGCGGGAAATTTGGTTTCACAGGCATTGATGACTGATCGGATTTACCAGAGAAGGGGCCCTTGTTTGAATGTTGACCAAACAGCGATGAGCCTGCGAACGATGGTTGGTTGACAGCAGATTTCGAAGGTTGGTTGAACAAAGAAGGCTGGACTGTTGAGGCGCTGCTTCCTGATTGCGATGTAGCGCCGGACTTCATAGTGGGAGGAGTCGGTGCAGGGGGGAAGAATTGTTGTGATCGATTCACACTGTCCTGGAAGCTCCATCCACCCGATTTCGCAGCTTGCGGATTTGATGCCTTATTTGGGGGGTATGTGTCGTCGACTTCTTCAACATCCTCTTCATCCTCCTCATCAGAGAAGTCATCCTCGTCTTCATTCTCGTCACTCTCCTCATCGTGGTTGTGCTCATGATGTTCCTCATCTTCGTTGTCAATGGGAGATACATCAACGGACGAACCAGGAGCTTCCACCTCGACGCCGGGACTACCAGCAAGTGGAGGCAAATCGTCGCTAGTGGACTTTGGCAACTTCGTATTGATAAAGTCTGGAGATAGACGTGCATCATCATTCTTGGATGGCTTAGCCTTGGTGAAGTCTGGTGGCAAAGGTGCGTCATCCACTGGAGTAGCAGCCTCTTGCGCAGGCGGTGCGGCCTTAGGAGTCGCACTTTCCTTTGCAGGAGTGTCATTGGGCAATAGTGACTTCGGCTTTGGCGGCGATGCTGGAGTAGTGGACACATATTCCGCAGGGACCTCACTCGATGGGGTAGCCGGCGGCTTCATTCCTGTCTTTCCCAGCATGTTGGCAAAGTCACTGCCGAAGAACGAACCGTTGGTAGGCGCTGCAGGCTTCGCTGGGTCGTCCTTGGCTGTACCATCACTTGCAAAAGTAGTACCAAGTTTGAAACCACCTGCAAGGCCAAACAAGCCTTGAGACTGTGGAGCTTGGGGTGTGGGTGTAGCCTCATCCCTCTTTCGGTCGTTTGCCTCGCTCGTATCGGACTCCTTCGACTCAAAGGATGCTGTGTTGAAAGACGATTTGTCTGGTTGTCCAAATATCGAGCTGCTCTGCTGGGCGGGCGTGTTCGCCCAAGAGGGTAGTGAAGATCCAGTGCCAGAGCCGACGGTGACAGTAGAGCCAAAGCTTGGCTCCGCCTTCAGACTTGCAAAACCAGATTTTTGTTGTCCATGTCCAAGTGAACCAAAACCAGAGCCGCCTTGCGCGGAGTTGTTGCTTCCAAAGCTCGAAAAGGAGTTGGACCCTCCAGCACCTCCAAACTTGGCAAACCCAGACGAACCACCACCAGCAGCCGCAAAAGGATTGGATTTGGACTCGGAAGATTGTGTGGGCGTTCCCCATGGCGATGCTTTGCCTCCCATGCCACCCGCTGCTCCAAACCCGGAAACACCAGCAGCACCCACTGCAGAAGGCGCTCCAAAGGCCGGCCTTGCGGGATTACCAATTGCAGAAGGTGCACCGAAAGCTGGTTGAGAAGGCTTGCCAACCGAAGAGGGAGCACCGAAGGCAGGCTGCGGGGGCTTGCCGAACGTTGGGGCAGGCAGACTTGTAGCAGCAGTACCAAACCCGGGCGTTCCGAAGCCTGGCGGTGTAGGCTTCATGAGAGCGGGGGTTGGCGTACCGAACCCGTTTCCAGCGTTGCCAAATTGGGGAATGCCCGCTGTTCCTGGAGTGGCGGGTGTTCCTAATGACTTGCTGAAGGGGGTAGAAGTAGCAATAGGGAGCTTTGACGCAGGAGTAGAAGCTCTCGGGGTAGACGATGATGCCAGTTGCGTCGCTTCGCTCTTAAAGACAAGACCAGGATAACGTTCACCAGCCTCTATGGACTTGTTCCAAACAACCCACCAGGCGGCAAGAAGACCTTCATGGGTAAGAGCCATATAGGCGGGTAGTGGCCACGGCGCTTCATTGATCTCTTCCAAGGCAGGGATGGGGCGCAGTATCTTCTCCTTGCTTGAAAGGTCAAGTGCCTCGCCGATGAAGACGCTGTCCATTTCAGCGTCTCCATAAGCTGTTCGAGGCACCTGAGCCTTCTTTGTGTCGTCCACCCCAACCAACATGAGCTCGTTACAAGTTTCTTGTTCTGGAGAGATCTTATTGCTTGTAGAGGCAAGGATCGCAATAGAGTCAGCGTGTGAGGAAGTGATGATGAGCATGTCGTCGAGATCAGGCTTCCAGTTTTGTAGGCGCGTGGACGAGATACGTGCAGGGAGCAGGCGGCGTGGAGGTTCGAGTGCCTCGGGAAGAGGATCCCAGGCAAATGAATGGTACGTGAAGGAACCCCAGCCCTTGGCGGATTTGATGACGCTGTACTTCTTGGGCTCTGGATTCTCCTGGTCTTGTTGCTTGAGAGAGTAGACAGCAAGGAACTCTTCAGTCTTCAGCCACGACACACCCGTCACCTCGTAGCCTTCATCCACATCTGGAGGTCGAGGAACAACACCACGTAGGTCGCCGGCGGTCATGTGTATCGCGCAGGTGCCGTCAGTCGAGCCAGAGACTACAGCCTTTCCCCGCGCGCTCCAAGCGGCGCAGTTGACATGTGAGTCTCGAATTGTTTTTTTGACACCGTTTCCCACGTCACATATCTCGAGCTTGCCGGAATCGAGGACGATGGCAAAGTATTGTTCAAATTCGGCGGCAGGGTTCGGTAGGAGTGCGCGGATAGTTGTGTCTGTTTGCAATTTTATGTCGGCGTCTTTCTTCCCTTGGCTGACGACACTCGCAACACTGTACACAGCCAAGCCGCCCTCAATTTCAGCAGACGTAACCAAAAAGTCTCCATCAGCAGAGAATGCGACATGGCGTAGATTGGGAGTAGAGATGGTCACGTCGGGTGTGAAATCTGTTACTACGTCAATGTCGCGGTCTTCGAGACGCGGGTCATCGGGCTTGGCGATTTCGTCGGCCGTGGTCTTGTTCTGGAAAGCCTTGCGCACGGCGTCTGTGGATGCGATGACGAGGATGTTGGGGCCAGCGGCAGCGAGAAGAGCGGGTTTGGAGGCGACAGAGAGGAGGTTTGCGGAAGCGGGAGGGAGATTGTCGGTAGGCCATGGCTCGGGGAGGATCTTGACCTTCTTGGGGCCCTGTTTTCCCTGATTGAGGACCTTGAAGCCTAGATGCTGTGTTGCCGTTAGTACTGCTGCATGTCAGTTTGGTGCAAGCTGTAGCTACCTCTGTTTCCACCTCGGGAACCTCGGGCCCAGCCTCGACAGCCGGCGCGGGAATCTTAGACATTCTGCAGGACTTGCAGGCCGAACAGGTTCTGGCGCGTAGGAGGCTCGGCTTGGTTTCGCGCGTAGGGGTTCGGAGCTTATTCATATATGCATCGGAGGGCGAGCGCGGTTGCGCGTGATAGGCTTGGTGTACTTGGGGAAATGGCAAATAGGCCGCTATAGGCTAGGCTAGGCGGAGGGGAATTAAGGGTTGATTGAAACGGGCAGTGATGTAAGGAGAAAGGGTGCCTGGCGCTCTGGGGAAGAGAGCGACAAGCATGCGATCATTAGCTCGACACTCTGAAGCGACGCGCTTTGTTGTTCTAAGAAAGTTCCCGAGCTAGTGGAGCTCCATCGCCGCGCCAAGGCTCCATCCAAGCTCCAGGCACGACAGCTACGCAACCTTGCCCACGCCGCCGCCTGCCTCAACGATCCCTTGAAGAGACTCACGACAGCAAAACATCCCAAAAGATACACACCGTCTCTGCAAATAAATATCCCATCACTCCACCGGCAGCCTCACAACAACACCATGGGCGGCTTCGACTTCTCCAACCACAACCGCAATGCGGCCCTCCACGCCCAGGGCATCCCGCTACCCAAGGCGACGAGCACAGGAACAACCATTGTGGGATGTCTCTTCGACGGCGGCGTAGTCATCGCGGCAGACACACGAGCTACTAGCGGTCCCATTGTCGCAGACAAGGTAGGCTGGTCCCCGCCATAGACAGCGCAATCACTGCGAACGCGGGTCTGACATATACTGCAGAACTGCGAGAAACTCCACTACATCTCCCCTCACATTTGGTGCGCTGGTGCCGGTACCGCCGCAGACACAGAGTTCACCACGGCCATCATCTCCTCGAACCTCGAACTGCACGCCCTCTCCACTGGCCGCAAGCCCCGCGTCGTTACCTGCATGACCATGTTGAAGCAGCACCTGTTCCGCCACCAAGGTCACATTGGCGCCTATCTCGTCGTTGCGGGTGTCGACCCCACCGGCGCACATCTCTTCACTGTCCACGCTCATGGTTCCACCGACAAGCTGCCGTACGTCACCATGGGCTCAGGTTCATTGGCCGCCATGTCCGTCTTTGAGACACAGTGGAAGGCCGATATGTCAAGGGAGGATGCCGTCACATTATGCGCCAACGCCATCGAGGCTGGTATCTGGAACGATCTGGGTTCTGGTAGCAACGTGGACGTGGCCGTCATCACACAGGACAAGACCACATTGATGAGAAACTACAAGACACCAAACACCAGGCAGCCCAAGCAGAGGAACTACAGGTTCCAGCGGGGAACCACAGCCGTGCTGAACGAGAAGATTATCACAAAGGAGGAGATCAGCAAGTACGTAACCGTACATGAGCTCAAGGACGGTGATGTAGCCGCAACGGCCGAGACGATGGACATAGATTCGTAGAGAGTCGCATATGGGATGCAGGAGAGGGCGTTACGAACATGAACGTGTACTATACACCGAAACGGGGTTCAGACGGACCACCTCAGCCGGATAGCTACAAGGCAATATGATGACGATCAATGAACCACCTCGCTACGTGACTAGATACCTAGAGCACGCATTGAATGTAGACGGCATTCAGGCATGGAATCTTTTGAGTATTACACTACCTAACAGAACAGCACAAGTCTAGAAACCCTCAATGACACAACCTGTCATCTGCACAATGCATTACCCTAACGACACCTCTTTTCGACAATACCAGCACCATGCTCTTCGTACTCCTTCCTTGATATCCATAGCTGGTGGAAACTACCCAAACTAGCTAGTATACTACCACCGATCCAGGCTGCATACTTCCTCTCCACTACACTGCCGGGAGCGATGAGCTTGTTCCTAGTGCTAGGATAAATGGCGTTGATTTCATAATTGAGCCGCTCGTTGAACTTGTACAGCAGCGTCGAGCCACCTGTTACAACGATGTTGGAGAGAAGAAGAGGACGTTGGTCTGCGTCGACTTGTTGCACTGCTGCTTGGACGAGTCTAGGAATCGTTTGCTCGGCTTTCGGGGCGGGCATGGTCTCGCTGGCGATTGCCGCAGTGTGGTCGAAGAGTCCCTCCGCGGCGCGGAACCTCTCAATGCCAAAGACCTGGTTCCAGCCATCTGGCATCTCGAAGGGTCGACCAGGCATGCTCTTTGCGAGCTCTTCATTTGTGCTGAAGCGGCCAGGACCGGGCCAGACTTCTACGACGGATTCCTTAAAGGACGTGAGAATGCGCTCTTCCTCGTTCAGACGGAACGAGTCGGTGGGTGATGTCGGGAAGGTCTTGTACGTCGCTTGGGCCGGCGCGCCGGCGTCGACAGGTGTTTTACTCTTGACCATGTAATGTGGTGTCAGTGGTACCTCAGGCTGGGCTTGCTTGAAGGACATTCGTATCTGGTCTGAGACGAAGTTGCCTGCTAGAGGTGATTTCTGGACACCCTTCCGTAGCACCATGCCGTCGAGTACAGGCGTGACTGATGTGTGTGACGCGCCGACGTCGATGATGATGCCTGACGCCTTTCCTGATGCAAAGGCAGCCAATACACCCGTCTTTTGCAAGAAGAAAGCTGGCGTGCCCCAGTCCTCCATAGCAATCTCAATGTACTTCTCCCGCGCTTTTGCACTGTTCCAGCCTGGTTCTGTGACGAGTAACGGGCTATCTTCCAGAGGCTTTTCGTTGTTTTCCAAAGCGTCCATGTCCACGTCCATAGCCTCTCCATTCCCGTTCTCACCGTTGCCGTCGTTCAGCCCGTTCTTAGTAGGGTCGGTCGGTTTCGCGCCAGTAAGTCGGCTCGTGATCGCGTACTCCCATAGCTTGGTCGCAGTATCCCAATCCTCTACAATGCCGTCAGAGCCCCAATAGTTCTTAATATCTAGACCGCCGACCGGCGCATGTATCGCATTCTCGCCAAAGAGGTGTTCGCCTGAAGAGGTCTGGCCGTAAAAGGAAGGGCAGACCGATTTGGGTACGTCTTCGCCAGCAAATCCAGCGCGAACGGTCGAGTAACCAGGGTCGAGGACGATGGCGGAAACCTCATCTACGGTTTTCAATTAGTATGCGCTGCGTGTAGAGCTTCGTTGAGCTTCGCGTACCTCCGGCGTACTCTCCTGCAGCAGGTGCAGTCGATGAGTTGGGAATGTTCATCGCGCGCAACTGTCGCAATGCGCAAAGCTTGGTGGTGGGTCAATAGTGTGGCTTAAGTTCAATTGACGCGTGATTATGGGTTTTTTTGGGCTACTTGGGCGCTGTGGTCGAGGGGTGGATGCTGGTGTTAAAGCGAAGCTGTTGCTAGACGCGAACGTCAAAAGTTGAGGTTGCGTACCTGGCCTTCATCACCGCACTCGTCCCCCGCGCCTTCACCCCGCATAGCCCAGGGACATACTTGCAGGGCTCTTTGAACACCAGAAGATGAAGAGATAATTTAGGCAATACAATGGCGCTCAAATTCATCAGCCAGCTCTACTCGCTGGATACCCTCGATACACGCTTCGTTGTGCCAGCGACCACACCCCCGAAAGAGGCGCTCGAAGAGGCCAAACTTGATCCAGCTGGACCACTTCCAATCAAGGACGGGCGATATGGGGACAAAAACGCAGAGAATAAAGCCCGTTCGCCACTGTGGTCTACGCCGGAGTTTTACTTCTACTACGTGGCCATCATAACTAGCGTTTTCTTCATGTTCAAGTTAGTACTGGATGTGTCTCGAGGTTCGTCCAAAATGACAGGCAGAGAGTGGCAGGGACTGAAGTTTGTACAGAATCTCATCCGAACTATCCAAAGTTCGATCATCTTCTGACGGACGGCTGGATACCTGGACGCAAAGTAGTACGTGGCACTATTGATTGTCACACGCCATTGGCTAACTCTCCAGGATAATACTGATGCTCAGTACAGCGGTTTCCGTCAGAACATCCCCTACCTCTTTATCGTTGTTCTGCTTCATCCTATCTTGCGTAAGGCTTATGACTCGTTCTGGAGAGCAGACACCTATACTCAAGTCCGGCCTTCTACCAGTAATGGCCTCACTATGGGCTTAACTCCCAGTGCTGCAGCTGACGCTCGCATGAATCAACGCATCTCCTTCGACATCTTGTTTGCAGCTGTTTTCCTTGCTGCTCTACATGGTTTCTCCGCGCTCAAGATTCTCGCTATTCTTTATGCAAATTATTGTATTGGAACAAGGCTTCCTCGTCAGTACATACCAGCTGCCACATGGGTCTTCAACGTCGGCACTCTATTCGCAAACGAATTCTCAGATGGATACTCATACGCCAACATTCTCGGTACTTTTCTCCCGTCCACAGTGTCAGAGAAAGGCCAGCC
>JAESFQ010000995.1_pt1 | contig 10328 bp, 6 predicted proteins | sample 9269431 | NCBI WGS metagenome assembly JAESFQ01 (sample SAMN14502588, study PRJNA617103) | algae metagenome | isolation source: Plectolyngbya sp. WJT66-NPBG17 and co-occurring heterotrophs from well... | place: USA: Mojave Desert, Joshua Tree National Park, California | collected 2006-08-06 | reverse complement strand
CTCCCCCAGGAAGCTTCCCCGGATTCCCCGGTTTTCCCACAGGCGCTCCTCCCTTCCCTACTGGCGGGCCCCCAGGCGGGCCCCCAGGCGGTCCCCCAGGCGGTGCGCCTCCCTTCCCCACGGGTGGCTTCCCTGGCTTCCCTGGCTTACCAGGTGGTATTCGTCCGGTCCCAACTGGAGGGTTCCCTGGTCTCCCCACCGGCGGCCCACGACCGAGGCCTACTAGAAGTGTACCTGGTGGTCCCGGTAAGTAGCTCATCTGCTCTTTGGGTGGCGGAGACATGGTACTAATCCTATCAGTGCCGAGGCCTACTCCCATCGGTCCTCCAGCGTAGGATACTCATAACAGCCACAGTTACATGGAGGCTAAATCGTGTTCTTGAAGTTCCATATGGCGATGGATTTGATGGCGATATTGTCTTTGTGATATTTCTCCATCTTGTATATAACACTTTCACCAAATCAACACCTCTACCAACTCCCCCCTCCTCCTCCAAAAAAAAAGACGCTCAATACGCCCTCCCCTTATCATCTACATACCCCTCAACCGCCTTCTTCACAGCTACCTTCCTCACCGCCTGCAGCTCCTGCACCACCACCTTGGATGCCTCATGTGCGCGCCGCCGCGCCACCGGAGGCAGTGCCGGAAGCCCTTTATTCACGTCTAGCGACGTTACGCGCGTCACGTGTTTGAGTGGGCTGGGCTTGTACGGGCGGGGGAAACAGTGTCGTGGTGCAGTCTGGGCCGTGTGTATGCTGCTGGAAGGTCTGGGTTTGGTAATCAGGTTGGTGGTGGTTTGCTTGCTTGCTTTTGGTGGTTTACTGGTGGTGGTGCGAGGCGCGTTTGGCTTTGTGAGGGGGCTGCTGCTGCTGTTGTTGTGGAGGGACTTCATGGCGTTGAGGATGTGGGATGGGGTGGAGTGTCCTGGGTGCTTGATTGAGATATCGGGTTGTGCTCTGTATGCGGGATGGCAGTCGTTGATGTTGTTTCCAGCGTTTTGATTCGTGGCCGAAGTTCGTGACGCGGTCGTGTCGGCTAGGGAGAGTTTACTTTGTAATTTCAGAATCACTTTGCCCTTTGGATTACTATTCATGTCTGTTGCATGGTTCGGCGTGGCTTTGCTGATCCTCTTCCATAGTCCTGCTGGGTATTCCCTCGGGCCTGAAGGGAGTACAAGGCTTGGAGTCGCTCCCTGGAGCCTGTCGTACTTTCTCTTTGGCTTCAGCCAGGAGAATACAGTTGGTCTGCTCTTGGTCGGCAGGAGAGCGACTTTTGGTTTTGAGAATTCGAGAGAGTCGACGGAGGAATCGGATGAGAAGCAGGATTTAGATGCACCTAGGTCGCCGCTAGACCGTCGATGATGAGAATGATTCGTGTCTGCGTCTTCATACTCGGTGCGCTGACTGATTCTCATGTTTGTGGGAGGATCTTGCGCATGAGGTGGCGTCTGATGGCAGACGTGTATGCCATTAGATTCCAGATCTTCTGCTCCACAACTACTCATACTGGTAGTGTGTCTGCTGTTAGCACCTCTCACTGTTGACGCCTGGCCGTCTTTTCCAAGTGTCGACACGTCCCACTCCATGGCTCCCGATCGACGTACAGATATCCGCAACGTACTGTTGCGTATTTCTGGCTCGCCGACAGTTGTAGTCTCCTGTTGCTCCGTATCGTCAGAAGAAAGAGTGCCGTCATGTCGCGATACGAGCTCGGCAATGTCGTCGAAGCTTAGGTTGTTATTGCGGAGTAGGTACGAGAACCTGAGCCAGTCCAGATTGCTTGTCGGACCAAAGGTGAGTACTACCGGTGTGCACGGAGCATCAAGGTAGAGATCTTGGGGGTGTTCTCGTCGCTCCTCTGTTCTCGGAAGGGTATGTTCGTCGGTGTCGGAATTCCGCTCTGTGCTCTGGTGGGCTCCATACACACTATCTTCTCGTTGCTGATTCTCATCACAGGCTGCGCAGTTGGCCCAGCAGTCGGTGTTTCCGCCCTCGCCGCCGCTTCCTCGAAGAGGCCATGTGTCGCCGAAAGTGTGCTTGAACGACGAAGGCGAAGACGCCGGCGAGTCCACCTTCCGGCGTCCATGGAGGAAGCTCACTACCCTGATGGAATCATCGTCGCCACCAACTACATTATCCATCAACGGCCATTCTTCTTCCGCGTCTCCTCCGCAACAAATGACGCGGTCCAATTGCTTCAACGCAGCGTCGAACCCTGATCTAGCTTCCCTGAACAGTCCTCGATCAAGACGCATGGTTTCTTCTGGATAGGCCACCGTCGACCTTGCTCTTCCTTCTATTCCACTCTCTTGCATGTTGCGATGATCTTCGTGCCGCTTGATTTGCGCACGACCGGTACCGTACCAGGTAAGTCTTTACTCTGCTCCTCCACCTGGTCTGATCCCAAAACTTTATGTACAACTTCCTTTCTGATTAGCCGACCCTGAGACTTGAATGAGTTCGGCGGCGCGACCGCTGATGTATATGCCGCGAAAGAAATGTATGGATATGCTGGGAGTGTGCGACTGTGCGAGTTATCGCAAGCTCAGTCCGCACCGCTGCTACTACTAGTGGGGTTCTTATCAGCAATGACTATCCTGCGTAAATGACAAGGGTACCGGTTTCGGTACTACGCGGGGAATGACACTCACAGTTGGACGTTGGTGTTGTGACTTGTTGGCCATGCGGTCTCTAGACGGGGCCAATACAACACGTTCGTGCCACAGCAACAACAACAACGACGACAACGACGAAGCCCGTAGCGTCGTGACATATCATTCGAATCGAAGGGTATCGTTCTGGAGGGTCGAAAGAAGGCGTGACGTCATTCATCTTTGTGAGGTGTTTAGATTGCGCCCCAGATCTCATTCCGTCGCTCTAGTGTCGTCAATAAGAGTGCTGACTACCTAGGGCTAAGTAAGGGTTGAAAGATTTTTCATTGAAGATTATTCAACTTGCCCAGGCAATAGTTTACTATTACGCTGGAACGGGTAACGCCATACCACCGTGTTCATCTTTGTTACGCATCCGGCCCCGCATATCGTAGGAGTAAACGACGCTTTTTCTAAACAATAACGCCACGCTTGCTAAATGATGAAGTACGACAAAAGGCCAAAAAACACACCATCCTCAACGACCGTCTATGCACCATAGTTTTGTCCCGAGCTCACCGCAACATATCCACCTGGGGCGTGGCCCACATGTCCCTGGTTGGCCGGCGGGTCGGGGCTCAACATTGGGGGACTCATCAACGGCGAATGCATAAGCGGCTCCATGGCGTAGCTTTGATGCGGTGAGTGGTACTCTGTGTTTTGCGTTGTGAGCGGCACCGTATCTTCCGGGTGCATACTCCAACGTGCCGCTTTGTCCATATGTTCCAGCCCCACATCGTGTGACGCATGACCCGTTTCGTGCATAGATCCGTGCGGTTTGTGTCCGTGACTATGATGCCCATGTTCTTCGTATTCCAACGCGTACGGCTGCCCACTTTTCCGGAGTTGCCAGTTGCAATAGAGCGAGCTTAGCTTGTCACTGACTAGGATGAGAAACAAAAAGACAACGCAGATTGGTAGGAGCGCAGGGGATTCGATCACAGCGTGTAGTTGCACTGTATTTGACATCAGAGCCAACATTGCTGCGCCGACGCCGAGGGTGAGACAGCGCGAGATGACGGAAGTAAAGTCGAAAAGATCGGCCTTGTGGCGGCGTATCAAAAAAAGAAATATGATTAGGGAGATGAGAAGGAGGCAGAAGGATGACCAGAAGTAAAGGTATACGAGCTCGAACCCTTTGAGGCCGACTTCAAGGGGGCTGTAATTCTCGAGTTTGTCGACTGGGATCTTCATGCCGAGACCGGTGTACAAGCCATTGTTGAGAAGGTGGGATACGTTCTTGAGCGCTCCAGGCCAGGTGCCGTCGTCGTCTTCGCCCATGTTGTACTCTGTGGTATTTTGCTGCGAGCAGATGTTGGTAGCGTTCCCGACATTCCAGATGGCCCACTCGGCTTGGGTGTAGAAGCTTTTAGTTTCGACCTTGCTGTCTAGCTCGAAATACTCCAAAAGGGACTGCAGCTTGTCTTGTAGCTTTTGGCCGTCAAGATGGTCCGTCTGGCAGTATTGCAGGATGGATGTGGTGACTTTCCTGGTGTTTTTGGCAACGTATCGAGCTAGGGCTACTTGCTGGGAGCCCTCTACTACGCCGACAATCGCAAGTTGGAAGGGGAAGTGTAGCAAGGACCAGATCTGCTGACGGATGGTTCCGTAGTGACCGTGGGGAAAGTTGTCAAAGTAACTGGAGTACTGTCAGCTCGCAAATTTCGCGTCTTATGTATCCGGGTGTACTCACAGTGCCCATATCAGCACAAGAACCACAATGATACACATAATCAGGAAGCACCCCTCGACTTCCAGTCCGTGCTTCCCCATCATCCTACTCACCGTCTTTGTGACGCCAATTGCACCCTCGCCAATTACAATCATGGTCAATAAACTCATACGTTCCATCAAATGCGTCTTCTTGAAGCTCATCATGCGCCAGACGCACGATACAGCAACGACTGCAACGGCTTCAAGCACCATGACGACGTACCAGACAAGGTAGACGAGTCGTCTTTTGGGATCGCCGCCCATCCTGAAGGCAGGTGTCATGCCGGCAAATACGCCCATACTGACTGCATAGACGGCAACCATGATGATGATAGGGATGTAAATCTTGGTGAACTTTGCCCTCCACGTGAAGAAGAGAACGACAAGGTATTGGATGGTGAGAAGACCACGGCTTATGACCAACGTGTAGCATAGGATACGGAAGTTCTGGATGGCTTAGCATATCTTGTTTCTCGACGTAGGTGGCAAACTTACAGTGTTGTTCCCTTTGCCCTTTGCGCTGGCTGGGTTAAAGTGGCTTCCGACCAGCGCCAGGCCGACAAAGGCGATGAACTGGACCGTCTTGCACACACGCTCGTAGATCGAATCCCGCGCAAACCGTACATCATGGAGTGTGATCTGGAACCAACACGACCATAATATGCCGAAGAAGCCAATATACGCAAGCAGATAGTCTATATCGGTAATAGAGTGGTATGCCGTAAACGTCGCTAAATTAGCAACGAAGAACAAGTCAAAGAAGAGTTCGACGCTATTTGCTTCGTGCCGTTGCGAGAAGACGAGATGTTGGTGATCAGCACCAACTAGCGGGGACTCGATAAACGGTGTCGTTTTGTGCAGCCGTTTAAGATGCTTTTCCGCATCGACATCGCGCTTGTGGCCGTGAAAAGTCCAGCCCATGATGCCGCCTGTAATTTCCCGACGTTACTACAACGAAATGGACAATCACAGAACAAATGAATAGTCAACGGTCGAAAAAAGGAGTTGAGAAGAACTAGACGGACGAAAACATACCAAGACTAATACAAGCTCCTGTCGGCCCTGTAGGAGATTCTTATGCAAATCCCAATTCGCATACTACTGGCGACACGAGATAGCCCCGGAAGCTATGAGCACAGGCGCGTGTTCTATCTTTGAAGACAGGGCTGGAGGCCTCGGAACTGCCTGCAGTCCGCTAGCAACGGTGCCAAATAGCACCGCATTGTGGCTTGATACACCGTATGGCTGGCGGGACGCCTATGGGGGGCTAGTTTGTGCTAAGCCGGGAGAAAGGTGGAGGAAGCTTTCACCACCAAGCCTGTGCGGGTTGGGCTCATCAGCAACAAGCCAGCACAGCAATTGCTGACAGCGGCCGTCGCGTCGTGAGCCGTCAGGGCACAGATGCTGGGGTAGCATGCTTCCGTCCAACCATCGTGTCCACGTGAAGCTTGGCGGGCTGGTGCGTCAAATTAGACGGTGTGGAGGAGGATAGGAGAGTCAGCATCAGCCCTGGAATCCGTAGACGGGCCGCTACATGGTGGAATAAGCGTCTTGTTTGTGGCGCAGGACCATGGCCAGCTAACCGCTAACCTGCTCGTAAGACGGAGTCGTTGTTCGGCAACGTCGCAATAGGACTCTCTGATGTGCATTGGTAGTAGCAGAAGCATACACAGCTATGCACCCGTCGGCAGCCCATCAGCTCGGCGTTTTACATTGCCTCATCAAGCAGCTGTACGCGTTTACAGGCACTTCTCTACAACCGTCAAACCTCACTGCGCCGGCGTTGCGCAAATATCACTCCCTTCTCACTCCCGGTCTTGCATGCTTTCCCTACCCTCAAACATGCTCGCGCCTCCAAGTCATACGTTATACGCGGCGATCCCGGATTGGGTGCTCATGCATCTCAGACTCATTCTCTGCCAGCTCGCCCAAGGTGATTACATGCAAGGCTGCTATTTGTAGACGGGAGGAACCGCCAACAAGATAGCTGCCGTCCTTGTGGGCGTAGTTGCGCCAAGCTTCCTCCAGCGTTGGCCAATCTCACGGGTCATCATTCACCCTCCCGCTCGTTATTTGTAAGGTTTCATGTTTGCTTGTAGTCGCAACCAAAACAGCGTGTATGCTCAAATGGGTATTGGCTCAAATTACAGCCACACGAACGATCTCTAGATCCGCCATACAAACGCCGCGCTGATGCCCAAGATTCTGAGGCTCAAGCCATGCAAGTATGCTGCAATATATACAAAATTCTGTACCCTTCTTACTTCCGTATCAGCCCTGTCCGTTCGTTCGCTCCCTCAATCTCCTCCTCTTCATCTTCGTCTTCGTCGTCTGTATCAGCCCATCCTTCGGCCTCCAACCCCTCGCCACGAATGCCAAAGCTCAGAAGAAACCCGATGAGCGCGATGCCAGCGAAAATGCCAAAAGGCAAAGCTTCACCTTTGGGCTTCAGCTTCGTAGCGGCCGTGAAAAGGGAACCCGAGACAAAGGGACCAGCCGCGCGACCCGCGGCAGAGAGCGTCTGTGCGAGACCATTGAGAGTTCCGAGCACGTTGTGATTGGGTGCTGAGTTGGTGATCTGTGCATGGTCAGCATCTGTGGGTGCGACAAACAAAGACAAGGTAACTTACCATAAGGAGGGCAGCTGTCAAACCACCGACACCTGCAATTGTCTTGATAACCAGCACAACGCCAAGCTCAAACCACAACCAGCCGGCACCCGAGCCGATACCCTTGTACCCATTGCTCTCTTTGTAGCCAACAAAGGGCATGAGACCGAAAGCTGCAATGAAAAGCCCAAGACTGACTCTGTATGCCATCTTGTTGCCAAGCTTGCCTCGAAGCTTGCCAAAAATGCCCACCTGGAATAATATCGTGATAGCTCCTGCAAAAGACAAGGATAGTCCGACAGCCTCAGGCTTCAAACCACGCCCGGTAGGTGGCTGCTCTTCCGCAAAGATTGGATAGAGGGAGTTGTACGAGATATTGGCGAGTTGAAATATGAAGTAAGTTATAAGAAGCAGGATTGTGTCCTGATTCAGAACCTCCTTTCGTGTGAGCTCGTCACCGCTGCTGTGTGGGAACAGCGTTGGCGCAGATTCTCCAGAGGCGTCGGATGCATCGTCCTCTTCCATGTCATCATCGACACCGTCTTGCGAGTTGTGGCTCTTGTGGTTGCCCAGTAGGCGCCGTACGTAGGTGGGTCGCGTCGAACTCGTGAACTGCCATATCCATGAGAACAAGTTGCCCAGTCTCTTTCCGAGTGGGGGCAGGTTCTTAGCCTCCTCCAAGCTCTCCTCTAGGAAGAGCATGCAAACCACCAGGTCTATCGCGAGAACGAAGGCTGAGAAGACGTTCGGGAGAAGGTACGGGTAGGGATTCGCCTGGCTCTTGTTGAACGGGTTCTGGTAGAGAACCAACATTCCTCCGACGATTGGTCCTGTAATGCCACCAATACCGTAGACAACGGGCAGGTACGTAAAGGCGCGCGACTGATTGCTTCGGTCGGTTATCTCACCCAAGCACGTCGACACGACGCCAGAATTTCCGTTGACAAATCCCATCAAGGCCTGCACGAGTATAGCCTGCCACAGCTCTCTGCAGAATCCAAAAGCCAGAAAACAACACATGGTCAAAAAAGTACCTAAGATGATTACTGGCTTTCGTCCGATCTTATCCGACAACCAGCCCCAAAAGAAGTTTGTTGTGAACTGTGCCAATGCGAAGGATGACGCGATGAGCCCGACATATAGACCTGCCTGTCCTTCTTTGACTGCGGAGAATGACTTTGTCATCTCTGGCAGATAAGGGCTTATCGAATTGAGGGCTGTTTGCTCGGCGAGAGCTATGACAGCTAACACAATCAGCTGCCTCGTTGGCAGGGGCGATTCATGGTGGTTATGGCTGCCGTCTTCGGAGCGATTGCCATCGTGGCCAGAGGCGGAGTCAGACGGTGGTCGACCACGAGATTTGGGAGGAATAGTCGGAAAGGTGGTATAATCTACGTTGGCGTACAAAGTCAGTATAAGTCCCACAAGTGTCTCATATAAGGGTGTTGCCTACGGAGCGTTGACCTGCGCGCATCGAGGCCTGGCCGGTTTGAAGGCATTGTCACTGAACGTGCTACCTCTGTGAGGCCGAGTTGTTACAGCAAGCTTTCGCATGCATTGAGGCGCACGTTTGCTGTTGTATACGTGTCTACGCTAACGCCAGGCAGTAGAGCACTTTCAGGTAACTCTATAGAGGCGCGATTCGATGGTGGTGTCCTGGGATGCAGGAGGCTGAGAGATGCGCTCTGCTGTGAAGATTTCACGCTGGGATCACGCGCGGCGCAAGCGCGACGTCATTATCGCAGGAACCCGCTTGCTTGGCGCGAGATCGGCATGGCTCGATGCCGCCTCACAATCATGTACCTGACTAATCATCGTCTTCTTCACATGTTCTCGTGAAATGGATGTGCTGGTGTTTGTGGAAACAAGTGCGATTGATCAACGTTGCGCTGTTTGCAAACACCCACTTCTCCTCCCATGACCTGACACAGCTTGAGACGCCACACGGACAGAATGCAGATGTCGAAGCTCGATCGCCAAAAGAAAGCAAATAATAAACCTGTAGCACGACAACTACAGATGGCGCTAGATATCTACATCTATATTGCTGATTCCAAAAACTCTACCTGATGCAGCAGTGCGTCACCTACTCCATCATCTGATCAAGCACATCGCGAAAAAACACATGACATACCCGAGGACTAGGACACAAGCATGATATGCCAAAAGCAGCTTTCTGGGTATGCTGCCATACGAGCAGCCCATGTTCCCCACATTTTTACTTAATTACCGCAAGGGCTGACCCCTCAACCTCAATCTATTACGCCCCGTTGCTTGGCTAATGTTACACGAGAACACCACAAGCTGTCTGATAATGGACGACTGATCGGTCAGGGTAAGCCCTCAAGATCACTGCCAGTTGCTTAAACTTAGCGGAGGTGAAGTTTCTACAACCCGCTCAAAATATCTCAAACTGAGTTACGCCCTGCCGTGCGGTTCATCCTCAACATTGGATGTGCAGGATTTCGCAAACCCCGTCCAATCCACCCGTGCCTCTACTGCTTTTATTGCCGCTCGCCTAAGTCACTTGTCAGGTCTTCCGTACCCCAATCACTGCTCCACAAAGCTGATGAGCACATTAGGGCATTGTGGAGAATTCAGGTATACGCTGTTCGCCAAAGTCATGAGTACAAAAAGTCGAAGTGATCCTTCCCAAAACTTTCAAACAGCCAACAGGCACAGCACGGAGACGTTAATACACAGTGGTGTTCTTTGTTTAAAGAATTCTTGCTTTCGATCTCATTCCAACCACCCCTCATCACATAATTCCACTACATTTTTCTCAAATACTTTCCTCTATAGGGCACGCATTCTTCGTATACATTTCTAAAATATGCGATACTCCACCCTGCTACCGGTCCTGGTGGCATTCCCCTCAACTCTTGCAAGACCAACACAACCCCCAATTACCAACACCACAACCTTGCCCACTCACTACGGTCTAGTCGTATTCCCACACTACCAAGCCCTCGATATTTTCGGGCCCATGGACCTCCTCAACACACTCTTCATGTTTTATCGCAATTCCACCATTGTCCCTCAGTTTTCCGTTCTCAGCAAGACCATGGATCCGGTGACGTCGGCCATGATGCCTGGAGGTTTTGGTCAAGAGATCATGCCAACGACCACATTTTCCAAGTACCTAGCGAGCTATAATGACCATGTGGACACGAACACGACCGCTGTGAAGAAGAAGAAGCCTCATGGCGGCCACATGCCTCCTACAACAGACAAAGGCGACATTGACGTCCTCATCGTTCCCGGCGGAGGAGGAACCCGCGCAAACATGACTCAGGAGATCAACTTTATCAAAGCCACTTACCCAAAGGTACATAGTCATCCACTTCCCTCCTCC
>JAESFQ010000994.1_pt1 | contig 10338 bp, 14 predicted proteins | sample 9269431 | NCBI WGS metagenome assembly JAESFQ01 (sample SAMN14502588, study PRJNA617103) | algae metagenome | isolation source: Plectolyngbya sp. WJT66-NPBG17 and co-occurring heterotrophs from well... | place: USA: Mojave Desert, Joshua Tree National Park, California | collected 2006-08-06 | reverse complement strand
ATACCGACCAGTATCGTCATATGGATTGCAACGGCAGCTACCCTTGCCACTGGTACCTACTGCAAGCAGTCCAACAACGTGCACTTCGCCCACATCTGGCTCACCATCCTGATCGTTTACACTACTACGGTCGCTCTTTTCAACTCTATCAGGTTCTACAAAAACAACAAGAAACTGTTGCAAAAGCATCGAATTGTACTCAAGCTGGTCACGTTCAAAGGCATTCTCGGTCTAAACTTTCTCCAATCGGTACGTTTCACAATGCTCTGGCGTGTTTTGATACGTGCATGTTATACTAACAACATTACTAGTTCATCATCTCCCTTCTTGTGGGTCATGGAAAACTCAAGCCTACAAAGTACATGACATACCACGACGTCGACACCGGCCTTGCTGCGCTTATCCTCGCTTGTGAAATGCCCATCTTTGCAGTACTTTTGCTCTTTGCATTCTCGCCGTTAGAGTACAAGCAACATGGCAGTCCTGCTGCTGGACCGCTGATTGCCGTCGTCGATGCTTTCAACATCTCAGATTTACTGTCAGCCTTCTATCGGGGACCCATGAGACTAGTTAGGGACCAACAAAGACAGATCATGCGACTGGATAGTATGGGGATTGGGTTAGTTTCAGCTAGTCGTGACGAAGAGAGGAGGGACAGATCCGCCCCGTAAAGTCTCCAAGAGCAGGGTCACTGAACTAGGCGACGCTGTCACTTTTGCGATTAATACGCTCTAATTGTCTTTGTGGTCGCTGTATATCGGCGAGGACTAGGGTAGGCTCCTCAAGGGCCTTAGCGTTGGCAGCAGACAGTTTGTAATGAGGGGTTTGCAAGGGAGTTCATTACCAGAGGTTTATATCGTCGGAGATGTACAAGTATCAGGAACTTATTACAAGGATCATATTAGACGCACATACATGGCCATACCTCGGTGTTGGTGAGAGTGGAGTGAATGAGCAAAACACCGAGGAAGACGGAACAGCAACGCGGATCTGGACTAGGGCGATGCGCATTCAATATCCACCGATACCTCAAGTGTCAAGTCATGCCGGTTCATCCAGAAGCAAATCTGGACGCACAAAGGCAGAACGGGAGACAATTGCCGTTGCGGTAGGTGTCACAGTCTCGACTGCCACCATGCAGCCTATGCAGGAGCTGTCAAGAGTTTGAAAAGCACTTCAGAATGCTGACAGGAGCCCAACGTCCCACGCGCACGCGCATCTTCACTTCATCTAAATGAAGGGACACCTCCTGGAAGCGTTCGAGCGAAGTGCATCCAGCTGGGGAAGTGTCGCACGTTCTGCGGGATCATCGCTGAAACCGTTCGCTTGAGCTCTGACACAGCTCACTTTGCGAACTTTATGGGTTTCGAAACGGTTGCCACTGCGAAAGATTCTTCGCACGGCCTGTCACTCACATGTCTAAACGAAACATTGGACGGAATCTCTGCTGGCGTACACAACGTCGTCCCGCAACGCACCACGAGTATGCTCGCTAGCTAGGGCGGGCCTGCCACCGGCTTACTCGCCCGGCGTGGAGCGAAAAAGAAAGAAGACTAATGTCGCCGCTTCTATAGCCTTGCAGGAAGCTAATGAGCCAACATTACCCCTCTTTTATTGCCAATGAGGCCATGGCAATTGTCTGTCAGACGATAAGAGCGCATTTTGCGGCTTGTGGGTGACCCGGTTCTAGGCGTCTTCCACATGAGTGCAGCTTCCGCGAAAGTTGTTCCGGTACTTGTACCGCTATCGAACATGAAGGCGAAATGAAAAAGCCTCAGAATGCAGCCCCCCCTCGCTTACATCAATACATGCTATTAAGGCGTGGGAATGCAAGTCCTGTCTGAGTGAAATAGGACGAAATGCTGGCGCTCGCACATGTGAAGCTTCAGACTTTGATGCGCTTAACCGAAGCGTGCGTAGCATCGGTGCCTTCACGGAAGCACGCGCAATGAGACGGCCACGAGACCTACGCCGCAATTCCTTCCCAAGGTAAGCCGTGGGTGCCTTTCCAGAACTCACCGTTGCCGCATCTTCCGTTAATCTCTGCTGAGTACCCAGTTAATTAACCAACATTTGGGCTTGAAGCGGGGCTTTCGATAGTGCGTGCATGCCGCTATCGGGTCATTTACTGACTTTGCTCTGCCTGATCAGGTCATTTATCAGCCGTGCGATGCATGGCGTCTGCAGCGCACAGGCGGCGGGTGAATGCCAGGGAGGCCCCCAGGCTTCTATCCAACATCCGCTTCGAGCAAGTGCGAACCCAATCCCCAAGACTGTGGCCACTTTTGCCGACGTTTGGTCTTTGTCTGGAGGGCCTGATGCTGAAACTAGAGAATCCTTCGTTGGATGGACGGTTGACAGCGACAAGCCAACTGCGCCGCCTCCCTAAGGCAGAATCGCTGCTCCGCTGTCAGACATTGCGATGGTCGTGGAGGCGATGTGCGCAAAAACCAACGGTCGCAAGACTTGGAAGCGCGAATGGAGGCTCAACACGAAGAGAGAAGAGCGCCACTGCAATGCGGCTCACTCGCAGGCAGGTAAAGCCCATCGTATCGCTTTCCAGCCCCCTTGTCTTTTGATCGCAAGATTGCACGTATCAGCGCTTACAACGGACACAAGCCTTTTAGCCAGCTTGCCGAGAGCGGCAAGGTGACATGCGGAAAGAGGACTACCCTGAGACGCTAAAGCCACCTCCAGGTATCACCAATTTGGCGTGCATATCGCTTCAAGGATAAAAGTAGGAAATCTGGTCAACATGATGGTCCGTGTTGACGTACACACACATGGCGGCGCATGCGTGCCCTTGTAGGCGGGCCTGTCTAACGGCCAAGCGCGAAGGTTGCAGTTGAAAGTATAAGTTTGTCGAGCCGCCTGGTCTAAGAGGTAGTGTAACAACGATACCAGCCTCGAGTCCTCGACACTAGCAAAGAAGACGCTCCTATACCGACAGAATTAGTCTTCTCATCATTGTCCAGCATCAGGTCGCATTGCATATATCATCTTTACGTATCGCATTGTCACGGCGCTTGCTCATCCTCGAGACTTCTTGCCACCAGCCATCATGCTCTTCTCAACGATTACTACGGCATTTCTCTTTGCCGCAACTGCTACTGCAGCTGCTTTACCATTGCCCGGCAAACCGCAATCATACACTCCCGCCCGCAACCTCGACAAGCTCGCCAAATTGTTTCCCCAGAGCGCTCTCCAAAGTCCAGACGCGTTGAACCTGAAGTATGTTGTGCTCGGCCTTGGCACACAGAATTATACCTGTAGTTCACCCGACGAAAGTGTGGTTCCTGGTACTACTGGAGCAGTTGGTAAGAACCTACTCATCCCGATATGATGACGTCTCTAACAACCATCAAGCCACCCTATACGATATCGGCACGAAGCTCAACACAGACGGCATGGCTAAGTGGAAGATTGGCTCCATTTCCCCTCTTGCGCTCTCACTGAGCGAGTGGGCTCCCCAACTTGTGGACATGAGCCTCAGGAGTCAGGGCTACGAACATGTCACGGGTCATCACTTCTTCGCCGATGTGGCAGGAACGAACACACCAACTTTCGCCTTTGACAAACTGAGCGCGCCATTTCCCATGACCCAAGTGGCAAAGAAAGGCAACGTCGACGCACCACTACACGCATGTCGAGGCAAGAACGGCCTGCCCGCTGTCCAGTGGCTATACCTACAACATCAGGCCGGTATCACACAGGGAGGAATCAATACCGTCTACCGTGTTGAGACGGCTGGTGGTAACAAGCCGGCCAATTGCAAGGGCATGCCAGCTTCATGGGAGGTCAAGTACGCTGCGCAATGTAAGTATACCCGGAACACCCACCCTGCTGGAGTAGTCCACTAACATCTCGCAGATTGGGTCTATGGTCCCAAATAGTAAGCGCCCAGCTTACGACGCTCGTTTCGAGTCAGCCACGAACATTACTATATCCTCATGCCTTCTACAATCTTTCTTTAATTACGCTAGTCGCGCGCGACTACATTTGTCCCTCGAAGACCTAGCCAGTGGGCAGCGGGGCATGGGTCTCTTTTTTTGGTCACCTTTCATTCAATCTTTCACACTTACGATACCCTTTGCTTCTTACGGCTCGCACGGCTGTGCGAGACTTTCTTGTTACTGCTCAAACATCGGCATGGTTACGGGCGTTTACGGATTCTATGCATTTGGTGGCAATAGTGAACAAGGGCTGCGTATCGGCCTTGCGTTAATTTCAAAAGCTTCTTACTTCCATCTTGATCGCGAATAACGATGCTTCTTATCATTAAATCGTTCACGGTACGATCCATGAGCTACCAGTGACAGCATCGCGAACGCCTAGGTTTGCTCGGCTTTGACCCTAATCTGCTTCCTTGTCATTCCAGAATCAAAGGCGTCAGTAGTTACCAGTAGTGAAAGTGAAGACCGCCCACCCAGGAGACTTTCGCCATGCCATCGCAACACAGCCGACACAGCACATCCGCAGCCGCACATCCACCAACATGGACTGCTTACATCGAACAAGTTGCCGCGCCATGTACCAACTCCACAGATCACGTTACGGCACAACCCCAACCAACAAAACTCGCCGCATACGGCACAGTCAGGCGCGCAAGGCTGCTTGCGCTATTTCCCTCCCCTCGTGCTGCCTTGAAATACCCACAGTCGTCTCTCATCTACTTACACCACTTCCTACAAGCTACCAACGCCCACTGCCAATTTCCTCCCAAGCCTCCATATCTCCCACGCGCCTCCTTCGTACCCGGAACAAGTAAGCTTTGCACCCATACACAATGTAAACTACTCGCCCAACCCCACATCCCCCTCCGCGGGCCCATAACGACTGGAAGTACACTAGAAAGATTTGATTGGATGGGTGGCTGGTGCGGGATAGTGGTTCGAACTACTTTGGTGGCTGTGGCAGCGGGTATTTTGCTTGGCAAAGCGGGTGTGGGTGGTGTGGCACGAATTTGGCTTGACGGCGGCTATCTAAAGTAGTGCGGAGGCTTACCTAGACTTGTGTGTGAGTTTAGCTTGAACTTTGTACAGTTTTTCTTTTCTTGTCTCGAGAAAAAGAAATGTTCTGGTGGCATGGACTGGAAGGCGTGTTCTGGGCCAGTGATGTGGCGTACGTGCATGTGATGTAGGGTGGCCAGTGTCATTTTTGTTAAGGTCTTCATCATTTCCATCAGATTCATTGCACCATTGTTCAGCTCTAAACCCACTATTCTGTACGATCGACAATTACTTCCGTCGTGCGCTTGATGCCTTTCAAATCCTCATTATCGTCAAGGATGTGATCTTCGCTCCCCACTCGCTCCTCAGTGACGCTGTAGAAGGCATTCTTCTTGGCCTGGCCTGAAGGCGATGACATTTCAAACACGCTTCCTCGCACGCTGGTTCTCGTTGTCATCTCGAAATTTTCGTTTTCCATCACCGTACCGTTCGTTGTCAGAAAAGTCTTGCGACGCTTCGAGGGTTTTCCGGAACTGCCATATGTCTGGGCTCGATCGATGTCATCGTATTGGTTGTTCTTTGACGAGTCCGCGCTCCTCTTGAAGAGTGGCTTGAGGGTGGGCACGGAGGCTGCGATGATGCCCATGTGTATTTGCATGCTAAGGTACCGAAAGTTAGCTCTTGTCAATTGGGCAACACTGCGTGAGAGAAGACTCAAAGATGTTACTTACTTTCCCCAGAAGAACATGCTTTGATTGCTAAATTTTATCAGTTTGAGGAGCCGAAGACGATTGTGGCCGACTTACAAGGTCGCATCTATCATTGTTGTTGAGCCATACTGGTAATATGCCTTTGGAATACCCAGGGCAGCTGCACTGGAGTCATGTAAGCGACTTTAGGCCAGAAAAAGTTGTGAAGAGACATACAACCAGCCTACGCTCAATAGCGCTATCAACTTCAAACGTGTTCGCCGCGACATATGTAGGTTCCAAATGATTGGGATAGGTATAGTCGCAAATACTACATCGACGAACATGTTGCACGCTGTTGAGTGTTAGTATAATCCAACTGTCGTGCTGGAAATAGATGTACGTACCGGTGTTCGTCAACGCAGTACCTACGAAGAACGTCCAAGAGTAACATTTGGCGTTTATAGTAGTATCCCAGGCGCCAGATATCGGGGAACATCGAAATGTGAAACTGAAGAATGCGAACAGGGTGTATACCACGATGAAGGCTATCACCGCCCATAACGTACGTCTGAACCAGGCGCTGTTCTTGCCTAGCCTGAGCAGAAATAGCGCAATAGAGATTTTCAACAATGCGTAAGCAACAATGGCCGCAATTAAGCTTTGGAAGAAGACGGTTTTGTTGATGGCTGTCAGATCAGACAGTGATAGGGTTTGTTGATGGCGTCCAAGACCATGGTAGCCCTGAATGATGAAGGATACCAACTCGGTCAGGCCACCAATCTGTGTGCATCAGCAGTGCTCAGTGACACGAAAATTCGCTATGTCGAACTACTTACATAGGCTCCCACAATGAGTATATCATCCACTGCGGGCTTGCGCAATAGGAACACGCGCGCATACAGCCGCAAGCCAACAATGACAGCAGTGATAATGTGCACAATAGCGGAGATGGCGAGAATCCGAGGAAGATTGGTCTCCGCGGCCCATTTAGGGTCCATGACTGGTTGCCCAGATGGCTCGGTGACGGGAGCCATGCTAATATTGGAAGAAAAGAGACGAGTAGGTTCGAGTGGCACAGTCAAGGCGTACAAAAAGAGTGACGAGAACTTCTTCGACCGCTCGCAAACCGAGAGGATCGCAGGTACATACTACATCCCAAACTCCAGGTGAGCGGCGCATTTATCAAGCCCGATTGTCCTTCCATCGCTTGCACAGCTCCTTAAATTCCAGCGACTGTGCTGCCAAGATGGATCATGGCGTCCCATTGGGTTCCTATGCTTGTTACATGTCGGTTATCATTTCAGCCACGTCCGTATTCACAGAACCAACGGCCCGTACGAATGCAGTCTCGAAGTACGGGAACGTTGAGCTTTTACAGTCGCGCAATTGGTCTGACGGCTATAAGTTGTGCAGATGGATAGCATTGACCTCAGTTGAGCAAAAACCCTTCATCCGTGGCCTGGTAAAGTCTTTGTAGAATGTCAGCGATTGATAATGAGTCTGTTCTCCTCTTCCCTCGGTTATGCATCCCAGCCAAGTGTTTGAATAGATGCACTAGTACTAGTGCCGGTGAACCCTGCGGATGCTGCTGATGCTGCTCCACCACGTCCCGTCCCATGGAACACCATCTGGAGTCCCCCGATGATCGCGCCCGACCTTACCTAGGTACTTTCATCCACGCTGAAAATGCTGTAATTATCATCAGCTCAGAGTGTTCCCTTGGGCGAGACATCAAAATGTAGACCAATTCGCGTGGTCGTACGATGCCGCCTTACGAGCTTTTCAGCTGACATGCATTGCTAACCTTGAACATCTGCCGTTCCTGCCGTTCCTGCGTAGCTGCGCCGTGATAAGCGAAGGCGCGGCCTTGACCCGGCCTTACCAGCCTATCGGACCTTTACGATTCAGCAACTAGAACCGAAAAACCCAGCGCTCGGTTGGGAAGGAATCTCGACTCCTGCAACTCGGGCTTATACCGGGGATGCGGCATAAGCATGTCGTGATCCCATGTGGAAAACACGTGGGTGGCCTCAAAGAGGACCTATTCTAGTAACCCCGATGCGGGAGACCACAGCAAGCATCCTTGGCCTCTGCATGGCGACTACCTCGGATCCATATTTGCGACCCTTGCTGGTGTGGCTGCTGTATGCACGTACAATATGATATGGGGCGAGTTCGTATCGTACAAACATATATGGGAGCGTCGGCACTCTATTCTAGAACATCACCTCACTTCTCTCGTTGGATTCAATAGACAAGATGCGATTCTGTGGTGTCTCAGCCATTGTGCTGGCCTTGACCAGCGTAGCCTCGTCTGCTGCACTGATGCCTCGCGATGATTTGCTCGCAGACCTGCAAAACAAGGCTATGGAGGCATTGAAGGAGGCCGAGGCGAACGGTACACTTGAGAAAAGGAGCTGCTCCCTTTCCACTGCCTATGCTCGTCGGGACTGGTAAGATTCTTCTGCATATTCACCGAGAAGACGAAAAACTCACTTCTGCTGCAGGGACTACATGAGCAAGGACGAGCGAAAATCCTACATCAAGGCCGTCAAGTGTTTGATTTCATCGCCATCGAAAACCCCTGCAGGACTTGTACCTGGTGCAAAATCACGATATGACGATTTTGTTGCTCAACACATCAATCAGACGTTGTCGATACACGGTACTGGCAATTTCTTGACCTGGCACAGATACTTTGTGTACGGCTACGAGAAGGCGCTGCGTGATGAGTGTGGCTACAAGGGTTACCAGCCGTACTGGAACTGGTTTAGTTACCAGAACGACCTAAGCAAGTCTCCCGTTTTCGATGGTTCCGAGACAAGTATGGGTGGAGATGGCGCGTTCTTTCAGCACGACGGCAGTATCAGTGGTGCTGGCAACATCCCCTTGCCATCAGGAAATGGTGGCGGATGCATAAAGAGTGGCCCTTTCAAGGAGTAAGTCTGAGATCCACCAGCTCGCAATCATCCAGCTAACAATATTCAGTCTGCAGCTTAATCTCGGACCTGTCTTCCCGGCTATGGCAGGATACGCTCCTGTAGCCAACCCCTTCGACTACAACCCAAGATGCGCTCGACGTGACTTCCTCCCCACCACCAACGACTTCACCCTGACCAACCTCTACAACCTCACGCTCGGCGCGGCTTCCAAGAGCGTATTCACATTTCAGAACGAGCTTCAGGGACGTTTCACCGACGGATTCCTCGGTACACACACCACTGGCCACGTGAAGGTTGGCGGCGACGCCGCCGATTTCTTCAGCAGCACAAACGACCCTGTCTTCTTTATGCATCACGCCATGTTGGATCGCGTGTGGTGGATTTGGCAAGCATTGCATCTCAACCAGGCAAAGACAGTAGCCGGCACGATCACTATCCTCAACAACCCGCCCAGTCGCGACACTACGCTGCAGGATGTTATCAGCACGAACTTCCTCAACATGCCAGACAGGCCGATTGGAGATCTGCTAGGTTCGCTGGATGGAGAGCCATTCTGCTACATTTACTTGTAGACAGTGACGAGCGTTAATATAGTCTGATAGTAATATATAATATGTTGATTGCATAATTCAAGCCTCCTCATCTACGATTAGCAATCAGTACGTAAGGAGAAGAGATGTGGCAGCACACTGTTATAGCCGTCGTTCTTGCCTTCATAGCAAGCTTGGGGCTCCGCTGATGTAAACCTTTGCAGTTGAACCAACGTCCGACTAAAATCTCCTGTACAAGCTGTTCATAGCCTGGACGCGACTATCACGATTAATTGCATGTTGGTATTCCACTGTCTGATGCCCACACAACCTCCTGTGGTCCTTTCTCCAGTGCTGCGCCCACGAAAACGACCTGCACCGCTGCAAATCTAGTACAACATCAGTGTACCACATACACACGATGAGGATGTGACTTACGCAGCAGTAATCGCGAATACATCAATTCTCCGCGCATCGGTAAAGTACAGTAAGCTCACCGAAGTGAGAACATTAGACGCCGCAATGATTGCTAACCGTCCATGCAGAGAGTTTGTGTTGGCGAGGATAATAATAGACATGACTGGTAGAATCGAAGCAATGCTACTAGTAACCCAGAAGGCAATTTGAGCAATGGTATCGCCATGGACAGTAACCTCCTTCCAGCGCTTGCCGCCATGGTTCCTGATCCAGTGGATAGCTCTCGTACCAATCTTGCGCGAAAAGGCATGCGTGTCGTTTCTGCCCCGGAGCACGACAAGGTCGGGAGCTTTGGGTTCTTTCATATTCTGGAGGATCGTGGCCTGTTGGATGAGTACGTCATCTGTTATGGGTGAGCAGCTCGATCTTTTCCTTTTTTCTTTTTTTTTTGGTAACAACATACTATATTCCTTCAAGACGCATCGGATGCGCAGCATAAGCTCTCTTTGCCTCATATCGCCGTCTCGGCATTTTCCATCTAACCAAAAGCCCATATCGTTGAGCCAGAATGCATCGAGGCCATACCTTGCTTTCTTTCTATCTGCGCTTTTTGCATCCTCGGCTTCTTGTGCTTTCAGTTCGTTTTCTAGATATATTAGCTCGTTCTGATAGTAGAGAAGGTTGCGCGCATTCAGAGCACCAAATCCTCGAAATATGGCCATCTCAGGCGTGATACCCATTTTCCCGGACAGCTTTGGATATCCAGGAATAAGATCGGGAAACGGGTCGTTCGGGGCTGTGGTACCAG
>JAESFQ010000993.1_pt1 | contig 10342 bp, 8 predicted proteins | sample 9269431 | NCBI WGS metagenome assembly JAESFQ01 (sample SAMN14502588, study PRJNA617103) | algae metagenome | isolation source: Plectolyngbya sp. WJT66-NPBG17 and co-occurring heterotrophs from well... | place: USA: Mojave Desert, Joshua Tree National Park, California | collected 2006-08-06 | reverse complement strand
AAGAAGCACGGTATCACCAACTGGGCAGTTGGTGCTATAGAGGTTGGGTCAAGCACCAAGCGATGGATCGTCGCGTGGAGTTTTGGGGACCTCAGGCCGAGAAATGTAAGTTTCAAATCTGGCCGACTGTCATATCTGTACTTATCAGCTGTAGAGCCACGCCCGTATTGAGAAAATGGCCAACGAGTATCTACCATTTCCGACGTCCTACCCAATTGCATTGCCACCTTCTGTCGAACCTCAAGCTGCTAAGGATGCTATCAATACACAATTATCATCACTCGACCTTACGTGGACATGGGATACCGTTACTTCAACCGGCATCGGCGAAGCCAGCCAGAATGTGTGGAGTCGCTCGTATCGCCGCGCATACGAGCGCAAGCAGAAAGAGGGTCTAGTCGACATGAAGCAAGATTCCAAACGAAAGATGGAGTTGGCCTTCCGTATCCGGGTGGTGGATTTGGCGCGTGAGATTGTCATCGAATGGTTAAGAGGTACGGATCAAGTGTTGTGGGAAAGCTTATGCGGATTGATACACCGGCACTTCAAGAAGTCTTGAACGCCATGGTCAGCAAGGATGCGTTTGTTATGCCAAGAAGTTTGTAATCTTTCTATTCAAGCTGAAAATGTGACTACTGTTACTGCACAGCATCAGCATGTGTCAGCTTATCCTTGGCATCCCGTTGCTTCAACCACCCAGCTTATGACACTCGTGCGATTATCCTCTTGAAATCATCTGTCAGCTATGCCACGCGAAAAGAAACGCCGGGTCCTTGTGAGATTATACGCCTCCAATATGCGGGTTACACCTCCCACAGAGACTGCCACAATTTCTGCGTATTCCGCCGACGCAAGGATACATCCTTCAGCTTGTTATTATCCAATTCTATCACCTTAAGGCGCTTCTCCCCCTCCTCACTTCCAGCTTCCGCACCATCCTCACTACATTGTTCTTCGCACCCACAAATCCAAATCTCCAATCCCTTCCTCCTAACCCTCACTACCAACACCACTCAGTTACCATGCACGTCCCCATCGCAACCCTCCTCCTGACTGCCCTCACACTCATCACAACAACATCCGCCGCCGCCATCGTAGAATGCGGAGCCGTCGCCCCAATGACCACATGCGTGCAATCGTGCCCTGGGAAATGTGTCCAGCGTGGCAGTTATGTGAGCTGCGATTGTCCCTGGGCTCAGGGTGGAGGTGCGTAAACGGTGAGTCGTCCGAACACCGAAATAAGAAGGATTCCGTCATCTTATGCATACGCAGATTAGCTTGGGGGAGTTGGCTTGCGTTGGAAGGGAGATGGTGGGGGTGAGAGCGGTGTTAAGGATGGAATGGAAGATGGGAAGTTTCCGCATTGGGAAATGGGAGGTGAGGGGTGGTTGGAGGACTGGCTGTGGTTTTGATGGCTTGGGGAAAGGGTGATTCGTCAGCGCACGTGTTGAGCACTTGAGGAGATGCAGTGCGTTATTATAGACGACTTGCCCTTCCATCTCAAGTCACATTTATACACACGAATTTCAACCCTATACCTCTACATCCCCAAATCTTGCCTTCCACTTCCACTTTCTCCCAAATCCCAATCCCAGCCCAGTCCAGCCCAACTCACCCAAACCATCCATCCATCCACCCACTCCTACCAAAAACCATGCACATCGTCCCCCTCATCATCATCCTCCTCCTCCCAGCCGCCCTCACCACTGCCACCGCCATCGCCCTACCCGGCGGCACACGATCAGGCGTCGCATGCGGCACCGTGCATCTGACCAGTTACTGTGTAACGAATTGTCCCGGCCGCTGCGTTGCATCGGGCACGACGCTGGAATCGGGGTCGATTTGTGTTTGTCGGTGAGTTGTTGGAAGTGGGATGGAGATGGGTTGTTGCTGATGTGTTGGGGTTAGGTGATGGGGCTGTGATGGGGTGAGGTGAGGTGAGGTGAGGTGAGGAAGTGGAGGCGGGTGTTATTGTGTAAGAGGTGGTGATATAGCAAGTGATGTTAAGCTTTTGATGTACAAGGAGCTTAGTTGAGCTTCGTTGCCTTGACTGTCGCCTTAGCACGCAGACACACACATAGGCTAATAGGACGGGGCCTAGTTATTGATAGACCTTATTAAATACTAACAGAAAGCACAATAATATTGAAGAGGATTACAATTCTGATATGACGTCTATCGGCAGGATAGAAAGGATGAGTGAATGCATGTCAGACTAACAAATCTTTCAGCTAGACACCATGCAGGAAGAAGCCTGATGTAAGACATAAAGCCCCCACCCCAACATGATCGGGCAATTCCTCACAGTGCAGTCCATATCAAAAAGAAAGCAAAATCTGACTTCATCACCTACAATCAAGTACCCCATCTACCACCCTCACTCTCAAACACCAAACCCCCAACCCAAACCACCGCAATGCATCTCCACAACCTCATCTTCACACTCCTCACCCTAGCCATCAACCTCGCCGCCGCCTCTCCCGCCACCGCACCAGTAACATGCGGCTCCGTAGTCCCGGCATCTGCGTGCCGTGCCAGTTGTCCTGGAACCTGTGTGCAAAAGGGCGAGATGGCGAACACGCAGATGACTTGCAAGTGTTAGGATACTAGACAGAGAGAGCAGACGGCGAGGCGAGGTGAGGTAAGTTTGTAAGCCGGATTGTTAGGTATATGTTGCTAACGGGAAACGCGGAAGTAGATAGGTGTGCTTGGGAAAGAGGGGAATATTGTTTCCGTGGTGGAGGGGATGTAATAGGAAGAGGGGAGTTGGGAAATTGGAAGGAGAGGTGGGATGTAGGTCCGTGTTGGTAACTTACTCCAATCGTCTTCTAGAATAGGAAAACTTATGCTGACGTGGACGAAGTTCGGTACATAGCTAGTGTAACGTCTCAACTAGGATACTTTCCTAATACAACACCTCCCTATGCAAGCCACCTCTATCAATACGTTTCAAAAGCCCTAGCTATCCCCCCTCCATCACTCCTTACTCTTCTCGCTAGCCTCCTTCAAGATCCTCATTCTTTCACACAATCATTGAATAACTCTCATCCATTTCCCCATTCCCACATACCACATTAACGTCTACGACAATGTACATCCCCACCCTCCTCCTCACAGCCCTCACACTTTCCGCAGGCGCGCACGCCTTCGCGCTACCCTGTAGCTCTGGTAGCCGAGCTGCGTGCGGCAAGAGTCTAGCGATTGCTGCTTGCCGAGATCAGTGCGCTGGGCGGTGTTTAGTTGATAGTGGAGGTGTAACTGCGACGTGCCAGTGTACGCCTATTTGTTGAAGTTTTGGAGGGGGGAGGGAAGTAATGATAAGGGTGAGTTGATGGTTTGGATACGAGAGAGAGAGTGAAGAGGTACTGATGTGTGATGAATAGTATGGAGGGAGAGACATATTGTAACAAGCGTATTTTGGGGGAGAGAGATGAGAGATTAGGGTGGAGAAAGTCAGCTTGGGTTTGGTATGGTATACTAGAGGATGTACGTTTGCCCAAGTATCTTAGGGTAGAGTAGCCTTGTAACGACTACAATGTAGTAGGAGATGAAATATTGAATCTCTTAGAATTGTTGTTGAAAGACGAACCCACCTGGTGATATCAGTGGCAAGCTCGACTACCCACAATGCCGTAAACCACGATAGCTGAACATGGCCACCTCAGTTTAGACAATCGGCCCATCCCAAAACATGCTCTTATCCATCTCCTCCGCCATCCCCTTAGCCAGCGGCGGCGCATCAAAATCCGGCTTCCTGCCCGCACACAAGCCCTCCAGCTGCCCACCACCTCCAGCACCGCGGCCAGCACCTGCAGCTCTCGCTCCCCTAGTCGCACCACGACCACCCCTCTCCATACCTCCTCTACCGCCATATCCTCCCCTTCCACTCGCGCCCGCACCCTGCGGATTCGACGCGGCTCTGTTCTCCCGATGTAACTGCCCGCCATGCAAATCACCCTTGAGCTCTTCCCGCTCATTGACCTCGTCGGTAGTATACTGGAACGTGTTCCATGCGTGGACCTGGCTCTCGAGACCGCGGGGTGCATGGCCAGCGCGGGCAATGACTGGTTGGGTGGCGTGCAGGGCATAGTCGCGGTCGCCGATTGCGGCGGTGTCCTGATCGAAGCGTGTGATGCCTAGGTCGAAGAGCTCGATAGAATTGTGGTAGAAGGAGGGTTCTGGGGCGGTGGTGCCATTACCGGCGGTGGGGTTGGGGGTGTTGGAGTTGGACATTTTGCGTTGGTGGATGAGTCGCTGTGCTTTGGGCTGTTCTTTGGGGATTTGGTGGGGGATTTGTTGGAGGCCTTGGTGTGTGTACTGGGTTTGTGGTGAGTCTTTGATATGGCGTTGGTTTGTTGGGCGTAGTCACTACAAAGCGTAGGTGAGAGAGTGCGTGCTTGAAAACAGGTATTTCAACGAGGTCTTTGTAAGGAAGGGTCCAACAAGCGAGCCAATGGCGACAAGATATCTTTCTGATGATGAGGGATAGGAAAGCGCCATGTGAGGTTGAGGCAGTGACGACGCTCACCTTCACCACGCGTCCGCACACCACCAAACCAACAATCATGCAAGAACACGACCATGAAATTCGACGTAATACACGAAAAGAAGCACGATTCGATTACGACCGTATTAGCATATCGGTAGAGCGGACATGAAAGCCCAAAGTCATTGAGACGCGCAACGCAGCAAGGCAACGTTCCTAGATCTATGCAAGTCGTAGACGAAGAACCCAACAAAGATATCCAAGGATGATATATCACAGAAGCGAGATTTACACAGAACCTCCGTCATCTTTGCTTTCGAGTAGACTTGCAAGCTGAAAACGATGATAAGATAAAAGGTTGACTGAGCCAAAGATTGCGCTAGTGTTTGCATAACCGCACATCGTATACACAGGTCTTTGTCCATTTCAAACTGCGCAAATTCCCAGAGTGAGAGGCTTTCAAAGAACAGTATTCACAGGCACAGTTGCTTTAGTTACACAATGACGAACGCGCGTTGTCATCCTTGCAGTGTTGTAGTAAAGAAGACGGGGCTGAGAGTCGTAGTCACGGAAAATTCTGTCAAACCTGTCGTTCGAGATATGCGAGCTATGGAGAAACTCTCGGAGAGACTTGGTAGGGCATTCCAGCAACTTGCATAGCGTGCTCAATCTGGTATTGTATTCCGACGGTAAGTACTGCTTGTGTTGATCCTGGCTAAGCGTCGTGTTACTAGGGAAACATTGTAATCCAATCAGCAGCACAGTAATGTCGTACTATATTCATCTTTCGTCCAAGTCGATCCGGACCCATTCGCCGAATGCTAGCGTAGGTACACGTGTTCTGCCCAATCGACCATGGTGACATATTGCCATGCCACATGCGCTACCAGCGAGTGTGGGTTAGTACGAGAACGCTTCTTCGAAAAGATCGATGCTTCGTACGCCTACCCTGCGTCTGACAGCGGCCCTGACGCTGTCACTGAAGCCCCTTGGACCACACACTGAGACCGCCATGGCACCGATCTGTGCAAGCACCTCTTCATCTATTACACCCTGCACTTCGCACCGATGTAGTCTTAAATCGACGTGCGCCGGCAAGAACCCATCTCCGAATTCGGCTGAGACCATCCTGGAGACGTAGAGCCGTATGCTCACCACTTCGTGGAAGTGCTCTAATGCCGCGATTTCGTCGAGCCACGATCGCACCCACTCCAGTGCTTCGAGTTTGGCTATACACCAGATGAGTACGATCTTCTGCGTAGCGGCTGTGTTGCTGTTGTGTGCGTTGAGTAAATGTCGTACAAAAGACAACTGGTGTGTGATTCCGACTCCACCAGCAAAGAGAACGACTGTGCCATACGAGTCGAGCGAGTGATAGCCACCATATGGTCCCTCTATGGCTCCCCAAAGGTGCACCTGAGCACTCTCGTATTTTCCCGCCAGCTTGTAAAGAGAGCCGGTCATTCCCCGGCGTGAGCAAATGATGCATGAGACGGTGCTAGGTCCGCGTTCGAGTTCAAGGTCGTTGATGGTGGAGGGCTGCTTTTCCGTCGGGATCTTCGCGTATCCAGACGACTGGGACCAAGCCACTGAAAACGGATGTGACCCCATTAGTGCTATTCTTGGCAGGTAGATCTGAACGTGTGATCCAGGGTTGATGTTCCACGAGCGGGGGAGAGTAAAGGTGATGCGTGTCGCTTCGCCGGGTAGAGTTTCCAGACTGACAGAAGTCCACGTCTTTTCCTTCCAGGAGAAGTTGTAACGTAATATGCGAAAGAGGCGAGCCATGGGCTCTAGTGACAAGAGGGTGATGACCAAGTACATCCAAGGCAATTGTGGTAGAGCATGTTTTGCGAGATGGAAGTAGATGCCAAATATCACTACTGCGATGCCGATGCGATGAAATGAGAGGAAGATCTCGTAGAAAGAGCGTCTGAGAGGGCCGATGGAATGGATCATGAGAAACACAAAAGCGACGAACGCCGCAAGGCCGCACTGATACGAGAGAGATTGCTGGATCAGCCAGCCAACACTATGCCAGCCACTTTTCCTGTTGTGGGTCGTGCGGTACGTGTTGTACATGAATGCGAAAACATGACCTGTAGTTTCTACTACAACAAGTCGCGCCGTCCATCTGTGGAATATATTAAAGGCGTCGTAGCTAACTTGGAGCAGGCCTATGAGAGGGTTGTTCCGGAGAGCGAAAAGCACCGTAAATATGAGGTTGAATGTTGCAAGAGCGCCGCATCGGCCGCGAAATTCGGCCACCATCTGGAAACTTGGGCGTACTGAAATTACCAAGCAATATGCTATGTTGCTGAGTGTGTAGAAGGTGATCACAACCACATGAGCGCGAGAGGGTAGCGAAGCTGGGGACGTGCCAACAGAGGAGCCTTCCGCTGGTCTTCGACGTTTAATAGGTCCAACTGGCGCATACAGAAGGTGCCGCTTGAGTGCTCCCCAGGATGCATACCGATCATTCGTCCAGAATTCTTGTCCTCTGCATGAAGCAATGGCTGAAGTTCGTCGTCGATCATTCCTTGCGGCAACTGAAATCCGAAGGCAAAGAGCGAGTATCATCGGTATCAGCGCAGTCGCAATGAGGATATTGACGAACATGTAATTTGACGTTTGATCAATACCGGTGAGCCCATGGCTGTATTTGAAAGGGTCGGAGCTCAAGTTCGTGTCGTCGTTATGGATATCGTCAAAGGCCGGTACATTGGAGGGAAGTGATGGATTCGGAATCATCGCGGCGTTCATACCTTATCGAATGCCAGGTCAATGGTGGTGTTCACTGAGAGCTGGCGCTCAGGAGTGAGTGCGAAGATGACTGAAGTATGATGGAATGCTTTATAGCATCTCTTGGAAACGACAGACCTCTGGTGGCGAGATGGAGTTGAAGCCAGGCGTAGCCTGGAACCGAGTTCCTGTTCCCAAGCGAAGCACGCTACGTTGAGACTTCGCTATCGGTTATTTCATTGCTCGGTCACGTTTAGCGCGGAGTTGGAGATGTGGAGACTTGGATAGGTAAAAAGCGCCGAAGATTGAGGTTTTGCGGCCGTCTCTTGCAAAGGCAGCACGTTTGCACTACCTCGTTTTAAACTATTTTAGTAGCTGAAGGTATTGGCGTTGGTAACGTAGCAATAGCCAATGTACCACGATTGACTGAGCCGCGATCTCGAAGTCGGTAGTGGACTGCCAGACGGATCGAGACCAGTGGAATCGAACAAGGCCTGACCTTGTGGTTGCCAGATTTCAAGCTTGGATTGCTTATTTGGCATCCACAAAGCTGCACCCGTAGGCGACGAATTCCAGATCGGCTTGGCCGTATACAATGCGCGCACCAGATCGAGCCATCGTGACTAGCTAAGGGCGTCGCGATTGACCTCCGCGTAAGGCCGGATAGAACGGAAGGAGAAACTCGTAGCACAAAGACTCAAGTAGAAAAATATAGCGCTGACACGAAAGCCATCAGCCTAAGCCCTGCAGTGAACCCAGTTTTACATCCGGCCTGTTCCAGCCAGTATCAATTTCCCACCTCAGGTCACCGGTGGAGGGGGTGTTCGTTGCTGTAGCAGTTTTTCGGATGGTGGGAATGTTTTAGAGCGCTTTTGGTCGCTAGGTGTCTGCTACGACGGCGGGTTGAACATCGAGCAGTATTGCGCGATATGTGAACCTAATACCCTAGCTTGGCAGCTGCAATACCGTCCTTCGTATATCTCGCATTAATGTCGTGACTCGCAGATATGGTGGAGGTTATTGTGAGAGTCATGAGCTTCATTCTGTACCAGGAGAGCTAGAGAAATGATGAGTAGCGTTTCATCCGACAGTCGACCGAGATTAGTCTGGTCTGTTAACTTTTGGTCTCACGCATGAAGCCGAAAGATGTAGAGGCCAGCTGCTCATCAAGTTCACTTTACAAGTCCTGACAATAGCTTTGACATAACGCCGTTGTGGACGTGGCCTTCACAGCCGAAATGGAAACGAAGAGGATGTGTGACCACAAAGTCCAGGCCATACCCGACACGCTGTTCTCGATACGGGTGTAGGCACTAGAATTGACCTCTGGATCGAACAAACAAGAACTCCATGCTGAACATTACTTGGTGCCGGAACATACGCCGATGGTAATACACGATCCGTCGATTCCATACGGGAAGGCGAAAACACATTAGCGTAACTCAGGCAGGGTGTGTGCAGATCGTGGCTATGGCTTTCTCTCTATGGAGCCAATCATCCGGATGTAGGGGTGGAATCTGTGAAGGTGGAAAGGGTGTGGACAGGCGCTGGTCGGAGGCATCGTTGGCCACTTGGCGAGCTCACAATGTCTGACGTCACCACGCGACGCGCCCACATCCAGCATCACGTGTCTGTTGGCTCAACCTCACGCCAAAAAAGGTAAGTAGAATGTCATATAGACAATAACAAAAATTAATATACACGTACAGGCTCTAGCAGTCCTCCGTAGCGCCAGAATACCCATTTCACCAACACCCATACCCCCGACTCCGCGCAAAATACAAACAAGAAAACTACGTTCAGTTCTGTGGTCCTTCTCAGCTACTCCCCAAAATCCTCTCGTAGGCCTCCTCAACCTCCCTCGCAATCTCCAACAGCGTAACAATAACAATCTGATGCGTGACATTCGGCAAACGGTCACGATGCAAGCCAATCCACTCCAACGGCGGCGTCGCCTCTCCCATATCCCTCAACTGCGGCGTCTCGATCAACGGTGGCTCGAGCGCCGTGTACTCATAGCGCGATTGTGGAACGTTGACTACAGCTGTAATCTTTTCTTGGCCGTCTGAAGTCACAGAGGAAGCGCGAGGGCGGTTCGAAGGCATGGCGGTTTTGTTATCGGCTGTAGTGTCGGGACCCGGTGCGGCGGCATCTGGATCGTCTTGCAGGGTTTGAGAGGTGCTGATTTTGATGTTGGATTCGGGGAGGGGTTTGCCGAGGCGAGAGGCGAGGGTGCGAGAGTGGTTTGACCACATGGTACGGATGAACGAAATGCGCGAGTAGTTCCAACCGACGTCTACCTTGCCCTCAAGTGAGCTGCGGAAAAGATAGTCAATGTGTGTTCCCTTGGGCACTTGCCAAGTATGCATTGTAGCGATGACCTTGGGCACGCGCAAGATTGTGCCGCCGCGTGCGGAGCTGACGCTTGCCGAGACGTCTTCAACCGTGAGCTCTGTCACAGGCTTACTTTTCTTTGGCGTAGGTACCGAAGCTAGTGCAACAGAAAGTTGGCCGAGCGTCATGCCGAGACTGGAATGGATCTTGGTCTTCTTTTCGAGTGCGACGGCAAAGCGCGCTTGCATGTCGCCGGCTTCTAGCATAAGGACTTGGTTGTCTATGAAGGTTGATGGGAAGACACCAAACCTGATGGACCGTAACGTGACGACAACATCGGTATGCAGTGAGATGGGTGCCTTGAAGTCGTCTTCGTCGGGCTTCACAAGGAGCTGGCTTTGCGACCCTGGTCGTTCGAAGGGTTCGGGCACCGACGATTTGCGACGAAGGAACTTTTCGATATCCCTGAGAGATTGCTTGTACGCCTGCTGGTTCTCTTGAATAAGTCGCTCAATCGCTTGCCATAGCGCAAGACCCTGTGCAGCACTCGTAGCGTGACAAAAGACGTGCACCTTGCCACCATCAAGTATAGCAACCAGCCGATCTTGTACATCATCACCCTCGGGACGAACGTTGTACATCAAGAAGCCAAAATCTGCGATATCCGCCATAACGAATGCCTGGAAATCGAACCCAGTCCGGACACGAAGCTGACGGAAAGCGACTGATGCTTGGATGAGTGGCGTTTGACGAGTGCCTGGTTCTTGTAGTGGCCACCCA
>JAESFQ010000992.1_pt1 | contig 10343 bp, 13 predicted proteins | sample 9269431 | NCBI WGS metagenome assembly JAESFQ01 (sample SAMN14502588, study PRJNA617103) | algae metagenome | isolation source: Plectolyngbya sp. WJT66-NPBG17 and co-occurring heterotrophs from well... | place: USA: Mojave Desert, Joshua Tree National Park, California | collected 2006-08-06 | reverse complement strand
TTTTGGTGAATGTGAAGATCTACCAGCTCAACGCTTCGTCCTGACGAGGGGAACGGGCTCCCAGTACTTGCTTACCTAATTTTGCAGCGGGGCGGCTTGGCAGTCTAAGCGAGCAGACGCACCGCCGACCGCCGACACGACGAACGCAAATTCGACATCTCCATCTTGCCGCCAGCTAACCACAGGTAATCGACAACAGCAAGATCGATCTCTGTCCAGTACGTTCATTACCGACTCAACTGGCTGTATCACATTTATGAACCCTGTCTAATTGCCGCGCTGCAGGTCGAATCTTCCCAACATGGCCGACTCTCAAGTTACTCTGCGCACGCGCAAGTTCATCCGCAACCCTCTCCTCGGACGTCGTCAGATGGTCGTGTAAGTGCAGGAACTGCCGGGCACGTAAATTGAGGGGGATTGAGTCTGACGGGATTACTACAGCGATGTCCTCCACCCCAACCGCGCAAACGTTTCCAAGGACGAGCTCCGTGGCAAGCTCGGTGAGCTGTACAAGGCCAAGAAGGACGATGTCTCCGTCTTCGGTTTCAAGACACACTTTGGTGGCGGCAAGAGCACCGGCTTCGCTCTCATCTACGACAGCGCCGAGGCCATGAAGAAGTTCGAGCCCCGCTACAGGCTAGTACGCTACGGCATGGCCACCAAGGTCGAGAAGGCCAGCAGGCAGCAGCGTACGTCTCCCCTGGATTCACACATACTGCTGCGACTACGGCGATGGATATGGATGCTGGCACATGACAAATACTGACTGGACAACAGGCAAGCAGCGCAAGAACAGGATGAAGGAGTTCCGGGGCACAGCCAAGGCCAAGGGTGGTGCGAAGAAGGACAAGAAATAAGCGGGTGCACTCTGATGATGACTACGAAGGTCATGGCTGGAGTCGAGTGGCGGTTTCTCTACAACTACTGGTTCGCCTGGTTCTTCCTCATGGTGGATACGGAGTTGCTTCTGCGGGCATCGGCATGTATATCTACGAGCGCCTGAAAAACTCTTGCGGATGGGAACGACAAGACGGATGGCGTTTGAGATCAATTGTCTGCTAACCATCAATGCATATCATGGACTTTACGATCCTTCAAGCATTTTGCCACTCGCACCATTCCCGGCTGTTTTGCTTCGGCTGCCTCTAGTTCACGCATCTCATGCATTCCACGAATGGATACAGGTCACCTCCCTAACACATTTGAATTTGTGCAGTGGTCTATGGTCATCAGGAGATGAAGTCGTTCTTATTCTTCAAACCGTTGTTCTCTTTGCCTACACAGCGCTAATCTCTTTTGACCCAAGCCCCACAGGCCGTCCATCTTTCTCCCTTGCATCCCTCCACTCCTTATCCTTAATATCCCTGGTACTCATAATCGCCCTTGCATTCCTCTCCAACCCTTCGTCCCTCTCATTCCCAACCCCCTCAAATCCGTGAGCTGCATGCACGCCAACGTCCGATGCGACCTGCGCTTCCAAGTCCCGTTGCCGAGTGCGTAATTGTTCAAGTCGGCTAGAAGAAGACGTAGGCGTGACAGGACCAGCTATGAGAAAAGCGTGATTCGGCGACATGAGGCAACACCAGAACATGCAGAAGACTATGAAGCAAAAGGGGACGAGGAGGCCGACGAGAAGGCCGATTGTTGCGCGGGATGATAGTCCCATTTAGGTTAGAGTTCCACGTTGAGTGAGTGTATGTTGATGCCGGTTACCTGTGCTGCTTAGAGAGAAAGCGGATTCGTGTCAGAGAGACTCTGATCATGCTGAGTGTGGTGTGTAGCTTCTTGTTGTTGTGTGGTATCAAGCTTTGAAATTTGCGCGATGTACGCTGATCAAGTATAGGGACCTGGTGTAGATAGACGTTGGTAGGGATGCTGGGCTCTTGTATACAGTGTTGCGTTCCCTTCAATAAGTTACTTTGACCAGCAAATTGTGATGATGTGTACAGATCGACATTGCGGGTGGCATTCTTACGTTCAAAACATCACCGTCTCCGTGGTACGTGTAGTGTAGTCTCAAGATGTTTTTCTAACCATCACATTGGATAAGCAGAGTGACATTACTAGCACGACAAGGCATCCGCGTGTGGTGACGCGAACGAATGTTATTATAGTTGAATTACTACTCTTCTTATTCAATACAGGTACACAATCGGTCAAGTGATGCTTCTCTCCAAATGCCCTTAGACAGTCCATTGCACACATCATTGCTGCTCCCGTGCTTCAAAGTCCTCCGATCTCCTGGGGTATTCTTCTGAAGGCTGTGGCGCAATGTTCTCAACTTCGGCTCTGGCTTCTTCCCAAGCGGCCTTGTTTCGTTTCGCCCAATCAATGTGACATTGAGCGAATTCCATCTGCAGTTGTCGTTAGCCATGTTTCAATAGACTAGGCAGGCGAAGGTTGAAACATACCATGTAGCGCCGTAAGTCGTCCTCCTTTTCGCTCTGGAATCTCCGCAGGTCCTTCATCACACCTGCACTTGCATCTTTGGTGTCTTTCTCGGCGACAGTAAGCGCTTGTTCGAGCTGCACGTTCGTTAGCATCTCCAAATTCCTTTGTTCGTGACATTTTAAACCTACCTGTACCATACTATCTCTTGTCTTGCCGATCTGATCTCTCCGGGTCTTCTCGGGATCTACATCTGCCATGCCCCGGAAAGCGTGTGTGATGGACCCAAACAGTTTGTTGGTGACAAAGTTCCCACTCGCAGTCTTCCTGTGTGGGCTACTGGGCGGCGAATGACTATCAGGTGCGCCTTGTACACTAGATGGTGTGTCGCCATGTGTGGGTGGGAAGTCGGAATCGATCGAGGCCCTGTCCTCCTCCGATCTTCTCTGTTGGTCCGCCTCGCCGCTACTGCGCTGGGAGCTGTTCGATGCAGCGCGACTTCGAGGGGGCTGATGGCCGACCCCACTCAGATGTTGTTCTAGGCGTTTTGATTCTGCTTCGCTGCGTTCGAGAGATTCCAGTAGGTTGCGCTTCTTCTCTAGTTCGTCCTTTGTCATATCCTCCTGTATCCGCTTGAGCACTCGATATCTCAGAGTAGAGCGTACGATACCGGCGAACTGCGCGCTTTCACGCATAGGCTCAGAGAAGCCTGCGCTGAGAGACGAAGAGAGTTCGGTCGTTGCGATGTACGTAGAGTCGACAGCTTGCCCTATCTTTTCTATAGCCGCGGCCAGTGACTGTGTCTGTTCGGATAGTGAAAAGGCGTTGAAGCGAGCGCCCAGATCTGCCATGTCCTCTCCCCAATTCCCAAGGTGCATGAGCAACCGTCTGTTGACCTTCTCCATTGGTCCTTGCAGCAGATGCTCTAGGTCTTTGGACGAGTTCTCAAAGCTAACAAAGTATGGATCCAACTCTTCTTCCGACATGTTGCGCGTCTCAGGAGGAAAGCGACCGAAAATTGCGGGACCCGGAGTTGTATGCGCGGCTGCTGAAGGTAGGGCTGCATTATTAGCGGGTGCTACAGGGGTACCTGAGCTGGATGTCGCGCCGCCTGACTTCAGTTTTGCAGAAGATGAGGGGACTGGGAGGTAGCTGTGTGCTTGGGTAGGGTTCGCGGGATCGAGTGGAGGTGCCTTGAGGATCTGTTTGGGAATGTTGGAAACGGGCGGGCTGTTGAGCACGTCGGCCTATGGAAGTAGATTAGCTAAGCAACTTGTGGTGCGAAGACGAGGAAGCCTACCCAGCTTGTGTATGGATCGAGGAATCTCCAGAATACGCCATCTTCCAATATGTCCTTCATCTTCCTGCACCTGTTGAGAAAGACAGCCAACATGCGCTTCCGTAGCTCGATTATACCAGCATCCTCCTTGGCCTTTGTTGGCTTCGCGGCGTAGTCGGCCATGGTATGTTTCTCGGGTATCGGAGGTACGATGAGCGTTGGGTGAAGTCTGACCAGTTCGGCGCGTAATGATGCGAACTCGGAGTATCTGCGCTTTACCTCGAGGCCCTGTTTATGCGTTAGTTGCACGAGCTTCGCATGTACGGGCCCAACATACACCGCAATTAATGGTGTACTGGATGTAGTTCACACCATCCTTCCCCGCGCTCGTGATCAATATGAGTTGATCTGGATGCTCGTATAGCCATTGCTCTACGCGCGCATCGTACCCACCCTTCTTAGGGGCCTTGGTGTCTGCATCGTCTTGCTGTTCCTCGTTGTAGTCGACATCGCTCATATCTCGCTGAGAGACATACTCGGGCGAGTCTTGTGCGGGGGACGAAGCCTCGGAAGGCGGGGTCGCGGGACGGTACGGGACTTGATCATGTCAGCTGATGATGCTGGCAATTGCTCTAGATAGTAGATAGAAGTCTTACGAGCAGCCGGTGAGGCTAGACCGGGGATATCTGAGGTATTGGAATCATGGCGGGCAAAGGATCCATACGGATTGTTGTCCTCGTCGTCCCACATCTCGTTGGTGCCGTTGTCGCGCTCACTTGAGGAAAATAATGGTGGTTTCTATAGTAGAGCGCGCAAACTCAGGTGGCAGTACGTATGGATGTTCTGTTGTTCGGCTTGGACATGTTGAAGCTCCAGGCTCTCACGGCAGCGGCAGTGACGTTGCGCTTGGTCCAAGCTCACCCTGTCAGCCACACCTGCAGTTCCAGGCTCCACAACATGGACTTCAAATGCTCAACACACACACGCTCAGCTATCTTGACTCTTTGCAACAATCTTGTTTGCGCAATGTAAAAAACTGTACCATGTACTGATTCGGCCGCAGATAAAGATTGCTAACTATATATCTGGTGCAGACATGTAGATGGGATCTGGCCAACCAAGATGGTCCCAGAAGGAGAAGGGGATGCAGGCGTCATACATGATTGAATTCTGACTGGGGAGTGTAATGTGAATTCTTCCGAATGAAGGCGCAGATCCATGGAGCTTCAGCGGTTGCTTGGCCTTACACTTGGTCAAGCAGATGGTCAGGGATCAAAGCTACGATACCTGATCTCAATTGAGTCTACTATCAGATAATGTCAAGCTGCGGGACCCTCCAGTATTGAGCGGAACGCCCAAAAAGCTCTGGATAAGTACAAGTCCATTTCATACTTTGCCTTCCTTGCTGTTTGCAACGTAATGTTGCGTGCCGTCCACATCTTCACCTTCTAGTACGCCCGTGATCGTACCGACATTCTCATGCTCAAAGAAACCCTCGTTAGCTGCTAGCTCTTCAAATGCTAGCGCTCTCTCCACACCTTCCGGTAGTATCTGCACTGGCCAGATAAAGCACAAAGTATAATAAACTACCCCGCCCATCAGCAAAGATAATAGAAAACCAAGCTTGTACATGTTTTTACTAGCCTCGGCGACAGAATCAGGGTCCAAAGACCCTGCTACGCCATCAACCGTAAAGGCGACTCCAGCTACCCAAGCAGCCAGCATGCGCAGATTCCAGCCTTTGTAGTACGAGTATGGACTCTCGGGCGAAGAGGTGTACAACGAAGGAACATGGAAGTTGCCGTTTCGAACGAGCCAGTAGTCGACAATCATGCATGCGCAGATCGGCATCAAGAAAACAGTATACGAGCCGAGGAACGTCAAGAATGAGGTGGCCGAGGCGATGATCTTCCATGGAACGAGTAGAGGTGCCAAAACTGCACAAAGCACTTGACCTCGCACAATGGTCAGCCAGCGGGGAAAGATTCCTGTAAGGTCGGCACCAACGGGAAGTGAGTTGCTTCCGGCATTTGTGACCAGCACAGCAAGCATCATGCCGAAAGATGCAAAGACCATTCCTGCTCGAGCTCCAGGGGTCCAGTACTGGTCTAGTATCGCGCCATAGAGATCCCAAACGTTCCAGTAGCTTTTGCCGAGGACCTGGGTAGCGGCTGCAGTCGTCGCGGTACTCAAGAACATGACTAGTACTTTACTGATGAGTATACCTATACCCTGGCTCCACGTCACATCGCTGTAGGAGTGTCCGTATCGTGCTATATCAGGTTGGTTGATAAGCACCGGTGCCAAAGCACCCATGACAGAGTTGATGGCTTGTATCATGGGCCAGATAAGATCTGAGCCAGAAAGTTGCGTCTGCTTAGTTGTGTAGGTGAAGCTTCCAATCTTGCCCCCATTGGCACTAATCACCCAGCCGAGCACACCGAAGAGCGCAATCGTCGTGTAGACAGCTTTGACAACGAAAAGATGTCGAAGTACTGTTGGGTGGATGAACATGACTGGCATTTGAACCTGTCAAGATTAGCATGCGTAGCTGGAGATGACCAGCAACGAGAGGAATAATGCGCACCATCCAGAACAAGGAGAAACTCAGCAAATCCCTACTTGTTATACCCGCACTCGCGGGGAGGCGATTCGGAATGTTGTTGTACCCATTTCCAAAGATACCGCGCATAAACACCGATGTGATACGCCCTCCATAGTATGTCTGCGTTGCAAAATAGATGATTGCAACTACAGCTCGTACCAGAATGTACAAACTCGCTCCCCTAACGCCCGCAGCTGCGCGGACGTAGACAGGGAAGCCAAGGAAGTATTTGATAGCACCGCGGCTGTTGAGCACAACCAAGATGGTGAGGATGACTGAGCCAATGACGGCGGCGATCATGCCGTGCCACCAGAGTAGGCCGATTGAGACTAGAGATGCGCCGAGGTTGTATGATGAGGGGCTGAATGTCATGGTGAGGTAGTACGCAAAGTAGTGTTGCCAGCGCCATCTCCGATCCCCTGCACTTTGTCAGTTTTCAGGGATATCGAAGGGTGGATTATAAGCCTTACCAGGTGGACTAGGAAGAAGGTCTTTGTTGTAGCGTACTTCACCATGATCGCTGGTGGTGTGCAATCTATCCTTGAGAGGCGTTAGGGAACTCAAAATTCCTTTGCCTTGCTGCAAAAGACGAGACATAGTTGTGGACGACTCCACGCTCTCAGGCAAAGATCAATCTGGGCCTCCATTGTGACTGGGTGGTGACAGTCTGGATATAAACATCTTCTACAGATTGTGCATCCTACCACAACGGTAGCCAAGTCTTCATTTCAGCCAGATACCTATCTATGCTAGGTCTCGCGGTGTTGGAAAGACGGCATAGAATTCGGATGATAAGATGATAACGCTTCGGTTTGAAAGAAGCCGATGGGCAGAGAAACCATGCATTGCGATTCGCGGGCTAGTGCGTTAACTTGTCTCAATCGGTGCTAGCCTGGTGCATATCTCTGAGAAGGCGCTGCGCTGAGATGCGACGAAGTATGTGCACCCTCAATCTGGGATTGTCAACGATACCAGAATCTGAAGGCGCCTTCTGAACGATGTACCGCTTCTTCTTACGGTTAGCTCCTCCTGTAGAGGCTTGCTGTGAGAATCAGCGAGCAACAATGAATCACGTCATTACATTTCCCGACCCCTCCATCGACAGCGCAATGCGCGTTGCGACTACATAATATCTTTATATGTATGTTGTTATTGTCATCTTCAGTGAATCGGATATTTCTTGAAGACTATTTACAAACGACCAGTCTTGGACCCAGGCTTATACGGAAAAGTCTTGCGGTAGTGATTCGCAATATCCCTACGGGTCGCGACCCAAACACCCTCCTTCTGCGAGATATACTTCATGAAGTTTCTCAGACTCTCTGATCTTCCTGGCTTACCAGTTATTCTGGAGTGCAAAGGAATAGTCATCATTTTACCTCCTTCTCTATACAAGCAGTCGAACGTGTCCTTGAGATACTGCTCATATACTGCACCGGCTGAGCTTACGAAACCGGGAAGCATGTGAAACTTTCCATCATTACCTAGATTACACTGTTAATTTGCAGCGGTCAGGGTTAAGTATGGAGTTGTGACTTACAATCGTAGTTGTACGGCAACATCAACAAGCCCTCTTTCTCAGCATCAGGCAGTTCCTTCTCCCATGGCAGATCGATCCAGTATGGAGAGTCTTCGTTGTAAACTTCTGATGTGTAGAGCATCTTATGAGCCATCTCTTTCCACATGATTGGGAGCAAACTCGCTGTGTTGGGCGTCCCTCGGCCAAAGTACGCTCCTACCGGAAATTCGCCTGGATTCTTATCAGTCGCGCACAAGGTTTCGAGATCAAGACAAACCGTACCAGTTGCTGCTTCCAGAGCTTTGCAGGTCTTTTTGATGTATGCTTTATCCTCTTCAAGAGAGTAGTCCCAGATATCAAGCCATCTATACCCATGCGCACCAATTTCATGACCATCTCTTACACACGCTTTGGCAAAGGTTGGATTCCTCTCCATAGCTACTGCGATAGCCCAAAGGGTCATGTTCCAGCCGAACTCTTTCATAAGGCGAAGTATTCGCCAAGCGCCACACCGGCTGCCATACTCATAGTCTTGCTCGCCGTTCAGATGGCGCTGTTCTCGGCCACCGCCAGAGGGTCCCTTCTCCCACAGGTAGGGCTCGCTGGTACCATCGCCGTCCATTGGGTTTCGCTCGCCGCCTTCCTCATAGTTTAGCACAAAGGAAACTGCAATACGGGCGCCGTTTGGCCACTGTGCGTCATGGCCATCTTCACCGAAACCTGTGGCAATGCTCAGTATACGTGAGATTATAGACAGTGTGGTCACGCACCCTCAAAGTCTCTAGGAAGTTGGAGCGACTCTTCGACGTGAACCATCATGCACGGATACTCGGTATGACGGTAAGCTATGGTATTGAAGACCTAAAGCAAATGCAGCTTCAACGTGTACCAGATTTTGAGAGCAGCATCAAGAGATGCGATGCTCCTAGGCCCCCTGCTATCAGATCATTCCCGGCCGATACGGCGCCATTCTAACCGTATCCCTTGCCGTAGTTCTCTACAGTTATCAACTTGCAATCAATGTAATCATTCTGATTAGAGTGCAATAGAACCAGACTTTGGTAAAGGAAGCGCTGATCGTTGTTTGCTTATCGGAACTAACCATCCCGATGATCAACCAGGCGTCCCGCCAGCCCCGCTTTGCCGTTATCGTTCCTTCCGAACTTCGACTGCACATTCTTGCAAGCCTTTACGCGGCCGAACGTATCTTCGAGCATGCCTTATCAGCGGAATTCTTGGGTGGAGGATGTGTCATGAGGTATTCGTGTTGCGACAGTGAGTTGACAGCCCGCAATGGGTCTGCGCGGGGGACACCTGGATGAATAGCCAAGTGCTCAACGCAGGCGACTACTTGATGAACTCCTAGCATTAGCAGATGAGCGCGACTTGAATACCTCGGTTTTCTCTCTTGTTCCGGAAATGTCGGTATTTTCGCTAGATGCCAGTCATGGCAATCCGGTCACGAAGACAACTCTCGAGGCGTTATGCTCTCAGCTTGGAGTCAGTATTGACGAGAAAGAGAAGGAAGATTATCGACGCTTACTAGCCGTATTTCACGATGCAAGCGAGCAACTCATGGCCATGGACGGTAGGATATAGTCGTTCGCATGGCACATCACGAGGGAAGCTGACATTGTTTCGTAGACTATGTCCCAATAGTCGATGAAGAACGCTTCCCCAGGGAGAACATCCACTTCCCGGAGGCATCTGAGAACTCCCATGGTGCATGGGCATGGAAGTGCAACATTATCGACAAGAAAATTAAGGGCGATTGCAAACTCCATGGGAAAACTTTCGCTTTGAAAGACAACGTTGCTGTGAAAGGCATCCCAATGCTACTAGGCACAAACTTCATCAAAGGCTATGTGCCAGATGTCGATGCAACGGTCACTACACGCATCTTAGAAGCCGGTGGTCGAATCCTCGGCAAAGCCGTCTGCGAAAACATGTGTCACTCTGCAACGAGCCATTCCTCAGGTACCGGGGTAGTGGAAAATCCGTTCGCCAAGGGCTATAGCGCTGGCGGTAGTTCGAGCGGTTCAGGTGTACTGGTAGCGCTGGGCGAAGTCGACGGAGCGATTGGTGCAGATCAAGGTGGTAGCATCCGCGTACCAGCCGCCAACTGCGGTATTATCGGACTGAAACCCACCTTTGGTCTCGTGCCGTACACAGGATGTGGAAGCAACGAACCTACCAACGATCATGTCGGTCCAATGACACGGACAGTGCTAGAAAATGCTATACTTCTAGAAGCCATCGCCGGTACGGACAACATTGATGACCGTTCCTTCGCTGCACCCCACCCATCCAAGATACACATCTACAGTTCCATCAGCAATCTACCCACCCACAAACCACTACAAGGCAAGAAACTCGCCATAATCACCGAATCGCTCTCAACGCCAGCGCTAGACCCGCGAGTAATCCAAACTTTCCGCACCGCAGTTGACAAATACACAGACCTTGGTGCGACAATCACCGAGATCTCGATACCCTTGCACGCCAAAGGCGCCGCAATATGGACCGGCGTATCAAAAGTCGGTGGCTTCCTT
>JAESFQ010000991.1_pt1 | contig 10347 bp, 9 predicted proteins | sample 9269431 | NCBI WGS metagenome assembly JAESFQ01 (sample SAMN14502588, study PRJNA617103) | algae metagenome | isolation source: Plectolyngbya sp. WJT66-NPBG17 and co-occurring heterotrophs from well... | place: USA: Mojave Desert, Joshua Tree National Park, California | collected 2006-08-06 | reverse complement strand
ATTTGCCGAAATCCTTACGTCGGTGATGGCGGTGGGGCGCTGGGATGAGATGCGCTAATCGTTGCCCCGCCACGGTGGGGTGTAGCTGGTAGCTGGGTGGCTGACAACAGCAACTTCAAGTGTATTCGGGCCTAAAGGTTCTTCCGATATATGTTCAACAACTACCTGGGTGCTGAGAGGGCTCCATCAAACCTTGTCGATTTCGAGCGATATTGACGTATCGTCCTTTCCTGACTCTGTCAAAAATCCTGGTAGTTCCGGTTAAGATATCTTCCGGTGGCTGAACATTGCGCGCGAAAGAGACCTCGGAACTGGTGGAGGGATTGGAACAAAGGCCAGAGACGGGAATATAGAACCGCCTGAATAACATCTTGAGAGCCATTGCACGATTCCTTGCGCGCCCTTGACGGACTCAACTCAGCAACAAGCAGCAACCCCTCTGCATCAACAACACTTTTTTCTTGATAGTATCAACAAGCATTGCATAGCAACCGGTAAAAAAGAGGCTCTGGACATCCAAAATGGCAGAAAATACTAGGATAGCAATCGTTGGAGCAGGTAGGATATCTCCAGCACAGGACCGTGTATCAGATCATAATAGCTCACATAATCTAGGTATGGGTGGCCTAGCAGCAGCGCTGTCTCTCGCAAAATCCGGCCACAAGAACATCACAATATACGAGAACGCAACGAACATGGGCTTTGTAGGCGCTGGCATCCAACTCGCACCCAACATGGCTCGCATCCTTGACCAATTAGGTTGCTGGGGACCAATCCGCGACGAGGCGGTTCAATGTGCGAATACATCCATCCGGGAAGGCTCGACAGACAAGGAGCTAGGGTACGTAGATCTGGGCTACGTGCGAGAAAAGTACGGATACCCACACATGGTTGGTCACCGAGCTAGTCTGGCAAATGGCCTGTACGAGGGTTGCAAGAAGGAGAATGGTATCACTTTCAAGCTGGGTTGCAACATATCTGACGTACGCTTTGGGCCGAAGCCCAAATTCACTGTTACACCAACGCAAGGAAATGGGGAACCGCAACAGGTCGAATGCGATGTCCTACTCGGTGCCGATGGTGTGAAGAGCTCCACACGGGTCGCCATGCTCAAAGAACTCGGGCATACGGGCGCAGCTCGCGACTCAGGTCAAGCTGCATACCGCATCATGTTGAGCCGAGACCAAATGAAGAACGACCCGGAGCTACTCAAGTTGATCGAGTCCGACACAGTAACACGATGGATCGGCGAGAAGAAACACATCATCGCCTACCCTATCCACAACAAGCACATCTACAACATCTCCACCGCCCAGCCTGACATCAACTTCGCCGGAGCACCAGATGCGCAATACACAACCAAGGGCAGCAAGAAGGCCATGTTGGAAGTCTACGGCGATTTCTGTCCAATGATACATCGTATGTTGGATTTAGTGCCAGAGGGTGAAGTCGTGGAATGGAAGTTAAGGGTTCATGACCCGTTGATAACTTGGGTGCACGGTACAGCCGCTTTGGTCGGAGATGCTTGCCACCCTACGCTCCCGCACATGGCACAAGGTGCTGCCCAGGCAATCGAAGACGGTGCGGTGCTGGGTGTCGTACTTTCTCCCAAACGAATCGCGGATGGAACACCACAGACGATCGAGCACGCACTTCGTCTGTATGAGAAGCTGAGAAAACCAAGAGCGGAAGCCCTCGTTGAGCTTGCGGCGCAGAATGGGAGGGACATGCATCTCGGCGCTGGCAAGGCGAAGGAGGAACGCGATAAGATCTTTGCAGCGCTGAAGTCTGGGTCCGGGAAAGTGCCGGACAAGTGGGCTGATGCGGATATCCAGGCGCAAGTCTACGGCGTGGATGTTGTGGCCGAGGCGGAGGCGCTGTGTCAGAAGGAGGGTCTAGGCGCGAAACTGTAAGCTGGATATCACAAGTATGTATTGTAGAGCCTTTGCTATTGCATGCAGTCCAAAATACCAAGATTCGAAGATTGTGTTAGGGAGACTATGTGTGACAAGACGCCCATGGTGTCGTGGGTGTCGCATAACACTTCACACAAGCCCACACGAGGTGAATGCACCGTCTCCGTTCTACATTCTCTCCGACATATGACCTCTCATCGTATGGCCCTTCCAATGCGTGAACATGACAGGAACTAAACTAACACCCACAAGCAATGCCGCAACGATTCCAGCACTGTTCGCAATCCCTACATTTTCAAACATGGGAGGGAACCAAAATGGGCCGAGGAAGCCCCAAATCTGCCTTACAAACGTGACGAATACACCAATGCTACCGGCTTCATCGGGGTAGCAATCCACCGCATATGTGATCAGAACAGTAGTGACGATTTGATTACCTGCTGCACCTATGCCTGCACCGACGATGGGCGTTACGTTCCAGTGCAGATCGGGGGCTTGCTCGATGCGGACCAGGAAAACAACCACACCACAGATAGTGAGGAGGATACCAAAATAGCTCAGCCAGAGGCGGAATTCTGGGGCAGGGCGACGAGGCGCCATCTTCTTTGCACGCCATCGCATCCAGAGGTCGCTTGAGTGCCCGCCAATTTGCTCGCCGATAATTGTACCGACGATAACACCCACGAATTGCAGACCAATTTGTTGCGCATTGAAGTGGAACTTCTCGCCGAAGAGCTGCGGGATCTCGACGGTAGCGAGGACCGAAGCGAAAAGGAAGACCATTGCATATGCACATGCAGGAATGACTACACATGGATACTTGAACAATCGAAGGGGCGAGATGAACTCCGAGGCGGTAATGGGTGTAGGGTCGATGCGACGGAACTTGAGGTACATCTCTTTGTACGCTGCGAACCCGGATTGTGCGTGTTGCGCGTTGTTGTGTCGGATGAACCGCGTTTCTGGTCCGAAGAGCGTGTAAAGGATGAGCTGGACGCCATTGACGATTGCAAGGATCCAATAGATCCAGCGGTAGCCGACGTTGTATGTCACAAAGCCGAAGATCAGGGGTGCCAGAGGTATACCCAAGGTAATCATGACCGTCCAGATACCCATGAACTTCGCTCTTTCCTTTTTGAAGAAGGTCTCAACTACAACAGCACTGCCAATCGCGTTTGGGGGTGATATGAAGAAGCTCTGGAAAGCTCGGCAGGTCGCCATCGCAGCATATGTTTGGCTTTTCGCGCAACCGACGTTGAAGACTAGACTTCCGATCAAGGATATGATGAAGATGGGTCGGCGTCCGTATCGGGTGGAGAGCGGCCGCCAGAACAGTGGAGCTCCTCCGAGGATGGCGATTTGCAAGGACGTAAGATACGATGCTTTTTGCAGGCTTACACCTAGGTCTTCGGATATATTCTCGTAGGCTGGAATGATCGCAGCAGCAGGGAATGCGCACATCATGGCGTGGAAGGCGACAAAGAAGAGGTTCATCACTTTCTATCTCTTTGTTAGTAGATTTCGAACAGATGCATGTCTGATGACCTACCTTCCACTGAGGCCAGTTGTATGGATCGGCCGTGCCCATCGTGGGCATGGGATCAAGCTCAAGTGTGCCATGTCGTTCCAGCAGGTATTGTCGATGCTCTTCGGAAAGGTGAGATGCTTCATCTTTATCCAGATAGGTACCGTGAGTGGGGGCATGCTCCAGATCCTCACTTCGCATCGGCTCGTTCGAGATGGCCTTTTTGTCGTTCTCCATAACTACAGCGTAGTTGCAATGATCAAGCTCTAAGCATAGGCGGTGGGATAGATAGCAGAAGAGGGAAACACCAGCGATCCTGAGCGCAGGCGTTTACGTGGCAACCCCATACTATGAACCCACCCTTCCCCATACTGATACTCACGGAAGAAAACTTTCGCGGAGACCCCCAGTGGAGACCCCAGATGGTGGAGTTATTGGTTCTACGGTAGTTCATTCAGTTTCAGACAGGGGTTGTGAGCCGCCGTCGTCATGCTGTCGTCGCCACGTTTCGTCTAGCCAGTATTCAGAAGACGGAACTAGATCTCGGCAGCGGTTCACCACGGCCTGTCCTCTTCGTCAAGTACCGACGAGCGGGCATCGTCGCGCTTTAGTGGACCTTCGGGTATGGATCAGGCGTACCTAAGCAACGACGGAAAGAGATATCGGCATGTGAGGAAAAGAAAATGGCCGTAGATCTCAGGTCCCGGTAATCTCAGAACACAGAATGTATGTACGCGTTCCTCGTGCGTGTTGCAAGTCGAGACTCGAAGCAATGCTATCCGTGCTCAAGCTTTTCGGGAAAGCTTGTTCGCCGGTGCCGGGCACGTTTTACCGCTTCTGGATCCCGTCCGGTCAACACCGCCCAGCGCGCAACACGACATATTCACTAGCCGCCAATAGTGTCAACACAGAGCTATTCGGCGAGACAGACCGTACGACAGTATTTTTTCAGGTTGGTGTTTTGTCTATTATTACAATGCACAGTACGCGGTCGGATCCCATCACGGATGCTACAACAAACAATCTCAACCACCGTGAACCTACACGATGGAGACACTAGTGGTAAGGTATCCGGAATGGATGCGCTTCGGTGTTAAACACGAAATCATCCAAACTAACTTCATCATGATCGCTAAAAATGAGATAGAAGTATTTGAGGGTCTCGGCCAGCCAAAAGCTCTGCGGAAGTGAAGACAAAACGTCAGCATCTGTGTCCTTGAAACTGCAAATCTAAGAAGACTTACCTCCATACTGTCGCTCTTTTGCGGTGGAGTCTCCATAACGTCTTGTAGTGCGGCGTTGCCAAACTCAGTCTTGGTATTCGCTTCGATAGCCTGGAACATCTCCCACGCAATCTCTTGATACTTGGTCTCACCCGTGAGCCGGAACATGTAGAAGATTGACTCAATCGCCTCTGGTCGGAGGATGTAACGACCGTCATGGATGGCGCTGAACGAGCTGGCGCCTGGTGTGTAATCGCATTCCGACCACGACGGGCACGGAGTCATCGAAAAGACCTCGGGCATGATTCCGTTCGGCGCTCTTTTATACGTCCACGCACACCCGTCAGAGATCTTTCTGCCTACGTCGAAATAGGTTTGGTTGTCGAAGAGCCGCCCTCCAAGCGCCAGCATGCCCCCCGCGAAGCATACTAAGTGCTGCCCAGTGTCGTCTCTTTGCCCGTCAGGACCATCGTGTTTAGCGGAAGCGATCAGAATATCGGCTTTGTCTTCCACCATTGGCCGAAACATAGTGTGCGTAATGGCTGTGTCCATGGCGTACTCGTACATCTTGCGATACTGATCAGCCGGCTGATTTCCGTTGAGCAGTTGATGCATCTTTGGGAGGTATTCGAATGCTGAATCGGCCATGGCGCCCAAGCCAAAGAAGGCATCAAAAGTCAGGTTTGGCGTCCTCATATCCACACTAATTGGCCACATTCCAGGAAGCTTAGTGAGCCCTTGTTGCTCATCAAGCACATTCGTGACCCTGGAGATTGCGTCGAAATACCGCATATCGCCTGTGATTTGGGAGAGACGGGTGAATTCCACGCTGGCAGAGGCAGCTTCGGCTATAAGTACTGAGAGTGCTGGCAGCTGCTCCTCTCCATCCGCAGCTTTTCCTGGTTTCCATCTTGAGAGAGGCATCCGGTTAGGTGTATCGAAGGTCGCATATGCCATGTCTGCCACCTCAAGTGCTTTATTCAAGAGGCGAGCGTCGTGACATCCAGACACATCATAAGCGCCTATGAAACCCCCAAGGTAGCGTATGATGATCTCGAACATGTTAATCTCGCTCTCGCGGTCATCGCTTGGTTTAAAGTCGATTTTCAGGGCTGCTTCGACAGCTTCGGCAAAATCGTCTTCCATCCCCATAATCCACAACGTGTCTAAGGAGTCGACTAGTGTAGCTCCCCAGCCACCGAACTGAGTATCTCGAGCTTGACCTGAAATAGGTGCGAGCTCGTCTTTCATCCATGCGCGTTCCTTGTAAGACTTCCATGACCTTTGAAAGGTATTCTTGACGGCTTTTCTGCGAGAGGCGATCGTGTCCACATCTATTGATGCTGCATCGGGTGATCGCTGGATAAGGTTTCTCGGTAACGGCTCTTGGGTGGGTAATCGCACATACTGGTCGACTGGGTGTCGACTCGGGATTGCTCTCCAGTTGAAGCGACCTTCGGTGTTTGGAGTCACTGCTGGGCTAGGCGGTTTAGTTGGACACGCATGTGAGCCGCGAGTATCTCCATCCAAAGTATATGGCGGCATGAGCGGTGAGGGCGGTGATTGTTCATCGTGGCCGAATAGGAGAACAAATGGCCTCGATTGTGGGAACTGAGCCGAGAACGAGGTTATCGTTACAAGAAAAAGGATAGTAACGACAAGCATGAGACTCCATCTCCATTTCCTGAAAAACATGGCTGGCTTCTCAAAGGTTCAGGTGTGAGTACTGGATGCAAAATACGGAGATAGAAGGGAGATGAGTTGGGCAGAAACCTGACGTGTGCTGTGCCGTACCTTGCAGCTCGAAGTTCTGATATAGTACCTGGATTGTTTAGTATTACGGCGCGTAAGACACCTCTCTCACTGTGCCGCAAATTGTTTTAGGGGCCGTGTTTCTATCCCGACCACATCAACAAATATCGGCGATCTCGACAAGCGGGCAGTGGAATCCCACAACGACGAAGACAGTATACCAGATCAAAAGATTCGAAGATCAAGGCATAGTGTTTGAGATGTCTCAACATTAGGAAGTCGCTCCGTGCCACGCGCAGCTATCGTGTTTCAACCTCTGCAAAATTGCGGCGTGGTCGTTTCCTGGTTGCAACAGATGCGCTTATTGGTCGGAGTCTCCCCATCACAACACCCCAGCCTTGTATACTCATTTCAATTCCAAAACTTGGAACTTCCCTCATATGCGATTCCAGCCCCTGATGCAGCTGCACGGCCTATTCTCGTTTGTGTTTGGGGCCAACATACCCAAGCAGTCACTCTAGCGCTGAGAAGCGTCTTTGCACGATTTCCACCTACTCGCACGAGATACTTCATGTACTCGTACTCTCTGCGAAGATGGTTCTCCATTTGACCCCGTTCGTTTTTTCTGCTATCTTTATCCTTGGAGCAAAGTGTCAAACCATACAAGACAGTTGGACTGCGCCTACGACTCCCGACGGATCTACAAGTTTGCAAGGCGGCGCACCATTCACAATTCGCTGGAAGCCAGAACTAGAAGTCGCATTTGGGACATACTGTACTTCGTGCGATATCAAGAAGCTCGATCTCTGGGTTACGAGCTTTGTGGGTGACAGCTTCAATTTCAAGATCGCCGGTAAGTGAACCTCTCGAACGGTGAGGTTTGTTGTACTACAGTGACTAAGTCAAGAATCTGATGTAGGTAGCGTCGATATCACTGCAGCTTCATCATTCCAGTGGGATGTCAACATACCTTCGGCTGCACTTATAGCGAACGATTACTGGGTGCTGCGCTTCACACCCGCTGGTGCGAAAGCTCCGTTCTCGGAACAGATTTCGTCGTCCGGGTTCTACATTAGTGGTCCTCCCCAACCGTCTACTGTTATCAATACAGTTACAGCCCAGCCGAGCAGTAAGTTCTCAAGCTTGTGGATCCAAGTCATCTGATCTTAACCGAAGCGCAGGCGCTTCAAGTTCCGCATTCGAGTCTTCGACCGCTTCGAGCAACACAAGTGCAGGTGCAACCCCATCCTCAGTGGTAACGAATACACCATCGGCCCAAGATTCAGATTCATCGAGCAAAAGCTGGATCGCTGGCGCCGTTGTAGGGCCGGTAGCTGGGATAGCATTGGTTACCGTACTGCTATGGTTCTTTACCATAAGGTCGCGGAAGAACAACAGAGTGGAACAGGCTGATGCAGATGTGGCAGAAGACAGATATCTTTACCAACCTGCGGGTTCCATGTATCAAGATGGAGAAGGAAAGTACGCTCAGACGATGGTGCACCCTCCGCAGTCAGCGCAGGCCTCCGAAATGGCTGCTGACTGGCAACACCAGACAGAAGGACAAGATCAGAGCCCTGTAGAGATGCCCGGTAGTGCCTTCGATCGTGAGCCCGTAGAACTTTGGCCAGGAAATTACAAGTCGACGCCCTAGTTTGCCTTTATCTCTATTATTCACGTCGTGTTGAGGGGTTAACTCAGGATGTAGTGGTTCTAGTTGCAGGTCCGATTCGTTGCACTATGCTGAGGTCTTTCAGCCATACCTCAGTAGCCCTAATCTCAATAGTCCTTAAGCTTTCATCTACCCTGCCTTCAGACCACGCTCTTAGTGACAGTAGATTAGGGAGGCCATAACTAAAAAAACGATGCATCTCGACAACTTGGTACTGCGGGTGGACGAAGTACAGCAAGTTGTAGACCGGTTGGCTTTCAAGGGTCATGTTGGCCACGATCTGTGAATGCCAAAGCCACTACACTACGCCACGTAATAGCACAACTCAAGCTCTGCCACGCTTCCAGTGCTCGAAACTACGTCAGTAGGTCAAGCAGTATGGTATGAAGATCCAAAATGCACACACCAAATTTTCATCGTCTTCGAACCTGGCACGACTTCAGGTACCTGCGTAGTTGTCGACCGTTTCGTGCACACACCCTCCTAGGCAAATTCATATATTTCTCGAACTCCAAGAGACCAAAAATTCCGGCTCCTCTCATATCGTGGGTAAAAAGTCGCACGTAAGTCATGGGAAACATTACAAGCCATGCAAATCCGAACGCTACGTACAGCTGGTGTTGTCATCGCTATATATGGCCTCTACGTTGCGCATTCACGATTGCTAATACCAACAGGCGAGAAAATATGGTCGTTCACCCATGTGGGCAACAAATGCCCAGATTGTGGACATCGGAAGTGTTGGAGGAGGTGCGCTATTATGGGTCTCGCGAGAACGGACGAGCTCTGGATGGGAAGGACTAGCTCGAAGAGACTGAGTAAACGTGTGAGATCACCTGTTGTGGAAACCTTCTGAGGGCTTTACTTTCATGGTTTGATGTTGAAGTGTGGTACTTGCAGTCGGCAAAGTCCTAGCTAGGTGTTGCGACTGTGACTGCTACATTAGTGATGGCGTCATAGAAGCCGCTAGCCACCCTTGTTCATATCCGTAGAGTTGCGACGCATCAAAGTTGCAGCTTCTTCTGTTGTTACTGCGCCTTACACTGACGGGCATAAGACCTCAGTGAAGTCCCAGACAATCGCTGAAGAATTCCAATCTCTAATCTTTATCCTCTGTTCCCAACCTTTCTCTGTCTTTTGCTGATGCACACCCAGGGGAAGGAGTTCCTTTCTCACTAGCGCCATTAGAACATATCCACCTTCTGGCCGTTTTCGTGGACATATGTATTCCCAGTCATTGTGCGCATCTGCAGCACAACGAATCCATCCTTCTGAATCGTAACCTAGATACCTAGCAGAAGCTGGGTCCCGGAACCCTAGCCACCCTTTCTTCTCAACGCACCGCCATCTGTATGTGCCAAGCCCTCCCGGTTTGTCGAGTATTATTTGGCCATCCAGGAAAGTGATGACTTGTTCGTTCTCTCGAGATCGAATAATGAAGACGCGGCCGGACCATGGAGTGGAAGAATGGAGGTTTTCGGTTTTCTGAAACTCCTTCGTAGTGTTGTCTGAAGTTGTTGATGGCGTACACATGGTTGGTGTTGCGGACTCAATGACCGGAAGGATCATAGAATCTTTTTGCGACATGATGCACTCGATTCGGGGTTTCCTTGCTTGCTTTGTGAAGAGTTCGATAAGGAGAGTTTACTGGATACTTTTCACGAGCGGGGGCATAACGTAGTGGATAAGTGAGTTGGTCAGGCTGGAAGCTAGTCAGTCACCCCACCAACTTGGATCACGTGAAGGCGACACAACGCAACAACGTATAAGGTATGATAAAGTAATTGAGACAATAGATCAAGCGGTATATATATGAGCTTTCTTCTACGTGCGTGTATTGTGCCCAGTCATGGGTTGCGTTGTTGGCCGTGCATTGCTGACTAGGCAAGCTGACGTAGAGTGGGAGAGAAATCAAGATTCACAAGATCAGCTGACAGTGGACGTGCCATCCGAACTATGAATACGATCAAGCCAAGAGCTTGCGGCCGCGAGACCCAATGTCGCGTTCACTGCAGTACTCGAACGCATCCAACTTCTTGCTGTGTTAGCACGGACCTGACCCGCACAACATGGTAATGCGGAGCAGATTGGCGCGGTCTGGACAGGCAAGTCTCATGAACGCATGCGCTAGCCGAAAGAGAACATCCCCACAGGTGCTTGTTGGAAAGAACGCATTCGGCATAGTGCGATGAAGTGGGCCTCCATCACAAGAGACGCGCCAGCGTCATCTGCAATCCTGCACCCACATGTAAACACTGC
>JAESFQ010000990.1_pt1 | contig 10350 bp, 8 predicted proteins | sample 9269431 | NCBI WGS metagenome assembly JAESFQ01 (sample SAMN14502588, study PRJNA617103) | algae metagenome | isolation source: Plectolyngbya sp. WJT66-NPBG17 and co-occurring heterotrophs from well... | place: USA: Mojave Desert, Joshua Tree National Park, California | collected 2006-08-06 | reverse complement strand
GATTTGTTGGGCATCAACATTGACCTCGAATATGCGCCAGCCGTAGACTGCAATCTCGTTTATTGTAACCGCAACTCGAAACGGCTCGTTTCTCGAACCTGTTATTACTATTTCCTTGTCTTGATATTTCTCGTTGAGAAGGTCGTAGAAGCTATGCAGGTCCTCCTTGGAAAATGACGATCCTCTCCGTACGATAGCGCTCTTGCTAGCAGTCCGCAAAAATAAGGTAAATGTTGTACGTGACTTGCCCCATTGCGATTCGAAGCAGAATTTCAGCAAATCTTTAGATATGCGCTTGTCTTCTATTGTGAGCAACATCTTTTTCGGGTCCCATGACGGGCTGTATCGCCACAATCCACTATTCTCGGCAACGTTCAGCCCTGTTCCATTGCTTATGTGATACCCCGTGCCTCGGAAAGCCTGGGACTCATTGACGACAATCTGACGACAGCCCAAGAAGTACCCTCGTGATCTTCTCTCTTCTCCTTCTGGGACAATAGTAACTTTTTGGAGGACTGACCGAGCAGCAACCCTCGGACCTACAATAACAGAGTGGTATGACAACTCGTCGCGCCAAATATCCACCCGTCCTACGCGCTGGCCTGAAGTGACATCCGGGACGGGTGGGAAGAGGATGATACCGACGAGCTCAGTGTCTGTTCCTGAGGAGCAGCTGAGCAGCCCGATCCAACCCGTGTGTTCATTAGGAGCGGCAAGAGCATTTTTCGAGGTGGGTGAGCATATTGGCACCATAGGAAGTTCGATTTCCAGACCGAGATTCGTCATGTTGAACGAAGAGTCCCGTTCTGTCGCACAAACCACGTTTCCGCAGCATTCAAAGTCCTTGGGCGAGCTTGCTAGGATAGGGCTGCGGGATGGCGACTGCTCGAGATTTGGCACTAGTGGGTAGCGTGTTTCAGCGTCTAGACCCCACGCGAGAATGGAGTCGTCAGAGCAGGTTTTCAATATTTCTTCCTGTAGGCGAATAAAAGCGCGTTCTCCTTCCCCATACAGCAGCGGCATGTTAACGTTGAATATGCCAAGAAGACAATATGCCATGTCTTCTGTACGGGTCGTCCTCCGTTGTGACGCCCATGACATCCTTTTGGCGACGCTGAAGGAGTTGAATCTCTCTCTAATACCATAGACACTCTCTGGATCTTCGAGTGCCTTCGGATCAATAGCTGCTATCTTAGATATCCAGCGCGCATATCCTGCCTTTGTGCCTAGCTTTCTCCAGTTTCTGTCGTAGAAGATCACGTCTCTAGGTGCTAGTAGCTCTTGTAGTGTCCAACCTCGGGTAAACCATTTGCTCTTTCCAAATTCGCGCTTCCATCTCCACGAGAACTTTGCATTCCGGTCGGAAGTACTGCTTGACACGTCGGACAGATACACGTAACACATTTCTGCATTCTGGTACCAGCGAAACATGGAGTTGATTGCCTCTGAGAGCTCTGCACTGCTTGACTTGTCGATGCAGCACGTGTCGATCCAGAAGTAATCGAGGCCATCCTTTGCAGCCTGCTCCCCACAGAAGGTGAGCTTGCGGTAACCAATTTTGTCCTTGCCTGTACTGTCAAGCAGGTCCTGATACGTGACCTCCTCGTTGCTCGGGCCCCAGGTATGTGAGAGAATGGCATAGGGCGGAACTTCGTTGCCTTGAAACTCGACAAGGCTGAAGCTACCGGCACCCTGGAGCTGTAAAAGACGCATGGAGAAGGCACACTTGCGTAGCGTGAACGGCGTGAAAGTACATGCAAGTGTTGAGACGATGCATATGAGTGGAGATATCAGAGATGTTCACCATCGATATCTGCGTATGTGATAGAGCGTAGTGTGGGTGAACAGGCTGAGGATCGTAGCTAGTGCAGCGCGGTTGAGGTCTATTAAGCTAGCCTGCTTTGGCATGGCTTGTGTTCGTAAGCGTCTCACAGCCCACAGTCAGGACAAATAAATATCCAATACCGCCACGTTAACGGGAACGATGGCCGACCCGCACCTGCTACACCCTTGTACGAGAAGCTTCAACATCTTAAAGAACAACGCTAAAGTGTGCATCTGCGTCGTTGCTACGGAGCTTCTAGGGAGAGTCGCACGCATTATGGTCTCGAAAACGACCTTATAACAACCTAGTTTACATTATGGGCAAACCACCTGATCCGCGCTGCTTGGCTAAACTACCCATGGGCGGCCAGATTTAGCTCCCGCAGCAGGCCTGATCCACGTTGCTCGCTCAAGCACCAAATCTGCTCGGGTTGTGCTTGGCTAACCGGAATCTGTTTTGGCTCCCGTAGTGGGTACCGCTTAGATGCAGGTCGCTCAACCTAGTTCTTAGGCATGTATACGTAGTTTCGATGCAAACAAAATGGTTTCTCGAGTATCGAAGCCCTAGCAACTGGGCGGTAGGGAATCGGAGCAGAATAGCGATGGATGTTGGATATTTCCCAATGCTATTCCTGCGTGTGTTTGCAGCTACCCAAACACTCCATACCTCGGAGCTTTGTCTAGCTTCTCTACTATGCAGTCCTTAAAACTTCCTTTGCCCCACTCCATTATCCGAGCTAAGGAATGCACAAGTTCTCGCGCATCGCGTTCGCGTGTAGTGCGCCACGACTGGAGAAACTCCATGTGAAATGCGCCTTCATGCTCGAAATGCACCCACAACTCGTGTACAGGGCCTTCTGTCACGATAGAAAAACAGAGCGCTAGGGTCGATTGCAGCCCCGCTGGCGTCGTGGACGGCGATGTGAACCCTAGGTCCAGCCTTTGGAATCCGGAGTCAGGATCTATGCTTGCATTGCATGCGGCCTGATAGCTAAGATCCTTCAGAATCCTGAGCATGGAGGCACCACTAATGGCGGCTTGATTCTGCGCGCTGATGAGACTCCCATTCAGACTCAAACCCTTCGCCTCCACAATCAAGAAGGGAAACCGTATACCCATGTCGGCCGCATGAGGATCGCTCAGTATCGACCCAGATGCCTGGTGATCAACTAACCGCCGCTGATGCTGTGGTACAAATGCAGCGTGTGCGAGCCCGATTGTTATATCCGGTTTCGGCGTCGATATGTGATATGGATCCGCAGCCTCGGTGCTGGTAGTCGATGCTACTGATTGTGTGTATGGTGGCAGAGACGGTACAGGCCCAGGGAAGGCGGCGGCAGCAACCGCAGCGGCGCTTAGATCAAAATCAGAGAGGGCGGATTGCGCTGATGCGGAGCGAGGAGTGCGTGTTCCGCTAGTGTCTTCGCTTTGCAACTCGTCAAGCGATGAGCCCGTTGGCTTGAGACCTGAATTCCAGACTAGTGCATACGGTAAGCATCTCACCCACAAAGCTCTTGAGCACACACAGCAAGCTCACCCTTCTCAGACATGTGTGTCCTCAGCGCGCCCGGCCAAAGATCTGCCAGGTTCCTCACCAGGCCGTTCAGGCTAGCCTTCCAATCGCCCTCAAGCAAGCACTCGCGCGCATTCCTTCGTGACTCAGTCCGGAACGACGATGCTAGCCCAGTGAGATGGGTAGCCATTTGTAGTTCACCTACTGGAGCCGCCACTCGGTCCTCCCACGACTCGATGCCCAGTATTCGTCGCACCTCCTCATCGACTGCGGGCGGAAGCTCAGCCAGGCTGTCGACGAAGACGCCGGCGTGGTACATGTTCCGCGTACGGTACGTTTGCGGCGACGGCTTTTTGCTAGGACTGGGCGTTCGAGATCCGTGGGAGCGCACATGGCGTTTGGCGCTGCGGCGCCCGCGGTCGTTCAATGAAGTGCTTCGAGGTGTCGGAGGTGCTGCCATCATCTCTGAATCGCAGACGGCCGCACAGTTTTCCACCCAGTATTGAACTGATGTTTCAGCTTCCTTGGTGTTGTGTTGTTGCGTGGTGCGTAGCGCTTCTTCGGCCAATGCAAGCGTCTGTGATGATGGATTCGAAGGAGGTGGTGAGGATACGCGGGGCGCGGCGACGTTAGCACATTGCGTTTTGCGACGCTTTGCGCTGCAAGCGCTGTAGTCTGGAGCCTGCCAGGTGGTGTCGTTGTCGGAAAGTCGTCGCTTCATTATATGGCATGTGTTCAAACATGCAGAGCTATGATTGAGATGATACTGTATTGTGCTTGGATATGATGTGGATGTTGATGTTGATGTTCATGTTCACCCAAACAACCGGGCAAATCTCGGCCCTTCGTCGCATGGCTACGGGCTGTGCTCGGAACGTCTTGGCGTGCGCCGCACCACCTATACCACACTTCACTCTGTCACAACGTTATCCACTTCCGAATCATTCTACTAACCCAGCCAAAAGACACGCCTCTACACTAAGCTATGAACTCCCCCATCATCTGCACGCTCGGAAATCCAGCGCCTCAAGGGCAATGGGTGGGGCTGGAGCGGGTCGGCCACCTCTCTACTAGCACCAGCGAGTTACAAGAACCCTCTAATTACTCTACATAATGCAGCTTTAGCCTACTCATGTGACTTGGTGTGGGTGGCTTGGCCGACTAGACTAGGCAGCCCTCATTGACAGCAGAGGAAACATCACCTTGACAATAACAACGCCTTTATCACATCACACAACATAATTATCCAAACCACACGAGTCCAAGTTTCTAGAAACTATAATATTACCATGTCTCAATACTGTTATTCTCCGCTTTCATTGAAGTCTGACAGTATTCGCCTGCTTCGCCTAATGCCACACGAAGACGAGACGGCCGACATACAATGCGAGCTCTTCGAGTACTCTCTACAGAACTTATGTGGAACTCATCTGTACAAGGCTGTGTCCTATGTATGGGGCAATCTGGAGAACAAATTTCCTATCTTTATGCACAACCACAGTTTCGATGTTACAGTCAACCTTCGAGCGGCGCTTTTACGTCTTCGAAATCACTGTATAGAGCGAATCCTATGGGTAGATGCTATCTGCATCAACCAAGAAAATCTGGAAGAGAAGGGAAACCAGATTCAGTCCATGGCGAGGATCTATGGTCAAGCAAACCGTGTAATCGTTTGGCTCGGAGAGGCGGAAAATGATAGCAACCAAGCGCTCGAAACCATACGTAGTGCTGCCGGAGGTGGGTATACGAATGTGTCGAACAACCAGAAAGCAGTTCTCACGCTGTTTCAACGACCGTGGTTTGAGCGCATCTGGGTGAGGAAGCAGACACTCAATAGCATCCGTAGAAATCGCTAAAATCTTGATCTAGGTACTTCATGAAGTTGCTGCAGCCCGACATGTCTTGATCATGTGTGGTTCCGCAGTGATTGACGGATACGCCTTCTGCCTAGGTTTAGAGCTATTAAAGGGTTTCTACGAAACTCGTAAAGACTTGCAAGGTCTCATCAGTTCGACAATATACCTGATAAGGGGAGCAATCTTCCGGCCTAAATACGCCACCAGTGGGTCGGGCATGGACTCTCTTGATATATGCCCACTAGGTGAGCTGATAGATATGTGCCATACCCGCAAAGCTACTATGCCTCATGACAAAGTGTATGCTTTGCTCGGCATGAGCTCTGTGAATGGCAGCAGAGCTAGCTTATCGCCCAACTACGGAGTTCCATGGGAGGAACTCTTGCAACAACTGGTCAAGTTTCTTCTCCATGAACGGGTATCTGTAGATACTGGGCCTAGAAAGGAGATGGCAGTAATCAGGAGCAAGGGTCGTATCCTTGCCCAAGTGTCCTCGGTAAAGGGCGATATTACTCGGGATAGCAGACAGAACGTGAGTATTATTTTCACGAATACACCGGAACACCTAGCACACAACGAAAGATATGGTGCTCGTTGGACTCTCAAGGTTTCGGCGAAACAGGTCCAAGAGGGTGATGTAGTTTGCCTTCTACAAGGAGCTCCGAAGCCAGTGATCGTTCGACCGTGCAAGGATTACTTTGCAGTTATCAGAATTACGGCTTTTCCGGAGAACAGACCAACCAAAAGTGGAGAAGTCGAATGGTCAAAGCTTTTACAATCGATAACAGTCTTCCCACGCGATTTTCTACTTGTCTGGGATTGGACAAAGAAGTTAAACCTTGGAGGATACGAAAGTCTAATACGAACAAACAAATGGATGTCAGAACATTCCAAGACAGAGCCAGAAGGCTATTTGGACAAAGCGACCAGAATGTGGAACTTTGCACTAATATTGGAAGACTTGAAAGAGTACAAAGGGGCGGAGGAGAGGCTTCGAGAAGCAATAGAGAGCTATGAGATAGCACTTGGAGAAGAGCATCTACACACTTCGAAAAGTCAATACAGTCAAACACCTCTATCGTCCGCCACATGGAATCGGTACGGTGTGGTAGTAAACGCGCGGACGCCTCTGGGGTTGGCAGCCAGGGGAGGGCACAAGACCGTAGTCAAGCTGTTGCTCGGGACAGGCAAGGTCGATGTCGACTCCAAGGACAAGAACGGTCGAACGCCGCTGTTTTGGGCGGCGGAAGGAGGCCATCTCGCGGTCATAGAACGGCTGCTCCAAGAGAAGGCAGACGTCAATGCAGTAGCAGGAACCTATGGAAGCACAGCTCTCCAGGCGGCGGCAGAAGGAGGCCACCCGCCATCGTAGAATGCCTTCGTCACGCAGGTGCTATAAAATGATATTGATGCATTCCTGTATATCCAAAATTTCTTAGCGATTGAAATACTAGCGGCTAGAGCGGTTGTAACTTCTAGCAATTGGTGCCTAAGCTCTAGCAGCTTACTTTACCATATTTTATTATTTCTCCTATATCATAGAGGACAAGGGGATCAGCATGAATATATAGCTTGCCAGTTTGCCACAGCGAAGCTTCGAGCATATTCTAGATCAGGTAACAAGATGTCTACGTGCGAAATTACGTGTTAAATGTTTGCCACTTGAGCCTCGTCAGAGGCAGACGAACACCTCCACTACGCTAGCAGGGAAGACGGCCGACCCGCTCCAGCCCCACCCTTGCCCTGGAGGCGTCGGTTTTTTGGCGCGGAGATGAAGTGGGATTCGGATGCGTGGGTTGCCACTAGCAGTACCATCATTTTAGGCTCACGAGAGCCCAAAACCGGGTACTGGGCAGGACCCACTACGGGAACCAAAATGGGCCTGCTGACTTGCCAGGCACAACCTATAATTAACAACAAGGGCCCATATCCTGGTACCGAGCTGGTGGGATTGGAACAAGCAGGCTTAATTAATTCAGGTGCTGGTACATGTACATACAGTATCTTAACGTAATGTGAATGTGTCCATTGCGCAATGGTTGCGGACCATGGAATACCAGGAGATTCAAGAGAACAAAGAACTTATGATGGACTAAAAAACGACGGACGTTTTGTGTTGCCCGACGTTATTTCGGCTCATGTTGACAGCTACTCAAACGCTCCACGCTTTGGGACCTTGTTTAACCTGTCCACGACGACATCGTTAATTAAATCTTCCTTTGCCCCAAGCCATTATCCGAGCTAGAATATGCACAAGCTCTTGCGCATCGCGTTCGCGTACAATGCGCCACGACTGAAGAAATTCCATATTCATTCAGGCTTCACCCCCTCTAAGAACCACGATGCAAATGTCTCTTCTACCCACTTGAATATGACCCTCAACGCCTCCAAGATAGTATAACACCCAATAATATCTGCCGTAGTACCAATATCCACAGCATCAATGAGATGAATCTCATGTGCTAAGTCGCTGGCAAAATACAACTTCCAGCGGGCATCGGTAATCAAGAGCAGAGGGAGCGTCATAGCCACAGGATCCTGGATGAGCTGGCGCAGGCGGTTGAAGTGGGCCATTGCCCAGACGGAGAGCTGCACCTCGCCGTTTTCACTACCGCCGTTGGGAGACTTTGTCTTGATGCTGAGGACAACGGGTTCATAACAGAGAGGGGAGTAATCTGAGGGGTTAATGGTGCGCTGGAGTTTGCGGGAAGAAGTAGCGAGGCGATTGATGACATGGCCCGTAGGGATTAAGGGAGGACTAAGGGTGACAGCGAAGTCGACCATCTTGCCCTTCAAAAGCTCGCCGTATTCGTTGCCCGGCACAAGCTCCTTGATGACCCGTGCAGTGGTGATGTTATAGTACGAGAAGCCAGGGCGACCAAGCACGGCTTGCTTCAGCATCTGGCTGTGCACAAGTTCGTTCCAGCTCGGTTCGTGGAGGTGCTTTGTTTTGCACGCCGAAGTCTCGTTCCGAATCTCCCGCATGGCTTTGAATTCGTCCTTCAATTGTTCGTGGGTCTTGCCATTCGGCGCTTTTGACACGTAGTCCTCCAGGTCGTCAAGATCACCGTTGGCGTCCTGTTTCACCTCATTCTTATGAACTGTTAGCTAGGTGACTGTAAAAAGCAAGCTTCGGAGCTATACCTCAACGCCCAGCGGAACGACACCTTTCGACCGCCGAGCTAGCGCTTGGATCGCCTTGTACAGTGTTCTCACGTCCTGCGGGACGTTCGTGCTTGATGTCGCCGTCTTGGGGACCACGGGCTTCTTGGCTATTTGAAGATCGACCATGCGGCGCGTCGGGCTGCGTGACCGCTTCGAGGTTGTTGATTCGTGGGTCGATTCAACTTCGGCGTCTTCGACATCCTCTACGTCCTCATCTGCGTGCTCCTCAGACACGCTGGGCGTTAAGATCGGCGTTGGCCTTATCTGCAGGTCTGGGATTGGCAGTGCTAGAGGAGCTGCGCGCTTCCGACGAGTCGGTCGTGGCGTCGTATTAAGGTCTACAACATGCTGCGTTGTGAGCCAAACATGCTCCACTGCCACTATGACATCATCCACTGCTGGTGCCTCCTTCGTCGTAACCCGCGCTTTGTCCATTGTCTTAGTCTGTCTGCTCGACTTCCTCGTTGGCGACGGTAAGTCCTGCGACATTGCGCGTGTTGGTGCGTTGAGCACTCGCTGTCGCTTTTGGTTCGGCAGATCAATCTCGGAGAGCGCAGCGCGTCGTCGTTTCCGCTGCGCAAAGGATGTGTATGTGGAGGGAGGCAGAAAGGTGAGGTAGGCATCGGGTGCGGGGTGTCTTCGAGGCTTCTGCAGATACTCGGCAGGGATATCGGGGTTGGGCGGTGGCTCTACATCGCCGCCTGCAGCGTAGACGTCGGCTAGCCATGCGTTTGCGCAGACCATGGGCGTAATGATAGAGAAGGAGAGCGACGGGTGTGAAGTCGTGGGGAGGAATGTGCGGGTAGCAAGATAGACAGCGACGGAAGAGTCGTTGTTGTGACGTGCATGCACAGGTTGTTGCGGCAGCTGGTTGCCGGGTCAGGCAGGTTCGGCCCAAGCTTCAAACCTCAAGCCTCACCGTTGATCATCCATTCTTCGCACTAACTACCCAACATCAACCTATCGCATCAAGGCACAGAATTGCGATTAAACCATATCCTAAAATCCAACCTTGCTTTCTCTATTCTTTCTATTTCTCAGGTGTTTCTGCCATACACAATTGTTGGCTGGCCCCTCAAAGATTTATTCTGGCTGTGACTGAATGCTATGCTCGGACTTTCTTGGCGCAAACTTTCCACTTGCCACATGAAATGCCACCAAGTCGCAACAACACCCAGTCCGAACTCTTTCTTCATTTATGCCCTAGATTATACGCCGCTCAACAACCCTATGGTCGCAGCGGGTCGGCCACTCTCCCTGCTACCGATGGCGACATCAAGAGTCAAATCACCTTCAATGTTGTTCGATTCTACTTCTAAACGCGCTTACTTAACCACGTGATGCTGAACCCTGGTGGCTCAGCCACCCTGCAGCCGCTTGCCCCACCATCGTCCTCAACTCTCCCTTTTTGAGCTTTCTTCACGACACGTGCCTACTATTAAATTGCAATTTTCGGCCGCTTCACCCCCGCTTATGATGCTTGCTAGGCGGTTGATTTTATCACTACCTTAAATTTAGTATAGCAGACAAGTGCTACTTCAGCAATGCCACTGCTTGATCTACCGAATGAGTTGCTCCGAAATATATCAGAATACCTAGAATCCGAGAGATATATCAACGCCATTGCACAAGCCAACTGCCGCCTTTACCGTCTCCTAGATAGCTACCTCTATCGCTACAATGTACAAGAATCTGGAAGCTCAGCGCTGTTGTGGGCTGCCCGACATGGCCAAGAGGCGACGGCGCAAAAGTCGCTGAGGGAAAAAGCCAATATACAGGCCACAAATGATGATGGCCAGGCACCGCTATTGTTGGCGGCAGAGAATGGGCATAAGGAGGTAGTAAAGCTGCTGGTAGACAAGGGCGTCGATGTCAACGCCCAGGGCGGATTTCACGGCAACGCACTCCAGGCGGCTTCAGCTCGAGGCCACGAGGCGGTGGTGAGGATGTTGGTGGATAAGGGCGCGGACGTCAACGCGCAGGGTGGACGCT
>JAESFQ010000989.1_pt1 | contig 10355 bp, 7 predicted proteins | sample 9269431 | NCBI WGS metagenome assembly JAESFQ01 (sample SAMN14502588, study PRJNA617103) | algae metagenome | isolation source: Plectolyngbya sp. WJT66-NPBG17 and co-occurring heterotrophs from well... | place: USA: Mojave Desert, Joshua Tree National Park, California | collected 2006-08-06 | reverse complement strand
TCTGGGCGTGAACAACGGCCGATCCTTCTCTTCGATGAGCCTCCAACGCGGTTCCGTCATGAGCAATCACCACCACGACATGCGCCCAAGTTCTATTCGCTCCTCTGCAAGCCATGCTACCCTCGGAGTTCCAGGCAAAAGACAAAGCACATCCCACCTTCACATGGACGGCTCCGAGGAGGACGACTCGGTCGGGGAAAACGGAGACGGCATTGCAAGTCAGACTGTGCAGATCCAAGCACTACAGGCTGATCTTGCGGATAAGAACCGTTACATCGCAACCCTCGAGAGGCGCCTTTTGCACGCCCGGCGATCCAGCCATTCTCGTGTTTCAATGTCGCTGTCGCACAAGCTCACCAATAGTGAGGAGGGTGGCATGATTGCAGCCCTTGCCGAGAGAGACAATGAAATCGTCAATCTACGCGCACAACTAGAAGATAAGGAGCGCATGATTGGCGCCCTCACCTCAGCTCGCAAGAAGAATGACAACGCACACGAGATGGGCAGCGAATCACCAGGCAGTCGTCGCACCTCGGGTTACCAGCGCAGTGGCAGTGATGGCAGTGGAGCTAGCTGTCTGCCGAAAGGTCCAACGTCACCTGTACTCGGCTTGAAAACGCCTTTTCTACCTCCTCCAGTTACCAATGGCTCAACCAAAAACATCGAGGAGATGACGCGTATGCTCGACGAGATGATCACCGGTCGTGTTGAGAAGACTGCAAGGCGAAGCAGTCTCAGGCCAGTTACCGAAGGACCGTGACTGTCACACGGTGCAAGAGTCAGCTGCGAAGCTAGCTCAAGTGAACAAATGAATCAGTTTCCATCGGGATGAGACGAAGTACAGTAATGAGGATGAGACGAAACGTCAGCACGAGCGGTGCGGGGCACAGTACTTCGAATTTTCTTCCCCTTCAGCAAACATCCTCTAATATGAGGAACACATTAGCGACAGGCGTTTATCGGATATGGAGTAATGAGAGCCCAAGAATAGGACTGGAAACCCGGAAATAGCGTACGGGACATGTACGCATGGGTATTGAGGGGCGGCTTTCTGCTTGTTTAGTCGTTGCGACACGGCCCCAGAAGGATTGTACACTAACACTTTTTTTCTTTCTTCGTCTTCCTGTGCCGAGGGACTTTCGATCTGATACCCCTTTTACATAGCTCCCTCGAGTCTTTCTTGCTTGCAATACGATATGGGAGCTCTGGAGAGCAGCCTCTATACTTGTCTCGACGAGATGTGTGCTTTGCATTTGGACCCTACTGTGCCGTCTTGTTATTTGCATGCTCTTCTCTCATAGAATTACAGAGCGCCAATACGCTACGCTGGCAATCTACACACGCTCCGAGGCTGTTTATAGTACGGCCAATACGGCACAGCAGAGCTTACTTGCCGTGCCTCGGGTCCCGAGGTCGTCTTACTGCATGTTCTGCATACTGTTCACAAATAGCAGCCTTCCTTTAATACATCTGCGTGTATATCTAACTACGTGCTCTCTATTCCAAACCCGCAGCAAACGAATCAGCCTTGTGTGTCCAAAGTCCCAAGCCGCCATTGGTGTAAGCGACGCAGTAGTGTCGCTGTCATGTGGTTTTGGCCGCTCAACGCTAGCATCGAAGACGCTTAGCGCCGGTGCCGGATCGCCCAAGCACGCACCACTACGTCGACGACGTTGCACTAACAGGCCATTCTGAAACAACGACTCGGGTCTGTGCATTACATGGCCCTCGTTTTATCTTAGGCGCTTCCTGCGCCTTTCCGCATCCTCGTTAGCAACCTTCCTGGATCAAGCAAGTCCGATCTTTCCCGCAATCTTACCTTGGATCCTATCCTGGTCTTTTGCCGGACTTTGTTGCATCGTCGCTTGTGTGCCGTTGGGTCGCTTGCGGGGCCCTTTTCCCCGTTTGTACATAAAGGAACTCGGACGGGCTCCTTGATGGAGATCATTTTCTGAGCGGGATCCTACTCGGACATCGGGTTGTTTCTGGTTGTGAAACTTGTCGTGCGCCAGGAGCGGGTGGGACCCCCTTGTCACGACACCTTCGGTTTTGCCCGCGCCCTTTCGAATGGGCTTCTTGAACGTCCTTCTTTTCTCCATATCCTTTGGTTCGTATCTTGAGGAAACGAACGCTTGAGTTGCATTCTTGTATCTTCTTTTTTGTTTTTCCCTACCGGCTTGTTTTTTGCTTGTTTGATAGGCGGTGCCTACGTCCCCTCCTTTGACTACTATTACATCTCTACTTGCTTGTTGGAGCGTTCTCTGCAGGGTCAGAGGTGACGTTTATCTTACCTGCATTTACCGGCATTACAGCTTCGTCATCACAGTAGCACCGTACACTGCAGAAAGCTGCCCGACTTGGCCGATATCTTACATCGTCGTGGTGCGCCAGCGCTGATAACGCCTACGCCCATTACTCCAAGTTACTACGTCTGCGGCAACCGACATGCTGAACCAGGCTGCGAAAAAGTTGTCCAAGATGCATGTACGCCGGAACCCGAATCTGTCTATACAGTCGACGGTACACTACTCGCAATTGAGCCCGCCACCCCACTCTGCTACCTCGAGTGCTTTCCTCTCTCCTACGGTCCCATCGAGACGTGGTCTGCTTGCGAGATCCCCGCCGCCGAGCCCGAGTCTTCCTAGTCTGCTACCGAAGCATGGAAAGAAGACTGCACAGCCGAGTCATTCAAAGTTGGTGAAGCGGATACTGATAGGGTGCTGTGGAGTCGCGTTCTTACTGTGGATCATCTTGAGGCAGATATATGCAAGCTCACAAGGAGCGGCTACCTATGAGGAAGGCAATGAAGAAGAATGGGAGATGGTTGGTGGCAGTCAGCTGCCACACGAGCCGGTTGCTCTTGCGCTCCAGGACGCCAAGGGGAAAATGAGGTGGACTGTATCGATACCGTCCGACTACGAGTTCCCACTTCGACCGGCACAGTACCGTGACATCTGCCATCAGTCCATGGAAGTCTCAAAAGGACTGAGGCAGGAAGCACATGCCTCGGCAGGCTTTGCGAAGCGGATGTTGAACTACTACCAACAGGACCAATATTATATCGATGTCCAAGAGGCGGAACAACAAGGATTATTGCCCCCATCCATAGCTACAGGAAGGCCGAAGGGTTTCGTGGAAGATGAGGCAATCAAAGATGGAATCTCTACCGAGGGACTCAAGGTCTGTGACAGGACCTTGACATATGCTATGGAGACGGAGGATGCAGGCTTTGGCAACACGCTGATGCGTATGTGGATGTCATATGGTTTGGCGAAAGCTGAGAAGCGCGCCTTCTTCATCGACGACACCCGTTGGTATGTAGTTTTATCTCTATTCCTCTGCTACTCGACACTGACACTACTATCAGGCCTTATGGCAAGTACTCCTCTTACTTCCAACCTCCACCCTCCGCGAACTGCCTGCCGCCTCCTCCCTCCCACATTGTTCCATGCCCACACACCGCTCGCCACATCGTTGTCAGCGGAGCAACGCTAAAGTCCACCTTTGGTCACTCCTTCACAGACGAGTGGGAGGACGCGACAAAGATGCGCGTCCAGCGTCAATCCAAAATCTTCGGCCTCGCTCGAACCGGCTATGAAGCTCTCTTCAAACTCCGCTCCGACGACGAGACCTACGTCCTGCAAAGGGCACTAGAAATGTACGGCGAAGTCAAGAGCGAAGGCGGCCTCAGCATCGCCATGCACGTCCGACACGGCGACAAACACCCCATGGAATACCAATATCAAAAGGACTACATCCCACTAGCGCGCTACGTCGACACAGCACGCGATCTCTACATCGACCTGGTAGAAGGCGGTCTGCAAAAGAAAGCCAAACGCAGCCTCCTCTCCTCGCCCTTCTCCTCCTCTTCCACCGACCCCCTAATCCCGCGCCACACAACCTCCAAAATGATCCTCGCCTCGGACGACCCCCTCGTCTACGAGTCCCCCGAACTAGGCCCCAACAGCGTCCGCGCCCAAGACCGCATCGTGCTCGCCACCAAAGCCGCCCTCGAAGCCGCACAAGCCCAGCCCAAGAAAAATACTTGGATCGACGAGATCACGGGCTGGGAAGGCGGGTTCTACCGCGACGTCTTCTTCTCGCTCGGCCAGCCCGTTGGTAATGCAGAGGACATGAAGAAGGTCAATGGTGACAGTGTCGCTGTTCCTGAAAGCGCGATGAAACTCCGCGAACTTGTTGGCCGCGCTTACTTGCTTGATTTGAGCGTGCTAGCTAAGGCTGATACCGTGGTTTGCACGGTCAGCAGTACGAGTTGTAGGTTATTGGCTGTTATGATGGGGTGGAAGAGTGCGATTGGAGAAGGCAAGTGGAGGAATATCGATGGTGCGTTTGATTGGAAGGGGATTATGTGGTGAGGGCTTGTTCTCTTTTCTTTTTTTGCCTTTTTTTTGTTGAGTGGGTGCGTGGGTGCATGGGTGGATGGATGGGTGGTGGTGGGAGTGCGGGTGAAGACGGGTTTGTTACCTATCGTAGGCATGAATATAAACGGCCGTAGATTGATTCTCCTTTTATTTCCCCACTCACCCTTTTTTTGTTCTTTCTGTTTTCCCGCTTTCTAGATGTGAACTTGGAGATGTGAAATGGGATGGGTTTGCTTTATTCTTACCACATACACTATCCACCTACATTTTACACCGGAAGTACATGGTCGGATCTGACCTTGGAATCAACACTGTACCGTACTGTCCTATTTCATCCTATTCTATCCTATACTACATATATACGAGGTCCTAGGAATCTAACTTTTCCAATACAATCACATGGGTCGAATATAGCAGATACGATTCGTCACTTTTTTGACTTTAGACTTTTGACTTTTGATTGTGTAAACTGTTGAAGAAGTAAAAGGGAAAGGATGTAGGTATAGCGTTTTGCATTCGACGTTGTAGGAGGAATTTTTCATAGTAAGTATAAAGGAAGTGTGAAGAAAGAGCATGAGGCGTCGTGAAGAGTGGAGTAGGGAAGGAATAAGGAACAGTGCGATGATTTGATAAATGATGAAGAATCTTTGAGTGAAAATAACAATAACAATAATATCTTCATCGACTTCGACTAGATTCTTGCGCGAAAGATTCTAATTTGCTGCGGGGCAGAAGTAATATTTCCTTTACCATATTACCCAAAACTACTTATACAAACTCCCCAATCACAAACCCCTTACTTCATTCCGATCCGATCACTTCCCCTTTGGTTTCTGCCCCCTTCTCCTCTCCCAAACCATGAGATATGCTTCCTTTGTGAACAGCGTCTCAGCCCTCTCCTTCTCCACGTACAAATCTTGGATACCATACCACTCCTCTCTCGCCCGGTCTTTGACCTGCACTCTCCAGACTTTGCTCTCCTGTTCACCCTCGACACTATCGTCCTTCTTCTTGACCGCCTCGTGGGTGATGTTGGCTACGAGGTCATACCAGATGGGCTCGCCGGGTGGATATTCTTTTGGATTTGGTTCAACGTAGGGCGACATGTCGAGCGAGTGGACGGGGAAGGTGACGATGGTTGGGTTGCGCTCTGAGACGAATTTGTTCTTGGAGAAGCGTTTGATGTTGAAGAGGAGGTATGGCGGTAAAGGGTGTAGGAGGCGGTAGCGGACTCGGTTCTTTGACTTTTCTTGTGGTGTGACACCGTTGTATTTGGAGAGGATGTTGACGAGGGGGACTTGCGGGATAATGTTCTTCTCGAGTGCGTCTTGGAATAGAGGGGCTGCGGGCAGGTCGAGGGTTAGCACGAGGAAGCGTGATATCTCGGTTTGTACGGCTGCATCTTCGAAACGGAGGCGGTCGCCGGCATCTGCACGGGCGGTGATTTCTTGTTGCTCGATCTTCAGTGTGCCTTGGAATACTTTCTGGATTATGCTGCTGTTGGGTTTTGTTCGCGAACCACCAACTGCCAAGTGGAGATTGTTTAGGAACCACGAGAGAAAGTCGACGGGATCTGACTGGTCGGATAGAGTAAATCGTTTTGACGACTGTAAAGCAATCTCTTGAAGCAGTTCATGGGGCGAGACGTGAGTCTTAAAGGCCCGTGGGTTCCAAATCTTGCGGACAAGGGTGCTAAAGCGCTGTGCGAGCTGCGGCCGACTCGACAGATCTTCCAGCATGAAATAGTTCCGCAAAGGAACAACATGAGAAAGAGCTTGTATCACAACATTGAAGTAATCGTTCGCTTTGATATTGTTCATGCCAACGAAACCTGGAATGTACTCTCGATTTGAGAGGTCCCACGACACCTTGGGCTCTTTGTCCAGCTTTGCGACCTCCTCTTTGCTCATACGCGGATCCACGACAAACTTGATGTCGTCCAGCGACTTGGATGTCACTTCATAGCCTTCAGGAAGCACATAGACCTTCTTTGTCTCCATGTTGACGTATACGTGATGACCCTCTTCCAGCGCATGGAAGTATGCCTGCGATTTCGGACCGCGACCTTGGTAGTATTTGCCGCATACGAGACAGGCGTAGACGTTGATGTTGGAGAGGGTAACGGAACATAGTTTCTCAAAGTCAAAGTCGAGGACTTTGCGATTTATGGTGTCAAGGTATAGATCCGTGTATCCAGCCTCAGGAGCCATCTGGCGTTTTGGTGCAGCGATTGCAGGCTCGTTGTCGTCTTCGTCGTCGTCTAATGCGCCGGCTTCCTCAAGCTCCGCATGCTCCTCTTCGTATGCGCCTGTGATGTCTAATCTCTCGCGGTCTTGCTGGCGCGGATACATGAGATGGCCATTGCTGGTCGCTCCATTAGCCGGAGGGCTTTCCATCTCTTCATCCTCGACCCTGGCGCGCTTTGGTGCTGGAGAAGGCGCGTCGTAGACTTCTTCGAGAGGTTCCAGCGCGGGTCGCTTCGACATTGTGCGCAGCGGGAAATGTTACGGCGGCTAAAGAAGCGAGCAGACAGTGCGCAGCAAAGGGGGGCTATCGTACGAGCCCTATGGCAGACTTGCAGGAAATCGTCGTTGTGAAGCAACCAAAGGTGTAGGCGTCCAAAAGGTCACGGGCACCGGTGGAACCATTGGCCGGGGAAGCTCCGCGCAAACACCGCAAACACAGCTTCAACGCGGGCAGGCCGAGAAAAAAGTCGCGTTCAGGCACCACAAAGCAACAACCCCACACCTTCTGAGATACCCCTCTTTGCCTGTTTACGAGTGAGTTCAATATGGTATGTCGCACTCCGCACGCTTAAAGTCGCAAAAGTACTGACTCTTGTGCAGTCCAACCCCACCCAGATCTTTGCGGAGGATGTCACAGAGGAGAAGGGCGAGAATGCGCGTCTCTCAGCCTTTGTAGGCGCCATCGCCGTCGGAGACTTGGTCAAGAGCACACTGGGCCCCAAGGGCATGGACAAGATATTACAGTCGGCGTAGGTGCACCCTGCCCCACTATGTATATGCTGGAACTTACACATGTCTTCAGTTCTACCGGCGAGATCATGGTCACAAACGACGGCGCCACCATCCTGAAAGCGATTGCCCTTGACAACGCCGCTGCGAAGGTTCTGGTCAACATCTCAAAAGTCCAAGATGACGAGGTCGGCGACGGAACCACATCAGTCACTGTCCTTGCCGCTGAACTGCTGCGAGAGGCCGAGAAGCTCGTCGACCAGAAGATTCACCCCCAGACCATTATCGAGGGCTACAGGATAGCGAGTTCTGCGGCGCTCAAGGCGCTGGAGAAAATTGCTGTAAACCACAGCAGTGATGAGCAGGCTTTCAGGAAGGATCTCGAGTCCATCGCTCGCACAACCCTGAGCTCAAAGGTGCTTTCGCAGGACCGAGAACAGTTTTCGGAACTCGCTGTCGACGCCGTCCTTAAGCTCGGAGGATCCACCGATCTCACGCACATCCAGATCATCAAGAAGGCTGGTGGAAAGCTAAAGGACTCATACCTGGATGAGGGCTTTATCCTGGACAAGAAGTTCGGTGTGAACCAGCCGAAGCGGATAGAAAACGCCAAGATTCTCGTTGCAAACACAGCCATGGACACAGACAAGATCAAAATCTTTGGTGCACGGGTAAAGGTCGACTCAACGGGCAAGCTCGCTGAGTTGGAGAAGGCCGAGCGCGAGAAGATGAGGGCCAAGGTTGAGCGCATCAAGGCACATGGTATCAACTGTTTCGTCAACCGACAGCTTATCTACAACTGGCCAGAGCAACTCTTCGCGGATGCTGGCATCTGCTCCATCGAGCATGCCGACTTTGACGGCATTGAGCGCCTGGCACTGGTCACTGGCGGAGAAATCACATCTACATTCGACCACCCGGAGAACGTCAAGCTCGGCCACTGCGATCTCGTCGAAGAGGTCATCATCGGAGAGGACGTGTTGATCAGATTCTCAGGCATCAACGCTGGACGGGCATGCACCATCGTCCTCCGTGGTGCAACCGAGCAGCTACTTGACGAAGCGGAGCGATCACTACACGATGCACTTGCCGTTCTGTCGCAAACAATCAAGGAGCCCAGGACAACGCTAGGTGGTGGTTGCGCTGAGATGAACATGGCCAAGGCGGTAATGGAGGCTGCACAAAACGTAGCTGGAAAGAAGGCTATTGCTGTCGAGTCCTTCTCCAAGGCACTTCAACAACTACCCACCATCCTGGCGGACAATGCCGGTTTCGACTCGAGCGATCTGGTCACACGCCTCCGGAAGGCTGTCTACTCGGGCTTGACTAGCTCAGGTCTAGATTTGCTGTCGCCTGGAGGTGGCATCGCGGACATGAGGGAGCTGGGCGTCATCGAGAGCTACAAGCTGAAGCGCGCGGTGGTGTCTTCGGCGTCAGAGGCTGCCGAGGTAAGTTTAGCCGTTACTTTGATTCAAGGATGCAACTAACACTTCTCAGTTGCTGCTGCGAGTAGACAACATTATCCGGAGCGCGCCGCGAAGACGTGAGCGCATGTAAGGGTGAGGCGAGCAACACGGTGCCGTGAAGGATTCGACACTAGATAGGGTGTATGCTACGGAAGACATGAATGCAGTCAGACGAGCACGATGAAGACCAATGTTCTCTTTGCGCCGAGCTCCGGACATGGGTCGCGAAGCATGTAGGACGGGTCTCGCCTGTCGGCACGGTACGCCTACATGTGTCGGACTTGATGCGTGCTCCCGTTTCCTGGGCGAATGATGAGTGAAGCAATCACACCATGTCACGATAGTGCCACTTGTGCGTCTTGACGGACTCGAGATGACGATCAAGCATTGTCCGGAGAGACGTAACATATGTTGTTCACTGTCAGCCATGTGCCGCTGCTGACGTGCTCACATCATCGGTTTCATGTTGGGGTTTCGCCATAGCAGCGAATAGATACCAAGGTGACGCCTCAGCACTCCAACAGGACCCTTGGACTTGGGCTGTGGTACGTGGTCACAGCAACCAGGCTCGTACCAAAGACATGCGAGTACAGTGGAATAGAAGAGTATATGCGATGCGGGGAGGGTGGGACGGAGTTGGCTTACGGCCTCTCTACGGCGTGTCGGACGCTCCCTTTGTGATTGTATCGTGGGTCATGTCAATGGGGGCCGTCTGATGTCAACCCCAACCACCACCACTACGCATCGTTTGTCCGTCTTGCCGGTACCTGCGTGGGTAGCGACACAAGGGCACACCAGGGTGGGAGCTAAAACAAGGGAAACAGGCGAGTGTGTCGGGAAGGAGGTTAGTCGACGGCGGGCTGACGAGGCCCCGGCGAGACCCCCCAGTTTGGCGGCGCACGCTCAGCTGTAGCCCCCGCAGGTTAATATCGAGGCCAAAATCACAGCTGCGGCCGCTGGCATTCTTGCTCTCCTGCTCAAACCTCATCGTCGTCCACTGATGCTCCATCTCCCCCGCCCTCGCCGCCTTCTCTAGGCTTCGCATCCATCGCCCAACGTCCCGCAATGCCGCGTCCGCGCCGGCCGCCCGGTGCTGGCTCGACGCTCACCACGCTCGCCCTCGTCCTCATCACCCTCGTGGCCGCTCAGCAGCAGCAGTCACTCGACCACAATGTCCACAACGTCCACAGCCCGTCTCCCCACGCCCAGGTGCACGTGCAGCATGCAGACCTGGTGCCGCCCCACGCCGGAAAGGCCAGCCTCAAAGACACGGCACATGACGCCCACAGACGTCACGCCTACACGCCCTTGAACGACCAGAACGTGCGCGCCGTAGCTACCAAAGTTCCTTCTGCTCCAGCCATCAGCGCTGTCAGAGCCCATCCTGCCAGAAACGCTGCCTCGGGAGGCCTTATCCCCAGTGCGCGCTCTCTGCACGATTGGGAAGTGGAGGACTTTGTTCTCTTGGCGACCGTCGATGGCCATATACACGCACGCGACCGATACAATGGAGAGGAGATCTGGGAGCTGAG
>JAESFQ010000988.1_pt1 | contig 10357 bp, 10 predicted proteins | sample 9269431 | NCBI WGS metagenome assembly JAESFQ01 (sample SAMN14502588, study PRJNA617103) | algae metagenome | isolation source: Plectolyngbya sp. WJT66-NPBG17 and co-occurring heterotrophs from well... | place: USA: Mojave Desert, Joshua Tree National Park, California | collected 2006-08-06 | reverse complement strand
ATCGTGTTACTGTTCAGGGTGTCGATTACGCTGCATCCGCGGCTGGTAACGTCAACCTCGGTGGTGACGGTGGCCAGATCATGGCCGATCTGGTTAAGCAGGCAAAATCTCAATGCCCTGACACCAAGGTCATCGTGTCTGGTTACTCTCAGGGTGCCATGGTGGTTCACAATGCCTTCAGCAAAGGCCTTTCCGCGGCCGATGTTAGTGGTGCTGTCATGTTTGGAGATCCATTGAAGCGCCAGGCTATCAACGGTCTCTCAGCCGACAAGGTCAAGCAATTCTGCGGAACTGCTGATCAGATCTGTGGTGGTGGTGGTGATGGTGGTGCTACTGGAAGCCATATTAGCTACGGCAGCAGCGCGGATGCGGCAGCTACTTTCGCTATCCAAGCCGCCGGCCTTGCTTAGATGAATAGGGTAGAAGGAGTGGTAAGCTCGCACTGCTGGACTTTGCGACAAGCTGCATGTCTGTGCAAAATGGCAATGTAGGGCGTTGGTATACATGTAGCCGTAGATACTAAACCATTTGTCATCACTCACTCAATTCTCTTGCTTACCCTTTGCCACCATACTTCCTGATAAGACTATCCATAATACTAACTGCGCCGCTGCGATAGCTTCCCCCAAATAGCGCATAGTGATTGAGGTGATGGTAGAGCTCGTACAGCTTCACCCTGTCCTCATACTCTTCAATCGGGTCCGTCTTCGGGCACAGCTCATGGTACTCTTTTACAAAGCTTCCTCCGAATCCGCCAAACATATTCATGATACCGAGCTCGAACTCGTTGTGTGCATAACAGGCCGATGAGTCGAACACGACGTCTTCGGGCGCGCCCTTGCTGCTGCCAATGATACCTACACTTGCATTGCCGCTCCACAAGTCGCCGTGCACAACGACTGGTGTTACACCTTTGCCATTATTGAGATGTTCGTCACCAATCAAGCGTGGTACAACCTCTGTGACAGTCTGCTCAACCAGCTTTTTCACATCGCTGTCATTCCTGCCTCTCTGCTCCGCGTTTCGCACAATGAATCTAAGACGATTCTCAGCATAAAATTCCGCCCAGCTCTCCGTATAGCCATTATCTTGTGGTGTATCGCCGCAACAAGTTGTCACTGGAAACCCAAACATAGGCCGATCATATCCCTCTGGTATGGGCGCGGGTGTGGAATGTAGCTTTGCGAGCTTGGCTGCTAGCGATTGTGCCTTCGATAATTTCGAACTGGAGCGTCCCACGAGGTGAATCAGTTCGGTCACGAGGAATGAAGTCGATGGCTGCGACTCGAATTTGCCGTGGCCGAAGGGTTGTGGGCACAGTGAGGGGACAACGTCGTGGATGGCTTTGAGGGACGTGTATTCGCCTTCATCGCGCTGTTAGACCATTAGCCAGTCCGAGTGCGCCAAGGATTGTGCCTACCTTTAAACATTATTTCTGCCTTTTCACCGCTTCCAGTCTTCATGAAAAAGGTCTTTTCAGTGCCATCGTCGGTTTGCGACATGATCTTCCATGTCGATGCGGAGCTCGTGCCACCTCCGCCCGCGGAAGAGACGCTCGTGTTGTCGGGGTTGAGGCTTAGAAGCTTTGCGAGGGATGGATCGAGCTTCATTTTAGATCTTGTGGTGAGTGAGCGTGCGAGCCTGCACATGTTGTTGCGTTGGACGTGATCGGAAGTGCTATGACGTCAGCCTTACCATCCGAGCTGGTGCACGCCCGAGTCGCGCCGTCGCGCCCCGGCGTTGCAACCAACATCCCGTGCACGTATCACCATTCATTTTGAGAGCGAGAGAACTAGCTGCTAGTAGAACATCGTCTAGAGTGCCGTTAATTCCAGTCCAGCTACCCAGTACCATCATATCAGTTTAGATAGGCTGTGCAAGGGAGATTTTGTTCACCATCACTTCACTCATAGGGTAAGACGCACATGTTCCCTTGGAGGCATCCACCAGACTCCTCGGGCAATCACAGCCGGAACCACGGATTAAGGATTCAATGACAAGGTAAAAATGAATGTTGAATCGTTTTAATTATTCGTCGTATCCTAGACACCCGCCACAGGGTATCACATGGACCTAACGTTACTCCAACTCCTTTTCGTATACCGCGTAGACGCGGTGCATCTGCTCCACGCGTTGTTGGCGTGAACATCGTGACTAGATATTTCCCGGTCGTAGATGCTACAGGAAACTTTTGTTTGACATGACGAAATGGCTCAGATGGACACTTATCCATCATACCTCACCTAACCCATACACCACACGTCTCTTCAAGTCTCGAGGCACTGGTAGAACAGAATGTAGGCCACTTTGTTGTCGCGCACATTCTCCTTGGGCAATGGTGTTCTCTTACCCGCAGAGTTGGGAGTCGCCGTACCGTTGACTACACCAGTCCATTTTTTAGTGCCATCCTTTTGCTTGTCGCCTCCGTTGACATGGTTCCAGCCTCCCCTATCACTCTCCTCCTCTTCCATGTCGATCTGGGCAAAGAAATTTTTGCTCTTCCCAGCATCATTCTTGTGTTGCTCAAGGGCGGCAGCGAGGACCTTGGGATCCTCTTCGGCGCCGCCTTCTGCGACGTCTTCGGCGCGGATGCGACGGATGATGGTGTCATCCATACGGATCCATTCCTTGCCATCTTGTCGTCGAAGGTCGACGGTGTAATGGCCACCACTTGCGTTCTTGCCATGGTGGTACACAACGCCGATGAGCCTGTAACGCGGAAAACCTCCCTGGATCTGGTAGCTGCTTCGCTTGTGTGGGGGGAAGACCTCCTTGGGAAGCTCCAACTCCAAGGGGTATCCGATCTTCTTCCAAATCTTCTGTGGCCCCTTTTCGTCGTAGTGGAAACGCTTTAGGTGGAGGATCAGGACTGGTGGCAGGGTCTCGATGTGCACTTGTTTGGTGGACGCTTTAGCGCCCCGAGCCGCACCGTCCAACGTCTCCAGACGCGTCAGATTCTTGAGAGCATCAGAGATGTTGTTGATGTGGGGCTCGCCAATGTCAAGTTGAAGCGGTTGGTACGGTTCAAGCGTGACTGAGGCCTTCTCGCCCGGTCTCTTGTATTCCGAACGCAGCTTGCCACCAAAGATCTTTGTGATGGGACTCTCAATGTCAATGGCACCAGAGTTTTGTGTAATGGCGGTTTTTTGCTTGTGTCCGACTTCTTCCCAGCCACCATCAATAGAGCCTGATCGCTCGGTCTTGGGAGATGTGACAGTGTCTGTGGGCTGGTTTTGTTTCCCACTCTTGATGATGTGGACGCACTCGTCGTGCAGCCCAGCGAGCAGGAACCCCAGGAACTCCTCAGCGTCCTCTTGCTGACCCCTCTTCATGTTATCGAAGCGAGGCAGACGCTTGATGACGTCGTATACGTACTCGGGGGTAAGCGGCTCGCCGAACTTCTCCAACTCGTTGCCCTTTAGCCGAAAGCGGAGTTGATCGACAGTATTCGCAGAATCGATAAGTCGAAAGTCGCGCAGGAACATGATCATGGCGTCCACAAGAGGGGTCTCGGACTTGAAGCTGTGGGCAGCGCGCTTCGCAACCTGATCAAGGAAGTCATAGAACGGGACGCAGAACAAAAGCACTTGGAGAATCTGTACGGGTTGTCAGCAAAGCACAGAGTATGGCAGCAGACTAGGACGTACCGAATTCATATAACATAGGTTGCCCGTGTTTACAAGACCACGGGGCTCGATAAAGGAAACCTTGTTTTGCGAATCGACCGAGAAAGATGCCAGGATATGCGCGAGCGTAGTGTTCTTGGACACTGGTGGGCCGTTGGGAGCCGCCACAGCACCGTTAGGCACGGCGGCTGGCTGCGCGACTGCAGGCGCATTCTTGGCTCGCAGTAGCTCTGCCCATGATTTTGGTGCTACCGGCTTAGGCGGAGATGCCTTTGGAGTCTCTTCAGCATTTGCGGCCGTATCCGATGTTGTTGCCGCCGCATCTTCAGCGTGTGTCGGCTCTTGGTGGGTGGCCGCGGGCGATTTGACCGACTGTTGCGTCGTAGAAGCCGCACTGGGAGCCTTTGTGGATTTGATAGGAATGCGGGGTACAGCAGGAATCGTGGGGTTGCGGGTGTGTTTCTTGACACTAGGTGAAGACTGGACTGGCGGTTGCATGGCTGATGGTGCTGTAGTAAAGGGCGTGGCAGATTGCGCCACATCAACTTCCGAAGGCGGGTGGGAAGTGGACGGGGTATCGACTTCGGCGTCAGAGGGTCCTGCAACGGTTGAAGCCTGTGACTCTTCTGGATCTTCGGTCGGAGTCTGTTGGCCCTCGGTGCCTTGGTCGACGTACTTGGCGTCATGCTCATCCACAGCCTGCTCGCGCGAGGGAAGGGCCAGAGCCTGGTCCTCGACAGACACGGGCGCTCTTCGCCTTCTCCGGCCCCGTGCAGCGCACGCTGGGAAGTCCGAGTCGGGCACGGATAGCCAGGGCAGAGGCGGGTAGAAGGATTTGAATGTGATGGATTGCGGGGTGATCGGAGCGACCTGAGCGGGCTTCGAGTCAGCCATCGGGGGAGGGCTGTCGACAGAGGGTGCCGAAGGCGTGGACGGCGCGGGTCGAGGCGTAGGCATGCGCGGAGCAGGCGGCGTGCGCGAATGGACAATGGGCGGAGTTTGACCCATGGCGCGGTTGACTGGGGGCGTCATGTGCAGATGCGAAGAGACTACCACGGGCGAGGCATGGGGTTGAGGCTGGAACTGGCGCGGAGGCATAGCATACTGGGGCGGTGGCGGCGGCGGTTGCTGATACGGGTACCATTGCTGCTGCGCGGGCTGCATGTGCTGGGCATAGGCGTGGGGAGGGCCATACTGCTGGAGATGGTGGTAGGGCGCGGCATAGGGGTTGTGATGGACGGGCGAGTGTGTCTGGGGCGGGACATGATGGTGGTGATGGTGATGGTAGTACTGCTGCTCCTGCCGTCTGCCAGGCATATAAGGGCCGGGCATCATGAGCGGTCTTCGCCGTGTTGCCTCGACAGTCGGCGCCGGGCGGGAGACCAAGCAGCCAACTTGTGAGGCAACGGGGAGGATGAGACGATTACTGGGGCGTTGGGCGAGTGGACGGCGGCGGGGTCATGGTATCAGGACGACATGAGCGCAGCAGAGGCTGCCCGCAAAGGAAACACGTGGGGGTGGGTTGAGGGTCGGGGTTGCGATGAGGTGGGCAGACGAAGAAGTTCCAACGCGATCCGAAAGGCCAAGGCTGAAGGGGAATGAATGGCGGGCGTCTGTGCGGAGACCCTGTCGTCAGAGGCGGGTTGCCCCCATCGCCACTACGACCTTCCGACTCTCGTCCCCAAACCAGTCACCCTTCTGGGGACGCCAACATTCACAACCACACACCACATAACACCACAGCACTCGTTCGGGTTGAGAAGAAGCAGTGAACCCTTAGCTGGGCGTCATGTCGAGCAACCCACCCGCCGCCTCGTCGTCCAAGGCTTCTGCCCCCTCTGGGCCCGCGTCACCCGCTCAGAACCAGCCTCCATCCATCGGTACCAGCAGCTTCTTCGCGCAGCCGAGGGGCAGTGGCGCGCCGGCGCGATCATTGCCTACGCCCCGGAACACGCAGCAGCAGAAGAAGCAGCACAAGGGCTCCAGGCGCTTCAAGCAGACGGACGAGGATGCCATTGTCGAGTCTCTCGCCATGCGTCCCTTCAACAACCGTAAGGGCCAGACGTCCATCACCCACCTCATGAACTTCAGTCTGCCACCGCGCCCTACCAACCACCAGTCGCATAGTCATGGAAGGGGCTATCGGCGCAACCCGACGTGGGGCCTTGGCTCGGGCTACCATGCCGTGGATAAGGCGAGGTGAGTACCCAAGGCAGGATCTCCGTGCTGACTAGACAGCTAACACCACGCAGATATGTCCACGCCAACTACCGCTTCATTGTAGACCCGCGCGGCGACTATCGCGCCCAGAGCGTCGATGCCGATGTCCATCTGGACTGGAACAACGTCCTGCAGATATTGGCATCCGAGCTTTCACAGGAAGCCTCCTGTCCCATTTGCCTCGGGACGCCGGTAGCCCCCAGGATGGCCAGATGTGGTCATATCTTCTGCCTGCCATGTCTCATCCGCTACATGCATTCCGAAGACGAAGCCAAGGCCCCGGAGAAGAGGGCACGTTCCAAGAAGTGTCCGCTGTGCTTCGACACCATATACGCGTCTGAAACACGACCAGTGCGTTGGTACACAGGACAGGAGGGCGAACCTCCCCGAGAGGGAGCTGACGTAGTTCTTCGCTTGCTGGTCAGGCCCGCGGGAAGCACCCTGGCCATGCCCCGCGACGGAGCGGATGCTTTGAGCAAAGACGAAGATATTCCCTGGTATCATGCCGCCGAAGTCACCGACTATGCCCGTGTAATGCGGGGTGGAGAGGACTACATGTTGGAACAACACGACCAGGAGATTCTGAAGCTGGAGCAGCAAGGAAAGGAAGATGAGGTCATGTTTGCCGAAGACAGCATGGAGTGGACCAAGAAAGCGATAAGGAATATCCGAGAGGCCAAAGAGAAACTCAAGGGAATCGGCAACCCTCCTGAGGAACCCGCCAAACCCGCCGAACCGAAGATGAAGAGGGCGCCAATCGTATTCGATGAGGGAGCCGCACCAGACATGTATGAGATACAGAACGCGTCCAAGTCCGGCCAAGATTTTACCTCAGCACCCAATCCTTCAGACGTTGGTCCTGCTCATGGCAAAGATAGGACCGTGTCCATGTCATCGCACTCTTCTGTTGCCAGCCATGGCATCTCTTTCACGCTTGCAGAGCTCCGCAATCGACAACAACACGAGCACCACAAGACTCCTTCCGAGTATTTCTTTTACCAGGCATTACTGCATTACTACTTATCGCCACTAGACATTCGCATTCTAAAAGCGGCTTTCGGCAACTTTGCTTCATTTCCTTCAACCATCCTCCCTCGCGTCGAGCATGTGTCTACCGGACATGTAGTCGACGACGAATTGCGGAAGCGCACAAAGTACCTTGCGCATCTACCATACGGCTGCGAAGTTGGTTTTCTGGAGTGCGATTGGACCGACACTGTCGCCCCGGAAGTGTTGGAGCGCTTCCGGCCCGAGATTGAGAGGAGGCGAAAGAAGCATACCGAGAAAGAGACCAAGGAGGAGAAGGCACGACAACGCGCGGAAAAGGCCGAGTACGCTGAATTTGCTTCTGCGCGCAGAAGGCGTCCGAGCATGACGGAGAGGTTTTCGGCCGACGATTTCCAGCCTCTAGCGTCAGGGAGCATTTCTGACGCGCAGCCGGCCATGGATGGAGACAACCCTTCAACGTCACCACCATGGCCACGACGCCGTGGTGATGGCTTCGCTTCATTGGCTTCTCCTTCGTCAAGCCCGTCGGCGCCGCGGACCGTGTGGGGCACTGCAGTCGTCGCAGGCACGTCCCCAGTGTTTGAGCCACAAGATCATCATGATGGCGACGATGGCTGGCTGCAGGACTGGGAGAAGGACTTGCTTGCCGAGGAAGATATGATTGCCCAAGCACAAGCCATGTCTCTAGGTGGAGGCGAAGAATCTGCGAAGAAGCAGGCCGGCGGAAAGAAGAAGAAGGGCAAGAAGATTACTCTGATGAGTACGAATGTGCGGAGGGGGGCGTAGTTGGTATCATTAGCATCGTTAGCATCACTGAGTAGCATGGCGCGAAAGGGAGCAATGGAGAAATCGATGTGAATATTGTCACATCTAGCCTTGAGAGCGAAATTCCCATGCCCTCTCCTCCTCTGCCCTAGGTTAAACACGCGCCGCACCCTGCAGTCCCACCCATCTTGATGGGCGGCCGCGAATCCCTCGCCTGTGCCACCCTCCCGACATCTCTATTTCGTCCTCCATGGTTCCCAGACCCGGGTCCAGCATTGCCACGCCCATGCATACTGCCCTGGTAACTGTCTGGTGCCGGTGGTATGACGGTCGGCCGGTAGAAGGAGTTGTTGTTGCCTGGTGCGCGGTAGGGTGAGCCTCGTGCGGCGGCCCAAGTATCGAGGGAGAAGAGCGTAGTGAGGTATAGGGCGAGGAAGGTGAAGAGCGTAGATGTGAGGGTTGTAGAGGTTGCAGGGGACGTGGTGGGCCTAGAGGGGAGGCTTCTTAGTGAGTATGTGGATGCGAGGGATGCTTGGGCGTACTTGTGGCCCTCCATGTTAAATGCTTTGCGTAAGAGTAATTTGTGTGGCTGCGACTGCGACGGCGACGGCGGCCAAAATGGGAGGATAGTCAGTATCGTGGGGTGCGTGACGCCTCCGCATTTGCCTGGCAGCATCGCGGCAGGCCGCCTCGTGTCGCAGGGCCGATAGCGACAGGGATGTGCGGGTTCCTGTCGCGAACCGCGCTAGCGCATGCCAAAAAGTAGCTGGCGAGCTCTTATATCTGCGTCTTCCACCTTAACATCACATTATCAGCCTACCCACATTTTTATGTGACTACACAAGTGGCTCGAGATTATATCGTGCCGTTGTTCCGACATCACTCACTGCATGGGCGTCAGCCAGTTCAAGGGAAAAAAAACATGGGCCATTCCAATGATAATTTCGTTATCAACACCAAGCCGCGGTCGCACAAGGCACCGTCGGACGAGCAAGTAGACAACAGTAAAGTACGTCAAGTCAGGGTGCTGGGCTGAACCACTGCTAACGTCATGATAGAAGCGCAAAACGTCGGCATCTGTTGTAATTCATCACGACAATGCCAGTCCTACCAAGAAGAGAAAAGGCGAAGTCCAAGAACAACACGTACAAGACATTGATACCTCCAAACCCACTGCCATCTTCAATCCAACCAAAGGTCGCGACTGGACCGTCACTATCGCCTTACCTGGCAGTTGGACTCTTAACGCTAAGAAGCCTGATCACAAGACCATCCAAGTTGGACGGATCGCACGCGCAGCCGCCATTTATTGCGTCGATGAAATCGTAGTATTCGACGATGACCCAACCAACATCGATCCTAGAGTCATTGATCCAAAGTACATCCGCAAAGGCCGCACCAAGCAACAGGTTCTCGACTCGATCCTAGAGCACGACGAAGCATGGCAGAATCCAGACCAATTCCTGTACCACTTGTTGTCATATGCCGAGTGCCCTCCCCATCTACGGTATGACGCCGAGGACCCCCGGTTGAGCATTTTCAAGGAACACCAGAATCTGAAGTGGGTTGGTAACCTGCCGAGTATGGATATGCCACACCATCTCCGAAGTCATGAGTGGTGCCGGTACCGCGAGGGTGTGTTTGTCGGACCTGCCCCTTCACCCACGTCATCCACAACCAAGACCAAGAAGACCAAGAAACCCACGTCAGGTGATCTGGAGTATGCATACGTGAAGTGCGGTCTGCCCTACCCGATCCGCGTTCCTGTGCCGAAAGAAGCCCCTGTTGAGCAAGGCATGCGCACAACCGTCCGCTTTACTAACGTTGATGCACCACGCAACTGGCCCCACCTATCTCAGCAAGAATGCGATAATCTTGATGCTACGGCATGTGCGGCCAGCGTGCCGCGCGAGGAAGGAGGCTACTACTGGGGCTATACAGTCCGACGCGCCCCATCACTCAGCGCCGTCTTCTCCGAATGTGAATACCCAGATGGCTACGACACGTCCATCGGAACATCTGAGCGCGGTCAATCCGTCTACTCGCTTTTCTCCGGCACCGGCAACAAGTCTACTTCATCTGCAGCGACAGCCAAAGCCCCGAATTCCTTCAAACATCTCCTCATCGTGTTTGGTGGCCAAGCGGGCATAGAACCGGCTGTTGCCAACGATCCTGTCCTTGCGGCAAAGGGTTTGGACAAGTCAATGGCTAGTGAACTCTTTGACGCTTGGGTTAACCTGGTACCGAGACAGGGTAGTAGAACCATCAGAACCGAGGAAGCTGTCACTATTGGGCTTGCGGCGTTGAAGCCTTGGATTGATGGCATGCTTGAGGAGTAGAGTGGAAGCATGGTAAGAACATAGTGGCATGGAGTTGGAACGTAGAAATGCGACTAGATTAGGCAAAGTTGTGGTAATGTAAACTGACCAATCTTGCTTCTATACTTAGGAAGTATCAATGAACAAGTGTATGATAACGCCATAGCAGCCTTTCTATGATTGTTCCATAACCATTATCCATCAAAAGCGACAGTCCGACGACACTGGCCCAATAACTCAATCCACCTTTCCGCGTGCTCTCAATCCCGCCATGCAGATAAAAACGTCCTTGTGGTCGTATCCAGTCTTACAAAGTACCCTCGCCCAAGCACCTCTTGAGAGGGAATTCGTCGCCTGTGCAGAGGCTGATCACACCATCGACCCACTCCATATTATCAAATCGCTTCGCCTCGAACGAGT
>JAESFQ010000987.1_pt1 | contig 10360 bp, 9 predicted proteins | sample 9269431 | NCBI WGS metagenome assembly JAESFQ01 (sample SAMN14502588, study PRJNA617103) | algae metagenome | isolation source: Plectolyngbya sp. WJT66-NPBG17 and co-occurring heterotrophs from well... | place: USA: Mojave Desert, Joshua Tree National Park, California | collected 2006-08-06 | reverse complement strand
TATACACGTCCCTGCCGAGCTGCATTCTTTCGTCCAACACAATCTAATGGAGTCCAACTAACAGACCTCAGCACCAACCTGGAAAGCTCGTCGGTAACGATGCCGTTCCCGAATTCAGCGCAAAAACCCTCCCCGCTGGTACCGCCCCGGCATCCAAAACCTTCCAGCCCAACCCCGACCTCAACAACCAGAACATGTACCACTCAGCCTCCGACACCCTCCAAGGCGCCACTTCAGCTGACGTCCACACCGGTCTCGGCCACCCAGGCCAAGGCCAAACCTCGTCTGAGCTACACGATGGATCAAGGGGTGGTGGTCAAGGGCTAGCTGGTTTGGCTGGTAACGTCAAGGACCAGCAAACTGGTGGTGCGATCGAGACACTAAAGGACAACCCCCAATACGCCGGTCAGAGGAATTTGGACGACGTGCCTACTGGTCAGAGGGGCAACACTGGTGGACCCCCCGCTCAGGAGAAGGAGCCTTCGTCTGTGGCATAAACGCTGTCTTGATGGAAGGCGATTGTGTAAGCGTATGGTCTGCAGCAATGCGGTATTGATTAGCTTTTGATTAACTATCAAAGCTGCCATTGGCGCTATGCCAGTCTGAGGCACTGCTCTATAAACATAATGAACTAAAGGAACGAAACAATTTTCCTAGTCTGCATTGGTGATGTGAGTGAGTCCTGGTCACAAGGAACATGCGTGCATCCAATACAACAAATTTCGCTTACGGGTACTAGAGATGCTCGTATATTTACATGACAGTCAAGATGCGTGTTCGATACCAAAGCGGACTCCAACGAGCTTGAGAAGACGGGGAAAATGCGAGTAGAAGAAGACGGTTCAGCAGAATAATTGAGATGATATCTTGTGGCAATGCTATGTAAGACGTTACATTATCTTCTGCCTTGAGGACCGGACAGAATACATCCGTCAGCACATTCAGGATCAGTGCTGTTGTACGCAATTTGTCCAACACTGCCACCAGGCTCGATGCTAGGGTCGCGCGGGCTCTGGAACATGCGTCCGGTTTCCGGTGAAACTAGCGTCTCAATGATATCACCAAAGGGATTGCGAATATAAGCAATAGGCTGACCCTTGGTAACCGGCTCATCAACAGCTACGAGCCTCTCGACGAAGCCTCCGTACTGTGACCGTGTGTTATGGAAAGTAGTGATGATGTATGTGCTGCTTAGATCGGGCTCTACGGTTTCGTTTGAAGGCGTTATCTTGAGGTCAACCATGACGCGGTTCACGTAATCGACTACGCGGTCGATGAGGCTGTTGTTCCAGACCTTCGCTTCGCCCATCTCCACTGTGAGCGAAGGAATGCCATAGTCGACGAAAGTTGTCTCAATGGATCCTGGCTCACCAGGATCAATCTTCAGGGTATCGGGTTGGAGGAGTTTGGCGAGGCGCTCGACGTAAGGAAGGCGAAAGTCGGAATAGCACCACAGCGAAGTCTCTGCGCCGGTGCTGGGTGTGTCTAAGACAATGTTAGCTATGTTCTGCTAATGACTGAACATGGTGAGCTTACGCAAGTCAATACCAACATCAACATTTGAAGTGTTGGCCCAGATTTGGTTCCAGATGTTGTAAGCCAGAATCTGAGGGGCACTACCTCCATCCGTAGCCGCGATACCAGGGAAGATGCGGTTGACGTTTGTGAGGGAACCACTGGCACCCGACGTGAAGTAGTTCCGCTGGTTGAGATAGATTCCCATGGGGTTGATTGTGGGAATACCAATGACTGTTGGCATGTCAGCAACCATCGTCATGGATAGTCATAGTACGTACCGGTGCCATTGAGCGTCGCGACTTGGTCCTGGAGCTGCTCGAACATGCGCTGTACCACGCGTACCGGGTTGAGTTCGTCACCGTGTATGGTCGCTGAAAGCGACAACTTCTTGCCGGTGTGCAGACTCTCCGGGGTTCCTCGCGCAACCATGATGGGGATGTGCACCGGATGTCCGCCATTGAGCTCTCCGGCGCGCATGTAGTACTTGGAAACGGTTTGCGGAGGCACGTCGGCGAGGTCAAGACCGCTGATGACAGGCACTCCGTTCACGACATCGCCGGTGAAGTTTACAGCAGAAACGCTGCCGGCGAGGACTGCCGTGGCTGCGGCTACGGAAGAGATGAGCTGCATAGTTGTGTTACTGGCTGAGGCTTGAACTGTCGTGAGCGACACACCAGCCTCTACTTTATAGTACTGCCATCTCGCGATAAGAGTCCAGACATCGTAGTGCCATAGTCCAAACTAGCTCAGGCTCTTTGCGCAAAGAGGAAGGTCCGCATGAGTTTTGTCCACACAAGTGACGATGCCCAGAAACGAACCGCATGCCAATGCTGGGCGCGTCATTCAGGCCGAACCCAAGTTCACGCACGCACACATCGCGGAGTAATCTATCACAAACTTCTGGCCAGTCCCCTGGAGATCATCCTGTCGTTGCAGCCATGTCGATAGCTGGAGCTTAGTGACACCATGGCTCTCGAGACAAGGCTGTGTTTGTGGAATTTGAGCTGATGTTTCAATCAACCAGTAGCTCACGCGAGTCATGTGGAGCCGATATCGATAAGCCTGTTGTCGGCTTTATAATACACCATGGTGACTATCAAATCTTTAACATCTCCATTAATCTCCGCGCATCGAAAACATTCATGGTACAACTACCACCCTCATCTACTTGTGCTTGAAGCAGCCATTTGCCACACATCAACATCGATGCCCATGTCAATCCTCTGAACCAAAAGGATATGATCATGGATACCCCATAGCGACATGACATGACTGAAGACGTTTGGATCCAATTTGCGCACACACGAACTCGGACTCTGACACATCGTCTCCTTCCAGCTGTAGCTCTTGTTGTAGAGTCTAAACACTATCCGAGAGGCTCCCTCCGTGGAGCTTGTGTCGCCCTTGAGGACACAGTGTCGCCTGACTGAGGAATATGTAAGCAAGAAACATAGTGAGCACCTCGGGGTAAAACTAATCAGAAACAGGCTTGTTTATATTACCAAAACCCTTGCTGCATTCCATCCCAGCTCTCCTGTCTGGTCCTGAGATCTGCAATTTCTTGGCTTGAAAAGCCGCAGAGTCTAAGCTCTTCTTCTGTGTCGAGTTCTTTGGATTCATTTAGAAAAGATGAGAATAAGGTGGAAAATGACGAGATAGCGCGATGGATGATGTTCCGCTTGGAGTTGGGACGTGGGGAGATCCATCGGGAACGGGCTGACCTAAGAGGTTGATTTCATGGTGTTTGTCATTCTTAATTGGGTAAGTTGATGCGTGATTGAGACAGGTACAAGGTTAAGAACAAAGTTTCTGAGAGATTGGTGGTGGAGCGCTTTCAGCCGTGGCGAGAGAGCTCTAGCGCAGAGAAGCATGAGACTCTTACACCGAACACGAGATTGTGGGAGAAGCATGTGGGTAAAAATGTTCGTTCGTTGCTTGCAGAAGTCTCTCACCCATACGGCTAGTGCGCAAGTGTCGCTAGCTCCATAGTCTTAAAGGCGCCCAGAGCCTGAGGGCTCACTCATGTTATCCATCCTAAACCGATAGCGGACTCTAGGTATGCTCTACCATATAGCTGTAACCAACCCCGCACGTATCCATGACTTTCGCTTTTCTAAGCATTGTGCGTCAACCTAGCCTCCGCCTCATCTACCTCCCGGCTCACATTCCTTGCCTGAACATGGCTCACAAGGTGATAGATGAAAGCCCCGATCACCATGCTCAGCACCGCTCCAAGTAAGATCAGTCCCCAAAATTTGAAACATCGATCTCGATCCACATTTTGGGAGCGCGAGTTTTCGCCAGGTACACCCATTTCAATGTCTGGCGTTCGGAAAGTATGGTCGTGGGACGCACCTTTGTCGGGCTGGGCAGGGCGCGCAGATAAAACATGCAGTCGCTGTAGGAAGGATCGCTTGTTTGGACGTGGCGGAAGCTCGGGTGGATAGATTGAAGAGATTTTTTCTGGCGATCGACGTTGGAAGGAGCTATAACCAAGTCCCGACGTGACGGGAGAGCGGTACGGCGCTTGATGGTCGCGTGTGATAGTGCTGCGGTGGGATGTTTCTGCACTTGCGATCTTTGTAGCGGCGTCCACGAGTTGAGGCTTTACGTTCTTAGGCAGCGCCGCAAGGATGCTTCTGGCAGTCTCTTGGGTTTGTGGCTGGGATGCGGCAACGGAAGACCTGGTAGTCCATTCTGTAGGTGCGGATGATTCAGAGACAGACACCGTCATGCTCGTCTGACTGGCTTCACAAGCAGGAGTGTAGTGGTTTCCAGTGTTGCAAGTCGCGGGTTTGGCTGCGAGGAACATGTAAGGTGAGACGGCAGGTGTGGTGATTTTGTCGGTGGAGGCCATGGCTTTGGTGAGGTGCGAGAAATGAATTCCTAGTTGTTACGATGGTACAAGGTTAAAAGCGAATCATGGTACGCGTTTGATGCGATACAATTTGCGCTTTGAACAGCGGGGTAGGCATTAAGAGGTGAAGACCGTTCTCGAACCAAACTTTTCACCAACGCCATTGGTCCTCTAGACAATTGTATCTAGCTAAGCGCCACAAGCTGGTGAAGAGGGATTGGGGTACGTTCCCAGGATGCATCATACGATCTTTTCCTTGCGCTTTCGAGTGCCAGGTCGCTCTTGCGTAGGAAGCAGCGCGTTCCTCCGAAGCTCCACAAGGTTACACAGTACACGGAGAAAGTACCCTGGAGGTGTTCGCTATTGTTTTATCAACACATTTACATAACATAGGACAATATGTTCCTCGAGAGACCTCTTGTGCGAGACGTGATCCAGAGAACATGACCGATTTGATTAGGGACGGAAAGAGAAGAATTGCTAAGCGGAGCATTGAAGAGTGATGGTTGGAGATGTTCATTATTCAGCGAGACTATGAATCAAGACTTCCGAAAGAAACTCACTACAGCAAACGATGGTCCCTTTGCATACATGTGCACCTACAAGTGCATCGGCCCCCAATCTTACTCGATATCCACCTTGCGGATTTCAACGTATCCAGAGTCTAGCTTTGGCACCTCAACTCTCAGCACACCATCTTCAAGCTTCGCCGTGATACCATCAGCATCCACACTCGCCGGGTTCGCCCTCGTCCCAAGACGGATCTTCCTTTCAAAGGCTCCAACCTTACGCTCGTTCAAAGCAAGTGTCTTCAAAAACTCTTCATCGCCAGGGCGATATATGACGCCGGCAACGCTCAGCTCGCTCTTCTCTGCATCCCAGTTCACACCGACATCCTCCTTCTTAGCGCCGGGAAGCGAAACGTGAACGACGTAGGCAGACTCTGTGTCAAAGATATCGGCGTCGGGCGTGTAATCTTCGGGCTCGGTGGGCTTGGTAGCGTTGGTGGTGTTGGGGGAGTGGGTATCATTGAATTGGTTGAACAGCTGTGCAGCAAACGTGGAGGGATCGAAGGAGTTCCAGGGGTTACCGCCGCCCATGCCTCCGAAAGGTCCTCCACGAGCCCATGGACCCCAGCCTCCACGGTGACCGCGATGGTGTGGTCCGTGACGAGGCGGGCCGGCATAGGGGTAAGAAGGATGATTGGGACCAGAGCCACCTCGGCCACAGTGTCCTCGACGTCCCCCGCCGCAGCGACCATGTGGGCGGCCGCCGTTGTGAGCTTCATTGTCAGACCCAGAGTTGGCTGATGGACCTTCACCGTTGTCCTTCTCCGTGTTCATCGTGTCGTCGTTCTCACCTGCTGTCTGCTGATTGCGTTCTTGGTTCTGCTCGACGCTAGCTTCCTCATGGCGGTGCTCGTGGCGTCCATGTGGAGGTCCATGGTGAGGCATTCCCCTTTCCCCACCGAAGAAGTGCTGACCCCATCTAAATGGAGCAAAGGGATCTTGGGGACCCTGAGGAGGCATCTCACGATCATTCTCTGTACCGTCGTTACGGTTCTGTGCAAAGAAAGGGTGCTGTGAACCTTGGTGCTCAAGGCCAGCGAGGAAATCCCAAAAGGGAGCGGAGTTGTTCATGTATGTGACGGAGGGCATCGTAATGATTTGTTTCGATTGGAGTAAGTTGACGAAGTGTATTGGTTGAAGTGAATGTCATAGCCTACCTTTCCGGGAGTCTTATACAAAGCAAACGGCTCCAGGCATCACGTCGCACGTGCAAGCGTACGTATGTGCACCCCTCCTTGACTTACTCGCCACTCAGCCTTTTGGGTCATCAATGGCGCCATTTGCGTCTAGAAACCAATGGCTCGTCATTCTATGAGCGTGGAGAGAAATCTACAGAAGCTCCCAGAAGGGCCATCCGCTATAGGCTTCCAGGCCGCGTCTCTAGAGTGTCGCATAGCGAGGTGGTGAGTAGGTAAACCGGTGTTGCGCGCCCCGACGGCTGGCAGATCGGGGCTTGATTTCCTCCGCTGTGGCGGTGGCGGCGGCGGCGCCACTGTGGCGTCAAGACTGCGATTGGCTGCAATTGCTTCATGAGGACTAGTTTGATCTTGACGATATCCTGACGATGTTGCTGGAGAAGATAGAGTTGAGATAGCCTGTAAAGCTTTCTATAGTTTTGTTCGGGGTTGAACTCGGTAATGACTGTACCGTAAATTTACCTCATGCTGCATGGATGCGCGTTGATCCGCGATCACTGGAGACATCTTTCTTTATCAAGTTCCGGCTCTTGCAGCCAGTCTTGAAGAAGAAAAGAGAGAGAATGTTGAAGCATAGACAAGGAGAACGCAAACTTACCATCTTGTTTATATGCTCAATACGTCCTGAGGTCTTTCTCGGTCTTGTAAAACGTTCCACGAATTCGACGTGTTCAGCTATAACAGCACGGAGGCTCTTGCGCCGTCTCGAAAACAGTATCGAAGCTCAGAGGGACGCGACCAATGCTTGAAAGTCACATCATCATTAGGATTACTGTGCAAGACCATAAAATTTGAGTCCATTGCCCGCATGACTCTCAGATGATTATCACTCTCATCGCACACCATCGCATACCGCGAGTTGCCATAATATTTCTTCTACTGCATGACTCTCTCAACTTCTAGGAAAGTCAAGCGCTCAACACCCGAAACCTATTTCTTAGAAGCGACTTTGGCGAGGTCAGCAAGGGCTTCGCGGCGCTTGAACTTGGCATCCTGGATCACGCCTGTGTGTGTCAGTTTCGCTCCGAAGTAAAAAAAATGCGATCTTACGTACTCGCATCGGCGTCGCTGCTGAAGTTACCAGACCATGTGATGAAGGTCTTGTTCTCGTGTGTGCCGGATGTGACGGGGTATACGCGGATGGTGGAGACGACGGAAGAGTACGAGAGCTCGGGCTTTGAGGTGATGACCGAGTATGTAATGAAGTGGTCGATTGACTACAGATACAGGTCAGCAGCTGATAGTTTTGCTCGCATTACTACGTCACTTACGGAGTGCTCTTCCTGCTTGACCTCAAGCTCGGTACCATCCTTGAAAGTCCACTTGACGATATCCGTCTCTTCTGAAGTGCCCTTGACGAACTCGCTCTTGTCAAGCTTAGACCAGAACTTGCTGAAGTCTTGGAGCTTGATCAGATGCCAGACATCGCTGAAAGACGCGTCGATGACAGCTGACTCGCTGACCGAGGTGGATGTGGGGATGCTTCCGGACATGTTGATTTGGGTGGTGTAATTGGGAATGTATAGGTTCACTTGGAGGAGTTCGCAGTTGATTGAATGGAGTAGTGTTGACGGTCGGGGGCAGAAGAGAAGTTTGGTGGGGCACACACACTTTGTTGCAGAGTAATGGCGTCATACCTGCAAGCTGCCACACGGGAAACTGCACCTACCCCTCCTCCACAACGCCATTGCTCAACATCTCGCCACCGAGCAACTTCACCTTTATACATGGTGACATATGAGTACCGTCTCATGTCCTGAGCCTTGTCGAGATTCCTGTCTTCTTTATATTTCTTGTCGAGATCGTTATATCTCCTTGCATCTTGGACTCTGCTTGAGCGTCTGATAGGCTTCAATAGCGATGGTTTTTGTGCTAGCATCTCTTTTCATCTAAAGCGCTATACGTCTGTATCCGCAGGGTATGACTAAAAATGCCGCCTCATAGGTCGATGGAGAAGGCCGAATGTGGAAGTGCCATCAAAAAAAGAAACTGGAAAAGAAGAAGCCAAGGATTGCGTGTACTTCAGTGTCATGAGTATACTAGACAACATTGGACACGCTGTGTCCTATTGTATTCTCAGAAGGTTATTCTAGCTTCTTTTCGATAAACATCCTAGCGTTTACTTCAGGAGATACATCCAGGATGCATTGCAATGTTGAACATAGATCACGGAAAACAAGCCGTCTTCGTCAAAGTGCTTCACCTGTTCCTCATCGATCTGTGTTCATCCTCGCTCGACAACAATGATAATGTAGGAAAATGACAGCCATCGTAAGAAGAGGCTGGGTATGTCTTCCCTACTAGCCTCTCTCACAAGGAGGTCGGCCATAAATAATAACGACACCAGCCACTCCGACCTCTAGTATAACCTCTAGCAACACCGCTAATTCTTCGCCATCGCATCTAACACCCTCTTTCCTTTTCATTTCCCCGGAGGCTATGCAACAGCATATCACTACTTAAACTAATGCCGCGCGCTTTTAGACGCCGGCGGTTGTACCATGGTTCGTGACTTCGGCGACACGCTAAGGACCGAGGTTGTACCAGAGAAAAGCAACGGGTAGCGGATTGAACGTCGACTTACATCACAACATCGGCATAGCTGCTCCGAGGACGGGAATGGGGGTGGCGGGTCACTAACATCCGTAGAGGGGGCTGGGGTTGTGATCAGGGACTTCGGGTACGTGGAGTGTTTCTTGCCACCCAGCCAGAATTGCGGAATGGAGTGCGCAGTTGCGTTGGCATTTTCCAAATTGAAATATTTTTACACTGTAAGTTTTGGTAGGCGGAGTGAAAATATTTTGATTGAACTTAATTTTCATTTAGGATTATTATTATAATTACCATACGTAAGTTCCCGCAGATAAACAGCGCAAGTCTACCATGCGAAAGTGGAACGCCGCCTTGCCCGAGCATACACAACGGGGGATTGAGAGGAAAACGAAGAAGGCGAAGTGAGATAGCAAACGACAGACGCAACAAATCAAACATTTGGGAGTCTTATCTGCGTAGCCCAGAGTCACCAGGGAACAGTATGCCGTTAGGGTGGAACTCCTTGTGATAAGTTTGCCAGTTCTTGCAGGTCCTTTGCATCTCAGCGAAACCATCTTTGGCTTTGATCTCGGACGCGCGCTCGAGGAACTGCACACCAAGACCTGCGGCCACATGGAAGGGAATATGGCAGTGCATAAGCCAAGCTCCAGGGTTGTCAGACTCAAAGGCGAGAACAACGTAGCCTCTGGCAGGGAGGTTGGCTGTGTCACGGCGGATGGGGTTGTTGGTCTTGAGACGAGAGATGTCGCCATTCCAGACCGCGTTCTCTTGCTGATCAAGTACATAGAAGTCGTGGCCATGAAGATGAATGGGATGGGGTAATGGTGGCGCTGTGTTGTTGGTAGTGTCCTGTTGAATGACCCAGTACTGCCACTGTAAAGATTGTTAGTCATGATAATGGCATTTCCATTTCAGGGAACTTGCCTTGTGCTTCTCATCCACTTCAAACACATGTCGGTTGTTTCCGTACGTGACGTTACCGTCCAGGACGTGTTGCAGAGTGGGTCGATCAAGATCGACCGCCATCGGGTTGCCGTTGACAAGCCACTGCACCAACCCCTGGCTTTGCGTAACATCGCTAGTGTAATTATCGTTGAATCCGAACGTCAGTGCTTCAGGCATCTCCTGAGGAACGAACGTCTTGGCGTATGGGACGATGTTGGTCTCATCATAACAGCCAACCGGTAGGATCCTGGCAGTCGAGTTGGGCTGACCAGCGGGGGCACCAGCATAGCGGAAGATGCTCCTTATGTTTGCCGCATTTGCGTTGGGACCGTCACATCTACCACCAGTACCAACTCGCCACCAGTAGTTGCCAATGGGCTCTGTTGCGTTGATAATGATTTCATAACGTTGTCCTGGCGACCATGTTAGTGGAACGTTCGCAAAAATCAGTTATCGTGGCTGCATTTTCGTGGTCGGGGCCACATTACACAACCACATGTTGTGAGATTCCCAACAGGCAGATGAATAAGAAAGAATGCGGCTCAACTTACCGACTGAAAGAACAAGGTTGTCGGTCCAAAAAGGCTCGATAGGCGTGAAGTCGGCGGAAATAACCTTGAAAGAATGCCCATCGAGGCCGACATGAAGGTAATTGTTGATGCCAGTATTGATAAGGCGCAGCAAATGCGTCTTTCCAGGTGTAAGGATCGTCTCTGCATACT
>JAESFQ010000986.1_pt1 | contig 10363 bp, 14 predicted proteins | sample 9269431 | NCBI WGS metagenome assembly JAESFQ01 (sample SAMN14502588, study PRJNA617103) | algae metagenome | isolation source: Plectolyngbya sp. WJT66-NPBG17 and co-occurring heterotrophs from well... | place: USA: Mojave Desert, Joshua Tree National Park, California | collected 2006-08-06 | reverse complement strand
CACACTGCCAGGTTGCGGCACTATCGTCTCATGAATGGCCTTTGAGCATAAAAGCAGTGATAGTAGGTCGTCTGGGTAGAGGCTTGAGATGATCATCTCCAGTAAGCCATATTCGTGGAGAACTTCCATAAGTGGACATCGTTGCCTTGATTCGGCCCGGCTTCTCGTTCTTTTCTTCTTATGCGCTTCTGTCAGCTCCCTCTTTGACCTTTTGCGCTTTATATTCTCCATAGTTCTCAAGTCGCAATAGCTTTGATTCTGGATTTCTCGGAGTTGTATTGTTCTATTGACTGGTATGCGGTCGTCCAGCGATTGAGTAGCCATGGTAGTCTTGAGAGTTCTGAAGAAAGATGAGCGAGGAAGACAGGCAACGGTAGTATGTTTCTTGAAGTCATCATGGGCCAGCAGATCCGTGACGAGAGTACCGGCTCATGAGTACTAGCAAGTCCGCACAACGACGGGAGACGCATCTCAAGGCGACGTACGAGTCTGTCACGCCACAGCGTGGGTATAGCCTTCTGCGCCCCTAATAGCGCTTAGCAGTTTTCAGTATCCAGATCTGGATCCATCTTGGCGTTACGCGGTTGACAATATTGTGGGGAAGCTGCAAGGGCAGAATGAAGTTGAGAATAGCGCTGTATTACCAACGCGTCGCAGTAAAGTGGGGCATATGCTTGAGAAACAGAGCGACTCGAAAAGAGCATGAAAGACGATGAGGGTGTTTTTAGTCTCGTCTATTTTGTTCATCGTGGACCGGGAGCGGAGAGATACGGGATTAAGTTCCGATGGCGGCCGACTGACGAATGAGCATCGATGACATAATGATGCCTCGGTCCTTCTTTCTTCCCGTTCCCGTTACCCATCAATCGACTTCAAGACATTGTTTTCGTGCCCGCTCGCACACACGGAAGATACATGCTGTCCGTAACCACTACTAGCTTCCTGTTTTTGGTCCTACATCCAGCCGACCCTGACAGCTTGCGAATCGCTTCGCCGGGTTCCTTCATGCGACGCGCCGTCTCCGAAACTGTTATTTCTGACAACATTCAGCGCGTTCACGGCTTCGCAACGTATACCTAGAGTTTTCTAACGTATTTGATCAATAGAACTCATCACATCACGGGCGCTTCGGTGGGACCATAGTCGTGTACGGCAGACGATTGTATATTCCCGCACGTGCGAACTAATATCTCCGGAGACTTCTCGTTGACGAAGTCTCAAACTCTTTCCCCCTAGTTCTGATATTCCGATGCGCTGCTCCAATGAGTTACGCTCCTGTTTCTTACCGCAGTCTCTCTTGTTCTTCATTCCTTTCTATCCGGAATGGAGTAGCAGCAACCGATGTCGAGCACATTGTAAAACGTGCAGTCGCGCTGGACGTAGAAGCCGCCCTTCTACAGCAGTGAAGAGACAGAGTCAGTGGCTGTTTCAAAATGCATATCGCACAACCCGGGCTCACCTTGTAACAAGTAGCTTTGGTGGTGCAGATGCCAGACGGGTCTGACCTTCCGCAGGGCGCTGGGTACGGATCTTTAGGTGCACCAAAAGCGAGGGATACGATAGCGGCGATGACGAAAAGAACCTTCATCTTGATGCGTGATAACGGTTGACTCAATTCTTGGTTAGAAAGTTGTTATGTGGAGGTAAGTAGATGTATCGGCTTAGGCTGTGGCGGCACCCGCTCTCACAACACCTAACGGTTTATATACACAGCAGACTTGTATCTCAGACGCCACTGACATCGCTCTTGAACACAAAAGTCGTCCCTATCTCTTGCGTTGCAATCCAAAATTAGCTGAGCCTATCCGACCAATTGCAGACTTGGAGGTCTGCCCATTCCACGCGCTTTCGCGCCCATCAGCCATCGCACCTAGCAGCAGCGACATCATCAGGTTACGATTTGGACCAATGTCGATTCCCAACCATGAACGTTGTGATAGCGCTCATATGCGTAAATTGCATCACAGCCTTTAGCGAGGAGATTAATCTAACTTCCCCAGATTCTCGTATCCCCAGAACTTCTGATAAGGCCCCACACCCGAGCTAGACATTCTGCCATATGAAATGGTATGCATTCTTTTTCGCGGCTCGGATACCAGGCAGCTATGACGTCGCTACAGTGTCTGGTGCGGAAAACTGGTGCGTTGCGTTGCGGTTTCGTTGAAACAGAATTAGCCTAGGATCCCATGACAACTACGGCAAGTAACGCAACACTGCTGCTACCGTGGTATTCTGCCCCGGGTACATGTCAGCACAATCAAGTTGCTCCGCCAAACTACCGCACCATGCACACTCTCCAGGTCTCATGGCGTCCCCGTTACAAGCACAGTTCTCGCGACCCATCATGACTACGATTGTAGCCATGATTGTCTTGTTGAATCTCGTTTTCGGAAGACCTCGACGTGCCAATGAATTCATCTGTCGGGGCTTCAACACGTGATGTCGACACGACAATGGTCGCGCGAATCACACCACACCCACACTCGACCTAAAGCAATGTCTCAATTGAAAAGCAAGTTCCCTCAAAGTAATATTGCCACATGTCTCGCTGGACGAATCACTGCTCCTGCACTTCGCTAAGCCCCGCTGACCAGTAACGATACGAGGCCTCTCGAGAACAAGCAGTGTCGCTATTGGGCGAGTGTGGCGTGTTTAACGTGGCGGCGCGGGAGCACGCCTGCAGTGCGCCACCAAATGGCCTAGCCTTCTACATAATCGGTCGAGGTGCCTCGAGACGCATACCTGCACTCGTCCCAGGTTCCCTCGTCTTCACTGCTAGCGAATACTCCCATGTCTTTTGCGGGCCTGGAGCCCTAGTCCTCAAGAGTGTGTGTAGCCAACACACTTGTTGTGCCAATACCATGTGCATCGTCATGGGCGTGAACGGCCTTGGTTCACCAGAGGTTCCACCGAACGGAGTGCGGTCTCAACAGCCAGAGACGAGACGTCTGCTAAGGAACATGCCGCAGTCGCACCAACGTCGTTCGCGTCCTTCACACTGGCACCCGCTGTCGGGCACGCTAACAAATGGCGCATTACGTCACCTAGGCACATTGCAGCATCTAGTCAGCCTCACACACACCCTCTACGAACTCACATGACCGGGCGTAACCGCGATACTGCGGCTTACGGCAGGGTAGCAGTTACCACCTTTGCCAGAACTGGAAGAGCTGGACGCGCGATTAAGAATATTCCTGGTCGATGTGCCTTAACAGCGCATTGCATTGCACCCTCAACACCAAAATTTTCGTCACGTCAGGGCCCGTGTGCAACGCCATGCTGGACACGAGCTGGGCTACGACAGGTTCGGTAAGCTTCTGGAAGGACAGTAATCGAATCACGTAGCTTTTCGCTTATCTATGCGTGCACAGCCGGCGAATGTTTCCTTCCATGGAGCTTCTAGAAGATAGTTTGTCGGCCAGTTTGTCGGCATGATTCGCTGGCGTCAGGGCGCTGCAGCGGTCAACGGCGGCACTTAGCCCTGATTGGTCGACGTCGTCCATCCCCAAGTGGGAAGGATCAACCGACCTGCAGCCGCATCTCCACCTTTTGTTCCCAGCATCAGCCGCATCCACTCCCTACGACATTGTTTTGCATAGACTCTATATCTCTGTACTTCGTTCGATTATCCTTTTCTTCCGAGAGACATTCCAGTCCGCCTTCCTACACAGACCCCACCCGCCTGCTCGTGCGTCAACTCCGATCCATCCGTGGCACGACGGGATGACGATTTCACGTGTCTTGTAAAGTCTGTCTATCTAAACGGGTTAGTATCTTGGCTCCAGAAATGGCCATGGCCCCACGGAAAGGCACGCGACGAGCCTGCGACCCTTGCTCTGTCAGTAAGTGCTGCGTACACGTCAAGACTTGTGACACGACTGACATGGCTGTCTTTTCTTCTAGGAAAAGTGCGATGTGATGGCAACCAGCCTTGTTCAAGATGCGAGGCCGCTAGCTGGGACTGCACCTACTTGAAGACACATGGGAAAAGTGGACCCAAAGGACCACGCCGGACTACCGAAGCAGCAATCAGAAGACTGCAGGAACGCAGCAAGAGCACCCAGGAGGGCGGCTCAAGAAGCAACAGCGAGACAAGCTTTGATGCTGGAAGCCCCGTGTCTACCGAGCTCCCTTATCTGGACCCAATTTCCCTCCTGAGCGAGGCCGATGTTGACCCCGGAGTGTGGCCGGATATTTTGAGCCCATCCCTCTCCGCTACTCCCCAAGAACCTCAGAGAATATCCATTGCTTGCCTCTCGCGATACCTGAATATATACTCAGCACGCGGCTATGGTATATGGCCCGTTGTCGATGCAGAGGCACTCACTGCGCGACTCTTGACTCATCCCGATGACCTGGAGGCATATGCGCTAGCGACTGCAATATGTGCTGCCATAGTGAGCCAGTTCTCCTTGGATATGGAGCCGGGGAGTCCACTAGAGGGTCACTACCGCATCCCTAGCGCCACTTTCGAAATGGAAGCAAAGAAAGCAAGAAACGAGTCCGACCATCTGGAAAACGTTACCGTATTCTCATTGCTGAGTAGCTTCTTCTTACACGTGTACTCGGCAAACGTAGGGAGGATGAATGCTTCGACAGTCCTGCTTGGAGAGGCCATCTTCAAAGCACACATCATAGGATTACACAAACCGAACTACTACGAGCATCTGACCGCTGAGCAGACACAGTATGCATTGAGGATCTACTGGCTCCTCTTCATCACGGAGCGAGCGCATTCCCTGCAGCATGATGTGCCAACGACATTGAAGCGAGCACCCAATCTTCCCATACTAGAAGACTTACACGACGGATCGGTCACCCCTGCGTTTGTTCAGCTTTGCCGGCTTTTCAACATCCTGGATGTCACGATAACAGCTGAACCTGCAGCTGCGCGCCATGCTCTCGCAGTAGCTCAGCAACAGCTTAGTAGCGACGAAGATCCTCGCAGCCTCGAAAATGAGCTTCAACGCGCAGACATCACCATGACGCAGCAATGGATGCGCATCTTTCTGTGGCAGCACGCGCTCAATGTAACGAATCTGAGCAGCCGCGCCAGCCAGGATGAGGAGTTCTCATTCCACTTTCCCGCCAGGGTGGCTCAAAACGTCCTCAGTAACCTGAGTAGCCTCTCCCGCCAGAGTGTCGAGGCTCACGGTCCCGGAATGGTATGCATCATCTCGTAGAGGTTGAGGATATCACTGACATGGCCGTAGGAGTCCAAGCTTTTCGACGTTGCCAACTCGCTTGCCGACGTCATGATGATCATGCCTTCGCTCAATCACGAATCTCATTTCGACATCGGACCTAGGGATCTCATTCACTCGCTAGCGCAAGTGCTCGCTAACTTTCGTGGGGGCAACCCGGCTGTTATTAGCATACTGCAAGATAAGCTCACTATGCTTGGGCTTTCTGCCGGGTCGCCGCAGAAGTTACTTGAACTTTCCTCCCCTGAAGAGGAGCACGATGAGTGGCACGACAGATCCCTATCTGCCCCTTCGAGCTACCCGTCCTTGACCCCCGACGTGTCAATGATGCCTCCACTTACCTCGAGCATGAGTATGGATGGAACCTATTGATCTTCTCGGGTCACGAAAGAAACACTTACAAAACCTCTTGTGCGTACGGAAGATTGCGAATACATTGTACGATCAGAAGCTATGTTTACATGGACAGCCACAGCACATCAACCCTGTTTGCCGATCTGCAAGATAGCTGCTTCACAGGCAATTTCTTTTCTAATTTACGAGAAACCCACAGTCAACGAACTGCCACTAGTTATCGAATAGATCGAGAAGATCGAGACAACCAGTTCGAAACATACCTGCCTATACCACATGCTTGTCGCTGAGGGTAGATGAAAGAAGCTCAGCGAGACCACCTTCTACGTACGAGCAGAGAAGGCACCGAAGGCTCTCGATCAACAAACGTTCCTTGAACGTAAGGTACAATTCTCATGGAAGCGACATGCGCGATCGCCATGATGTCGTGTATAAGAACTTGACTCGAGAAGAGGAAGAGGGAACGGCAACATTGAAGGTGCGCAGATGCAGACGCGCATGTGATCAAGACGGACACATGTTCGGAGATTCATGGAGATTAGGAATTATGAGCCTATCGGGTGCGAGCCCCGCTGTGGATCGTGGGATGCGTAATATGTCCGGTCTCACAGTTGCGACTTCTCGCGAGGATCGCGCACATGATCAGTACAAGCCAGCATCTTACTTCAACTACACGAGTCGTTTACTCTACTAGCCTGGGATAGAAGCTAGCTCTGGTCTGAGCCTATTTCAATGCGGGAAATACACCACTTTGGCACCATGAGATGAACAAATCAAGTATGGTCAAGAAAGAGCAACTAGACTGAGAAAGGTATCGCGCGCTAGCCATATAGAACAGTCATTACAAGATATCCCGCTCATTAAGCCCTGGCATTCGACCTCATTCGACCTCATTTCCTGTATACTCAACGTGTATCCACCAATGCTCCGTTCCTAGGCCCCGCATATCCTCACTCCACTGTACATGCCTTTTCATCAAACACAATCTCCCTCTGTACGCTGACAACCTCGAGAGAAGTCACCTCCTCATACTCCACCGCGCACTCCGCCTGCCTCCTATGGCACGCCTGTCCACACAGCTCCGGATGGCTTCTATGAGCCCCAATCAGCCGTGGACAGAGATACACTTTCCGGGTTCGCGGAACAAGATGCCACTCTTCGGTCTTGTTCACCGGAAGGACCTCTGAGTATGTCAGGCTAATATGTTCGATGTTACGGACCTTTGGGTTTGAAGTTTGGATTTTGATAGCGCTGAGGTACTTCTACGATACACATTATCAGTATCGTATCACGTATATCTAGTTGTACAATAATAGCAAAGCATATCTTATCTTTGATCCACTCATACAGCGTAAGGACTTGGAAGTACAATGCTTCGGCTTGCAGGTGGTTGTACAGATCGTAATCAAAGCCGTTCATCTTGCTGTAGAAGACTGGGAAGACTTCCGGACGACGCATGAAGCGAAGGAGATGCACAAAGAGATCGGGATCCGCGTCTAAAAAGTACGAACCGTCGGCCTCGGGCTGCCATGGCGGGAAACGATCGGAGAGTTGCCGCTCGAAGAGGCCAGATTCGGCTTTGAGTGTGTCGCGCGAGACTTTGAATTTGCGACCGCCGATGTCGAGCGTGAGGGTTTTCGGATAGTCGTTTGTGATGTTGGTACCTTTGAGGGGAAGAGGGTCGATAAGGTTGACAAGGTTGCTAGGCGCGGTAGGTTCAGCACTGCCGTTTTGCTGGTCGTCGTTGTCTTTGATATCAATGGGGACGCTCGCATCGTCGACGCTCAGAGCTGCCATCCAGGTAGAAGCGGTTTCGATACTCATTCTCGCGGTTGACCAAAGCTGTGTGCTATATTGTCGATTTCGCGAGCAATGTGGACTCTTGAATGTGAGAAGTTTGCTCCCGAGTGCACTGGTGTGTTCACCATTCATTGTTCACGTTCGACCGAAAGAAGGGGTGGTCTGGAATCTTCCCTGTGGAAAGAGGTCATGTTATGAGATTGCGTCCACTCGCATACCGCCGAAGGCGAAGATGGGCATATACCAACGACATCTCAGGTCTGCTTATACACACGACTCAAAACGCACATTCGCTGCACAGCTCGCCTTCCCAAGAAGGAATCAGACCATCCGAGAGCCGAACTTCTCAGCAACAGCCTTATGCGCCGCCAGATAATCCCGCAACGTCTGTTCCGCCTGTACTCTTTTGTCCTTCTCGAAGTGCGTGTCCCGGATCAACTCGTTGTAAACTTTCCTCATGCCCTCGAGACGAGTCTTCATCGCCTCTGTCTCATTTTTGGCAGCTGCAGCCGACTTCTTCATAGCATCCGCCTCGATCTTTGCATCTTCAACCGATTTCTGCATAACTTTCGTCTCATTCTTGGCGTCATCGATGGATTTCTGCATCTTGCGAGCTGTGTCGGCCTGCCTGGCCCGCTCCACCATGACCTCGAAATTGATTTCTTTCAGCACCTTGATATGTTCGGCTTGCTCTTCGATCTTGCGGTGGAGTTGCGTTGTGGCTGCGCTATCGCGTTTGGAGGTCGCAAGTTCGTTGACCAGCAGCGTCATTTCCGCTGCCTCCTCTTGATGGCGTTTTCGCATCTTGGCCTCAGCAATGGAAGAGTCTCTGGCTTTGTGTTTTTAGGCGGAACTGGTTGATAGTTAATTGACTGCAGCCAGACGCGCGAACAGGTACGCCGCAGGTTCAGCAGTCTTACTTTGCGATTGCTCGGGTTCCTTGGGGTCATCTTGAATGGGCTCTGGAAGCGAGCGTCTTGGTGGATTCATCATGTCTAGGTGCTTTGATTGCCTGTAAAAACAATTGATATATTGCAGATATATGATAGTATAGCGCCAAGCGTGCAAAGGGCTAAATTATGAGGTGAAGGTGAGAGGAAGAGCCGATTGCTGTATTTGGACGTGCGCCAACCTTGGAAACCACCTAACAGCCCAGCATGAAGGATACCTTCGTTTCAATCGTGTAATGTGCCAGCTGTCAGAACATCCAGCGAAAACTTACGCCTAAGCCTCTATATACTGCTCTTGCGCCTGCTGAAGTAGCTCACCCAACCTTGTCTCATCAGTCCTGCCGCTATCCTTCACATCTGCCTTGTCAAAACTACCACGCTCATGCAAGTGAAAGAGCCCTAGTAGTGCGAAACGCTCTTCGATCGCCTAGTCAACAGTTCAACATCTATGTCTGACCCTGCACTCCTCCTTGAACGGCATCTTTGGCAGCCTCTCTAGCAGCCTTCTCTTCCGCTACCAACTTTTCCCGTCGATAATCCAACTCACGTAGAAGTGTGAGATTTTCACCTGTCACCTTGCTTCGCTCAACGTATGGGCCCCAAAAATACTTCTCCGTCCGGCTTTCTCCTTTTCCAACTTGTATGCTTGCATTCTCAACCGAGTGGATATGGGTCCTTGGTATGGATAGTTGATGCGCACCTGAAATTGTGTTGTACGGGGTCAGCGCATGTTTCATACACAATCCGTACATGGGATTTCTTACCCAGCGAACATCGCCTGGACTCGACTTCACCGCTTCCTCGATGTAGCTAGTCCCTTTGGATTTATCCCCAGGCACGTTCCACTTCACCAGGGGGCATTCTTCCGGGTGGCCTCCCATAGTGCACTTTTCGTTCGCATAATGATAGCTACTGTACGATATGATGGAATGTACAACGTACCCGGTGTCAGCCTTCATCCACCAGTACTAGGCAGGGTTACCAAAGCCCACAGACATGATGTAAGGGACTGAGGGGAATTTGATCCTGAAGGCGTAGTCTGTGACCGTACACAGCTGGTAATCCCTGAACTGCGGGATGGCACTTCGAGCCTGAGCGAGCGCGTCCAGATAGCCGCGTATCTTCGTACAATCAAATTCGACGTATTTATCACGGTCCTTACGCCGGTGTTCATGACCCATGCCTTGCTGTGTCAGTAGTGAACATCACGTCTTCGTGTTGCAAGCATACCGAACACATGACCGAGCTCGTGCGCAATGACTGAAGGGTTGGCGTCTGGGCCGATCGTCATCATGAGTTTCCAGCGTTTACCACTGTCAACCGTGCCGCCCGCACCCACACTCGCTTTAGCTCCATCGGTTTGTTCTTTTGACAGACGAATCGTTACTGTTGTAGTAGGCAACGAGGGATTCCAGTGTTGGTTGTTGTCGCTTCTCGGATCATAGCATAGTCTAGGCTTACGTTCTACATAATCATACCACTCATTGAAGTGAAGATCATGGCTGTTGTCTCTCCCGCGCTCTCCACCCAATGCATATATCCACAGTTTGATAGCTGCTTCGACACGCTCATGTAGCCGAGAACGCTCAGTCTCGGTCATGAAGCAGTAAGCAACTTCCGTCCTACCCGGTATCACTGCGTCGGTTCATTTCTGAGGACCGCCCCAATTCATATAATTGAATAGGGAAGCACCGCCATACTGAATCGTATCCCGGTCATCTGTGGTCTCTGCAACATCTGCGGGGTATGCGTCGTCTGTGTTGTTGGTATTGTTCGCTGCGTATGCAGTTAGCTGAGCCTCGACTTGCTCATCGGTAATGGGCGGAATGATGCAAAATTGATCCAGAGACCACGATGCGCTCGAGACATGGGGCTTGGGGACTATCTCGCCTTGGCGCGAATACCGAGTTGGGGGTCGTGGGTAATGTACCGATTGAGAAACGTTAATGGTATAAGCACACCAGAGAGGATCTACAAACATGTAGGTCATAACGGTCTCGGAGTAGATCAGACGTCCTCATTATCAACCTCACAGTTACTCCCCCACAAAGCATC
>JAESFQ010000985.1_pt1 | contig 10363 bp, 9 predicted proteins | sample 9269431 | NCBI WGS metagenome assembly JAESFQ01 (sample SAMN14502588, study PRJNA617103) | algae metagenome | isolation source: Plectolyngbya sp. WJT66-NPBG17 and co-occurring heterotrophs from well... | place: USA: Mojave Desert, Joshua Tree National Park, California | collected 2006-08-06 | reverse complement strand
ACGCGCCACCAACTACCCAATGGGCGACTGGATCAGCGGTCGTCCCCTCGGAATCAGGAACTACCTGTACTCGACCGACCTGAACACGAACCCCCAGGTCTACTCCGACGCAGACTTGTACGCCAGGGTGCACCCCATCGGCAACATCTGGGCATCCATGCTCTACGAGGTCCTCTGGAACCTCATCGACAAGCACGGCAAGAACGATGACTGGCTGCCCAAGTTCAACAAGAAGGGTGTGCCGACCGACGGCAAGTACCTCGCTATGAAGATTGTCTTGGATGGCATGGCGCTCCAGCCTTGCAACCCTACCTTCGTGTCTGCTCGCGACGCCATTGTCGACGCGGATAAAGCGCTCACGGGCGGCAAGAACCTGTGTGAGATCTGGAGTGGCTTCGCCAAGAGAGGATTGGGCGAAGGTGCCGTTTACGCGCCTACGGGCAGGACCAACAGTTTTGATGTTCCCAAGGGCGTCTGCAAGGGTGGAAACTCGACGACCAAGCCCAAGTTGCCCAACAGGCGTATGCAGCCCGTTCAGCTGGCGTAATAGACGATTGAGTGTTTCTTCTTCTGAGGAGGTATAGAAAAATGTCTTGGGAGAACGCATAGAGTAGTTTTTTTCTTTCTGCATAAGGCGAGGGTGTTGGGGTCGGGAGAGAGAGAGAAAGTGCATCGAGTGAAGTTTTGCATGGGGCGGTTTGTTGATGACGACGATGATACCTGCATTGGGCGGCGTTTTACAAGGAAGCACATGATGCTTCCTTTTCTTTGATGAATGAAACAATCGTATTCTTCTCTGTCCAAAGTTTCTTCCCCGAATCCGCGTCACATTCACTACCACGTCCGCAACGTGCCTTATATATAGCCCTACTAGTCCGACCATTACTCTTCTAAGCTTCTAACACATCTTTAGCTATACTGGTAGAATTGCGGATAGAGCGTACGCGTCATGTCCTACGCGAAAAAACTGAGTAGCAAGCCTAGCCTTACTGAATTTGAATGACAACCTTCTTAGACCTAGATACATGTAGATGACGGGGTCTCCAAACGTGTTGGTCCGGTTGAGGGTGCGCAGCACCTGCCAAGCAGTTGGGGTGCCGATTACACGATAGTCCCATTGTTGCGGGAAGAGGAAATCCATGGGGACGACGATGTCGTTCTCAGTGGTGGTGACGAGGTTGGGCTCAGCATACCGGATGCCTGGTTCTGCGGCGACAGCGGCGCACCGATGGATCAGATGGTTGCTGAAGGCGACCAAGGCGCCCAGGCGGTCCAAGCACGAACTCCTCGACCCCGTTAAGGCGAACTGGATAATTGCCGCCGATCTCCCGGGAGTCGGGCGCCATGCCGGCGGCAATCACCGTCACCGTAGCCGCATCGTTCGATGAGGCATCGAACCGGGCCTTGCCGCGCGCATCCGAAGTGACGGTAATGTGCTCGCGATCGAGGGCGACACGCGTCACACGTGCGTTGACAAGAGGCGAGCCGTCGATCCCTGTCACGACGACGGTAAGAGAGTGTGTGTTGGTGGCGGCCATGACTGTGTTCCCAGGGTGTGGGCCTGCTTCGACTGCGAGGAATGCGAGGAATGCTTACTTCAGCGTGGACGCTTGGAAGACTCACCCAATAGGACTACGGCCTAACAGTGAACATTCGAGCTGCTTCTTACACCCTCGCAACGCGGGCTACGTCCCCGTAGTCAGCTTATTCAGACCTCTCGTCCATGAAGTCTAGTCCTTGCAGTTTGATTCCTCATGTTGTTGAACATCACGACTATTGGATCTTGGAGTCCCCAAGGCTGGCGATACGAAGATGCCAGGGAGCTTAGCTTTGCTACCCCGGCTAACGCCCGAAATCCTTTGCTCCAATCCCAAAGCATCACATCTTTCCCATACCGGAAGATACCCGTGTCAGCTTTGAAAATCACACCACGCCCAAGCAGATTGACATTCTCTCGTTGCCTACTTTTTGCAGCTCAAGTGCAGGAGGCTTACTAACCTGTACCGTCAGATAGTTCAGCCGGTTTGCAATGGGGGGTGCCATTATCAACTTCTTGGGCGGCATTCAACGCCAGCTGCCAAGTGCTGTCTTGTCCCAAAAGTGGAGATCGGACCAATCATCCAAATTACATGAAACCTCTTCTTTGCATCCTCAGTTGGGCTGAGCGCGTTTGAACTGGGAGGCTGCCTATGGGATGCACCCGGCACATGTGGGCAATTCACGCCACATAGCTGTGATTGTCCGATCGAGGGCTCCAAGTCTCCAAACTCAACACATTTGCATCAAACAATGTCACTCAATTCGTTGCTTTCCAATTATACTATGCTCTTAAATTGAAATCGCAACTAGGAACGATTAATCTCGTAAGTTAGAACAAAACCCGCGCCAAAACGTCTTTGAAACCATGCAACCCTTCACCTAGAGCCTTCACCCAGCCACTCGTCTCGACTTTTACCCTCCTCGTACTGCCGTCAATCTGCGAGTGCAGCTTCTCTGCGATGTCGTTCCTGATCTCCTCCGGCGCCCTATCGTCATCATTATACACGACGACCTTGAAACCAATCATGTCACCTAACTCGACCGGCCTAGCATTTTCATGTTGACCAGGCCATTTTACCTTCACCGTGGTAAGTCTTATGCCAGCCCAGTAGATGAAGCTAAGGGCGGCGAGGGCAGCAATGGTGACAGGCCACCAGAACCTGGCAATCTTTCCTGACGACCGATCTTTGGCAGCAAAACCGAGAATGACGATATTAGCGCCAGTGAAAATGAATGAAAAGGCTTTCAGAAGGTACTTGTTCGTGAAGAAAGTAAGTTGGTACTCCTCATCGTTCGAGACAGTCATGCGTGTTTGCAGCCAGATGAGCCCAATAGCCACGAATGCTGAACGAAAAGGTTAATTGCCAGCAACAGTGCATCGGAAGAAGGTACTTACTACTAGCAATGACGTGGCCATATGTATAGAGGCCAATGGCAAAGGAATACCCGTCTGAATGTACTGGTGCTGCCGCGATATAAATCATGGACGTCATCCAATGAAGAAAGAGAGCTCCTTTTGGTGTGTTTGAGTCTCGCGAAAGTTGCCGCCAGAATGGAAGTATCCTTTGTACAGCTATGGATTGTTTCACTTCACTGATATTTAGCTTCCTCATTTAGCTTAGGGAGGATAGGCTAAGGGACCTTTGGAGGCAGTATATGTTACTGCCAGCACATTTCCGAACGCGGAGAGAGCAATGCATATCTTGAATGCCGTCGTTGCACCAAAGACGCGAGGAGCAAATTGAAGCGCAGCTGCTAAATCTGACGTTGCGCTGGTGAACTCATCGAAAGGGAGAACGTGGTACTATGACAAGTCAGCAACCAATTTCACCGAACGCTGAGCAGATGGACTTACAAAAGCGACTGTAACAAGCACATAAAGAATCCACACAGTCCCAACACCAAGAAGGGCGCCAGTATTAAGGATACGCTTCGGTGTGCGGCGACCGCGAGCACGAATCTCGCCAGCAACCTAGACACGTCAGTCAGACTTCAACCCTTTTAAAATGAATGGGTAGAGTCATACATAATTGGCATTCTCCCATCCTGTTATATGTTAGCGATGAAGTGCAATCCCTTCTACAATGCTCACCTTGGTATGAGTAGAATATGAAGACAATGGCCGCCATTCCGTCTGTTTTTGACCCTCTGCTAATTTCTTCATCCCAATGTGACTCATGCTTTGCACTGTGAGCCATACCAACGGCGAAGACCACAAGCAACAAGATTGTTTTATAACATGCGACAAGCTTGTTGAGGAACAAGCCAGCTCGGGGAAAGAACCAATGTATGCCACATGAGACTGTGATTACAGAGATGGCGATGTATCGTATTAATCGCGGGTCCAACTCGGTTGTGGCGTCGACGTTGGGCAGAGCAGCTAAAAGGATGTGTTTCGCAAACTGGACGGAGTTACCGTAGGAGTTGGCCAAAAGTAAAAAGAAGCCCGAGAAAAGTATTGTCGCGAGTAGCTCGGGCTTGTAGAACACCTCGTCCAGGTAGACAAGTTCGCCGCCATTGAAGGGCAAGGCATTTCCAAACTCTAGGTAGACGAACAAAAACAGAGTGGTCCAGAGACCTCCAATCGACCACAGCGCGATACTCAGCCCCTTTGAACGTGTTGATGCTAGTACCAGTCCTGGTGTTGAGAAGATGCCGGTGCCGATTTGCTTGTTTAGGACTAATGCCGCGACATCTAGAATGGATAAATTGGCCGTGGGTACAATGGCATCAAGTTCGTTGAACGGTTCGCTGGCCTGGCCACCTGAGCCATTGCTAGACGGATTGGAATCGACGCGGTTGCTGCTACGATTCGCATCTGGAACGCTCGTGATAGGTCTTTCGGCCACTGACTTCCTTGCGCCAGCAGATGTAGCAGTTGCCTTCGAGGATGTGGGGGTAGTGCTTGGCCCAGGGCTATTTCTGCCTTGGGAGACGTTGTACTGTGAACCAGGTGCCGGCGATGATCGACGAGAACCTGAATTCATGGCATCTCGACGAGGATTCGTTTGTGGCAGCCCATAGACATCGAGAGCTAGGTTCTGGTAGGATGGTGCATGGGCCACTAACTTCGACATCGCAATGCCTGAGTTCAGGTAAAGACGGTTGTCGGTAAGGTTATGTTTAAGTGAATGAAGAAGATGTGTGCAGCAGGAGAAGTCCCTAATCAAAGTAATGCTTGCACCTACTACACCCCGTTAGCACAAGCAAGAACTCGGGATCAAATGCTTAAAGACTGCTCAGCCTTCATTGCGAGAATCTGGCATGTGACTCCTGTGCCGAGCACCTTGCGCTGCAAATTTCTGCACCTTGTCCTCCCGAGGCAGATACATGAATCGCTGGCAATCATACAGAGAGGCGCCAGGAAACATGATACCGTCGCTAGCGAATGTGGCTTCACTATTGTAGGCAACAACACCGACTAGGCGGACTTGCACGCAACAAACCAGCCCATCAGTTGGGGCGAAGCAAATATTGCGGTAGATCAGCGTCGACTATGTGCAAGACCGAAGCTGCATTCGCTGGCGACTGTATGGCTGGCGCTCCGATGACGTGTTGTGGTACCTCCAAGTGGCGCCGTGCACTCAGCCTCCACCACGCGAGGTCCTCCAAAAGTCAGGTGTGAAGAACTGCTGCTCTCAGCCTGGTCAGGCTATCCAATCTTTTGATTTACCGGCGTCTGGAACGAATCCGAGGTGCGTCTCGTATTCTTGTCGCCCTATATCGACTCATGCAGTGGCTTCGTGATAGTTGGCTGTGGTTGCCTTGTTGCCTGCGCCATTTAAAAAGAAATACAACTCAACGGTGCCCGGCTGCTGGGTGGCTTATATCACCACAGCCGTCCAAAATTCGCCCAGGCATATTACAGAAAGCACCCCACCTCATGGCGGACTTGAACAGCGAGGGATATTGCGTCCAGGTGATCAGTCAGCGGTACGAGATTTCTGAGACGTGATGTATTAGGCTAAACGATGCAAGATACATCCGGAAGGTCGTTCTCGAGGAGTATGTGAATTCGAAGCTCGACGAATTTGGCAAGCACTATGGCTGCGAGGTGTGTGACAACTGCCTTGAGGTGATGCACTCTCACTGATCCGTGTAGATGGCTCGCGACAACAGAATCAAGTTCCGTGCGCTGCGGAACTTGACACAAGTGAGTACAGTCGATGGGTCAATTGCGGCTTCTGTTGTCGCAAGCTTGTGGGCTGACATCGTGCTAGGATGAAATCAACGATCTGCAAAGTCGGAGTCAGGGTGCCAGTGCGCCTCAGAAGAAGAACTTGTTCATAGATTGAGGAAGCGTGGACAATTGGAACTGGAGGCGTGGAAGGCTGAGGCACTTCGCCGCGGGGATCTGGCTGGGGCTGCGCCCACGTCCTGCGCCAAGATTGGTGGCTGCAGGCGACCGGTGACGAGCCGATAGAAAAATCTGGCATGGAAATAGATGTTATTGCGTCAATCTATAATCGTACGGGTTTTGCTCGCATCTGTTACGCGTCGTGAATGTCGAGGGACTACAAATTACTCATCTGAACTACGTTGTCACACCGTTTTCGGCATGGAGAACCCCACCCGTCCCGAACCTTGGGCCAATCAATCTCACAATCCTTATGTCTTTGATACAGGTCACTTTAGGGCTCTTTTGGAAGCGAACGCGAAACGCACTCTGGTCCCGGACCATGAGCTTCAAATGAAAATAACGGAGGTGGGAGTGAAAGGTCAGTGTTGAACATTCTTTCGTCTGGGCGCAGTCTGATCGAGATCGTCCAGACCATATATTCACAGAACCCAATGAACTGGATACATACCTGGAAGAAACGCACTTCGAGGGCACAAGGATAATGTGAGCTTCCAAATCCCATATGCTGGTACAAGTGTTAATGTAAGCAGACTCATCCCGCAAAGTTATTCTTGGGATTGTCTGACCATCTCCGAAAACGCTCTCCAAAGCCTGATGGGTCGATTCAATATATTCCCAGCGTTTCTCGAGGTTCTGTGTGCTTTTGGAAAGCCGACCTCGGAAACGAGCGACTCGCTAGGAGGATGTTACAGCTGGCAGAATGGTGACATTACCGGTAGGTTAAGACACCTCATTTCAAATCATGCTAAGAGTCGATAGAAATTTGCTATCTCCTCAAAATTGTCGAGAAACATGGCCGGGAAGGACCAGAAGAACCGTGGTCTATCAGACAGCTGGGTGTCTATCATCAGCATGACGCTACCTCTGGAAGTGATACCTTCATTATCCTAAACCCAATGATTTCATTCCAAGAACGGCTTCGCGACGCAAAAGCAAGTACAGGCAGTCCGCCAACATGGCGAGAGATCCACAGCTTAGCACTGTCGCATTCAGTATGGCAGTGGAGATGGTATTTGACTTATTGGGAGACCAAGTTGAACAATCTCGTAAGTTGTAAACAGTGTTCGGGATGGAGTAAACAAGAACATTGACCTCTTGCAGATTTCCAAGGCACATGTTTCTCAAGTTGAAGGCCGAAGAACAGTCGAAGAAATGCCGGTGCTGGCCATTGAGTATTCCGACTTTCAAGATGTACAGGTCATCAATGATCGCATGAATGCCGCGAGATATATTTTGAGCTCCAACGTAGGCATTTGCTCGAAAGTGAGAGCCAAGGTACTCCATGGTCACGATGTAGAACTCTTTTTAGATGAGTTGAAGCAACAATCAACCCGAGTCGAAAACCTCCTAGAGCGGGCAAAGAGCGGATCAAGTCTAGTAAGACATGGTATCGTAACGCTTGAGCACCAACTGATATCTCAACCAGATGCAGGATATCATATCGTTCCGCGGCCTAGACTCGTTGAAGACGAGCAGCGAGAATTCCAACGAGATGGCGCGGCTGGCCGACATCGATAGCAAGAATATGGTGAAGTTGACAAAGAAGTCGCAAAGGGATGCCTCGACGTTGAGAAAGGTAACCTGGTTGACATCCATCTATCTTCCGGCTTCCTTCGTTTCAGTAAGTCTCCTAGTCGCGTGCAGAATTTACCGGCTAACGATTACAGCAATTCCTCAGCATGGGCTACCTGACGGTGAATTCCAAGGCTAGTCCAGCCTCACTAACATTCGCCTCGGAGATGTGGATTTTTCTCGTCCTCACATTGCTTCTTCTGACCTTGACATTTGGGGGCTGGCTGTTGCTTGACGGAATCGGTAAGAAGGGGTGGTGGCGCAGGCGTCAGGACCGAGTAGATAGCGCGGATGAGAAGGTTTAGGCTGCAATTGTACCCGTAGGGATCAGGCTGAGTTTGCCAAGGTGAGGGACTATCGCAGGGCTTGGAGGCGCAACGAGGCTGTGGCATGGGTGTTGATTGCTTTGGGTTATAAGCGCCCACACAGTTGCATATGATTGGCTAGCTGTGTCGGTCAAGCGCAATGAAGCTGCATGCTTGATGGATGATATTTGCCTGGTGGCGTTGGAGTTGGCGCAAGCCATACATTTGCCTGGAGGCGGCCACTTGCCTTGTTGATGGGTGTGCAGCTGCTGAGCTGCCGCCAAGAGTATCTTACCAGGTCATCGTGTTCACAAGAGGTCAACTTGCCCATCTCTCCCGGACAAGACTTCGACGACCAGGCCCACCGTGACATCCCTACATCCATCAGCCGGGCTGCCCTGATCATAATGGCAGCTAGCTGCCGTGGGGAGCGTCTAGTACCGCCGAAACTAACCTACCCACTTTCACGACACGGCTGACCTAGTGTTTGAGGATGCCAGAGCCTTGTCGCGCAGCTCGGCGCGACATCGAGCGGAAGCTGCTCTATGATGGACAGAGATCCTTCTTTCCGCTCGATCACCTGCGAGAATATCTCACACACCAGAAAATAATTGAGATACTGAACTGCGGTTGCGAAGATTGCGCCAAAGACAAGCTTCTCTACAACTCCCTAGCCGACCCTGAGGAATCTGCAAACGCAATCGTTGGAGAGCCCCAGAGAAGCGATGACTTAAGACAAACGCATTTCAGCGTCTTTGGTCTCTTACTAATCTCGGAGCATCCGCACCTCATTGTCGGTTTCTTGAGACACAAGTGCAACGATTGGTTTCTGGAATCATGGGTAACTCACACATCGAAGTTCTCTCGTAAGGATTTGGAGGTATACACGGGCAACATGAAGCGCGACCAGAGCCGCTTTGATCTTTTCGCGAGAAGGTTTACCAGCAATCTGCCAAAATTTGCTGTTCCACACATGGAAACAAGACATTTTCGCCAGTACCATGAAGGCGTTGTCCTACCATTCATCGAAGAAGAATTGATAGGGTTGAGACAGGATGAGAATGGACATCTGACTTCCGAAGGTGCGAACGGCAAGGTGTACGCCTTCAAAATCCATCGGGAGTATTGCAAATTCCGAGTGAGTACTCGTGTCATCCAATTCATATTAGAGGCTTATTGGAATCAGGACGTCAATCCCAGGCTTGAGCTTGTGAGAAAACAAATAATGACACCAAAACCGCTGGCGTTCCTCGAACGATCCAATATCGAACACGTTCAGCGATTCAACGATGACCACATCGTCAAGCTCATCAAAGCTTACGGCCACGGCGAAACGATAAACCTCATCCTCCCGAGAGCCTGGACGAACCTAGATCATCTGCTTCGTGATCAAAGCTTCCGCTACGGACACAAAAGGGGTGCAGTGTTAGAGAAAGCCAATGCATGGAAACAACTGCTTGGAATTGCCAAGGCTCTCAAGAAGATTCACGGGTTCGCCAATGGTGCCGACAGTAGGGAGAATACTGAATACATCGAACGATTATGCATCCACTTCGATCTGAAACCGGACAATATTCTCGTTGAGTCGGAAGATGGCAATTGGATCATCACTGACTTTGGCCAAGCTGCGCTCACGGAGCGGCGAAGAGGAAGGACAACACCCAGCGTGAATGGTCATTTCGGGACTGATGCCTACGCACCGCCCGAGATTGAAGACATGAATATGCACTTCGGCCGAGCATATGATATATGGTCGCTCGGGTGCATAATTCTCGAGGTGACCGCGTTCATGGTACTTGGATACGCTGGCTTGGTTGGATCGAATGACCAGTCAAACGAGTTCATTGGGCTGGACCAAGCGCGCCGTACGATGCCTCCGTGGTCAAGGTACCAAGACGAGCGGTTCTTCTGCCAGGACACACCGAACGGGGACTATGTAGTCAAGAAAGCGATCCGAGACTTCATCACTCGTCTTGAACAGTGGCAAACAGAATCAACGAACAGCAGCGACAAGAGCACAGCGTTTCTGAGAAGCATCCTTGACCTCGTCAATCGCATGCTGAAGCCGAATGCCAAGGAAAGGCCGGACATATCCTGGGTCGTTCAGAAGTTGTCGAGCGCTATGAGCCAAGCAAAAGCTGTTGCACTGATGCCTGTCTCGTATGAAACGGTTACAGAAGCAGACGAGACGGTTCTTGGTAGCCCAGAGCTCAACCACATGGAGATTTTGCATTGGTCCGCCGCTGGGAATGAATGGGACAATTCCCGTCTCGAGGTGATCGAAAATGAAGCAGGATACATGCGACTTCATTGCAGAGCGCTTGACCGCGCGCCGACCAATATTTCCTTTCGACGTAGCGACGTCAAGATTCTCCCGTTGTACGCATTTTGGAACCCTAATGGCATGTATAGCACGAGGAACTGGCTCGATTTCTCATTCCTTAGTGCCGGTAAGCGGGCCGTGATATCGAATGCCATGTTTGGATTTGCCGGAGACTCGGGTCTTGCCGACGCACGGTTCGTTCAGTCCACGCTTACTTCCCAAGACATTGTGGGGAGTTATGCCCTGAATTATCTCAGGGTGAGC
>JAESFQ010000984.1_pt1 | contig 10366 bp, 14 predicted proteins | sample 9269431 | NCBI WGS metagenome assembly JAESFQ01 (sample SAMN14502588, study PRJNA617103) | algae metagenome | isolation source: Plectolyngbya sp. WJT66-NPBG17 and co-occurring heterotrophs from well... | place: USA: Mojave Desert, Joshua Tree National Park, California | collected 2006-08-06 | reverse complement strand
CATCGCCCTCTCTGAAAACTATCCCCAAGTTCCTCTAAATCCCTCTGATACTCTTTGATCGTCTTGGGCGGTATTCCCACCTTCCAATCATCTTTCCTTCCACTTATCCGTCCATCTACCTTTATGTTTTTCTTCCCGTTCCTCCACTGCTCTCTGCTTCCATTTCCGTCTCTATTTACCTTTCTGTCTGCATTCTTTCTCTCCTATCTCTTTTGCTCCTCTCTAAATAATCCACAAAGCCCCGTTTTAATCTCCTCGTTTAACATCTCTACGTGCCCGTATAAGCCCTCGATAGTACTTGTATCTTGCGCTACTCTAGTATCCTTGGTACACTCACAAGCGAGGTTTTTCACAGCTGCTTCGCACGGAACTACGTCGTTGATGTTGAGGTAGTGGTGACCACACTCTTGCCAGTAAATTTGGTATTGGGTGCATATGGGTGGTGTGGAGGCGGAGGAGGGATGCGGGTACATTGTGGAGTCAATCTCAGAAGTGTTGCTGCGTGATAACGTCGGTGGTTGTTTAGAAGAGGGTATAGAGGGTATTGCATTTCGTCGGAATATGTTGGTTGCTAGGGGTAGTCGTGACCACCGTCAGAAGCATGGGGAATCAGGAGACCAGAAGTTGCACATATTCGATAATCTCTTCACCGTATCTGTAACAAACCATGCCATTCTTTCGCCACCCCGCAGCTATGAATGCCCCATAGCTATGTAGCCTGTGCGTACATCATCTTTCTCGACCTAGTCCAGTGAAGCTTACTGCTCCTTGGGATATCCCATCTTTGCCTCATCTTCCGCCGTTCCGAATCCTCCCCAGCCCTCGAAATCATCAGCAAACTTGACTGCCGCACACAGCCAGTGATGCGACCGGTTGTTCCCTGTCTCCCATGTCTCTTCCGCCACCTTCATGGCTCGCAATGCTATGTTATGTCAGCTGAAAATCTATACTCTAACATGGTGAGTTTGGCATACCTTTGACGTAATGCGCATCAGTTGCATGTGGGCCATTCAAAGCCTTGTCCACGACATGCTTCCAGTTCTTCTTTTGATTGTCATCGCCAGTCATGGCTCTGCCCATATCGACTTCTGGTCTCATCTGGGCAATGAACACAGCTAGCGCGAATAACCACCATTGCCGTAGAAGACTAACATGAAACTTGGCCGGTATTAAAGGGAGGAGGATGCGGATAGCATGAGAGCTCGTAAGTACATGGACAAGGAAGAAGTCGTATTTTCCCTTCGCAGGTGCTGGGGTGCCTGTCAAGAGCCCTAACCCAACCTCCTGAGCAGCTTGGAACTGTTGGTTCGGAGCTGTGATTTCCCAGGCGTTCCAATATTCCAAGAAGGCTTCTTCGCGCTCCTCCAGTACCTTGGTGATATCGCCGCTGCGGTGCTCGTAAAGACCGTCGAAGCGCTGATCATTGCGCACATTGTTCAGGATGTCGACGAGTCCTGTGTGGTCTTTACTCGCGCTATAGGAGCTGGGCTTTGTGTATTTCGGGTCGTCGATGTATTTGTGAAGTGGGCTGTAGAAGCAAGAACCCATCGCCAGGGCTTCGATCGCGATGGTTTTGGAGTTGAGCTCGTAAGCGTAACCGAGATGAATGAGAGGATGTGCGACTGCATGACATTAGCGATGTTCAAGCGTCGAAGACGGTAAGCTTACGTCCTGAGATCAGGCCATTAATCAGCGGCTCCTTGCCCTTGAGCAAGAACTCCTCGAGGACTTCTTCGACATCGTACTTCCTGCTCACGAGCTGATCTTCGAAAAAATCGATGAATGCGCGTTGGTATCTGGCTGCCCATCAGCGACTGGCCCTCCTCCCATCATAGCACACCACCATGCAGCTACTTACTCGCGCTTCCCCAGAAACTCGCGCCAATCGTCTTTCGTTATCTCACCCGGTGCATCATGCCATGGCTCTAGGACTTCTGCCTCTTTCTCGTAAATCTCATTCAGATGCTCTGCCGTGCCTCCAAGAAGGTAAGCCGATCCCAGGATCTAGGGTACATGCTTAGCAGCTACAGCCTTTACAGGAGGAGCAGCATACGTGCGGTGTATGGTTGTGGAATGTGAGGTTGTGATATATGATTGAGTAATTGGCATGGTTCGCTTTGAGAAGATGCTTGAGGGTTCGCGGTCGCTTCTCCGCCGAGGTCTCGATGTCGTGAATTTCTACGGAGGGTAGATTGACGGTAAGATGTGTGCCTTCGCCCGCGCGAAGAAAGGATGGTAGTGATATTCTTGGTAAGCTGAACATGGTGTCTGTGTAATTGCAAAAGTCAAGAGAGGTTGCGGGGAAGGTGCGCAGCTGTAAGCTCGCGTCGCGCCTTCCTCGTTGTGGTATGACGTGATGTGCTCGGTCAGCTCGCAACCTTAGCCCAATCAGGATCAGCAGAGCCTCAAAACAATTTGACCATATTTCCTTCGTCACTGATCCTTCTATAAAATGGAACGAACGAAGTTTGCCAGTGAACGATCACTGTATTGGGTAGTAGGGCTTGAGTGTGGACTGCAGCAATGTTTTTGGTGAATCGAAGCCGCTCTAGTCACTCATCAAGGTTCAAGCTCCCGCTTGGCTCGAATGTAATGAGCGACCCAGGAGACGCTTCCCCTCGTCTTGCGTCTCGACTATCATTTGGGAGAAAGAAGTTTGCAACACTCAGTTTCCTAAAGGGGAAGTTCTGCCTAAGGTGTTGATCGCGGCACCTTTTGGGGTGAACACATCAACTCTTCGTATCCACTTCTCGTGTGTCTAGCCCTACAAACATATCCCGCGTCGTAACGCTTTCGAGGTTTACCGAGTACGAATTACTCAAATAGGAAATAAGTGTTTGTCGTAGATCACGGCGAGGCTTTACGGTGAATGTGCTGGACTGCTTTCTTATTATTGACTTTCCCTCACGCTACAGGCTCTTCCAATTCTTTTCACAGCTCTCTTGCAGTGTTCAACAGCTTTTGCTACATTTCCTATTTTGGTAGCATCCTATCGCATAGAAGAACAGATAAATACATCCCCAGACAGGCAAGAGTCTTTCGACTATCGATCACGTGAGATCGTGGGTGAAACGCTTCCTTCTGCAACTTTACCTTAGCAATGATGGACTACCACAAAGGCTTTGCTTTTCACGTACAGGGACGCTACGATCAACAGGCTACAGATATTGCCTGATTCAGCAACTTATCGTCCCATAGTGTATCGGACAGCGCGGCTTGGACCAGCAATGGTTTTCGACTTTTCGATACACGCACTTCTTTGAAGAATGCGAATGGGCCAATTGTCTTCCCGCACATCCTAAAGAGTTGTTGTATTCATTCCAATGTCGTCGATCGCCTGCGGTGTTTTTTTCGTCTCATTGAAGCTCTGCATACTGTTTCTCAACGTGGATGCTATCCAATAACCCCACGGCGTCTACGTCGGTAGTACACCATCACTGGACAAGACACTAGCGTAGATCGGCACTCCGGGTAGCCTCGTTATATACCGCCATGCTTATGTATCGATGAGGCCGCTCTTGTTGTAGTTCTGAGGTCCCAAGCAACATCTGATTACTACTTTTCATCGTGCTTGCGCCGACATTGATCATCGCAGCCTCCGCGGCACTAATGTGTGAGAGCAAGGAATTCTTCTCTTCTCTGATGCAGCGCACTAGGACTGATCTTTCGAGCATAATTTACACCACGGCAGGTTGTGAAAGACGCTTTTGCGCACGATACGAGCTATGACATAGTGCATAGGGAGCGACCACCTTAAGTACAAGCGGAGCCGGGCCATGTACGAGCCAAGCACGCTTCCTCCACAACAAGTGCTCAGAACGTATCGCTTGGATTCTCTCCTGTGAGGACACGTCGTCAGACTAGATCATGAGTCGTCAGTATGGAGATGCTGTGGATACATGGTAGTGTCCTGTTCGATATGTCCTTGGGTCGGTGTCATGACGAGTAGTGAGGTAGCTGCCGCCTTACCCTGTGTCTGGAACTGACGTAGCACAGGGACGCTCATCCTACGCACATCTGGGGAGAAATATGGGACAGTGCGATACAGCGGGTCTCACGCTGGAGTCAAGATCTCTCTTGGTGTTGTGCAACGATCCCGACCCCCACGACGCAATCCAAGGAGTGCCTTGGTATGCAGGGGCGGCATTAGGATCGGCACGCAACAAGCTTTTATCGAACGCCACGGGCGCTCTGAAACAGCCTTCCGCGATAACGGCATTGACCCTGAAATGAAGGATAAGGATCCCTAGGCATGTGAAAGATAGAGCACAACGGTCGAGCAATCCAAAACTCATTGTGACCGACTAGGCGACCGAGCAGGGTGTTTCTAACTTTTGGCGGCGTCGCGCGACCTCTGTCGACTGCAGATGCTCAAAATAGACTCAGTTTGCAGAGTTTTGAGGGACCGACAAGAGAAGCGTCCGGGACCTGCATGACGATGCTGCGTGACGTCGGTGGCTGTCGTTAGATTTTCTGCTGGCGGACCTAACGGCGTATGCGATGCAACTGTTACCGGCACCGCGACCGATATGGATATCCGGCGCCGTCGAGGAGGGCTTGTAACGGCCTTATTACAATACGTTCTATCGCTATGGTTGGTGCAGACGCGCATCCCTACAGCATCCTGTACCGAATTTTGTCCCAACAGAGATTCTAGACAAAGCGATGCGGTCCATCCGGTAGTTTTGCTATGGCCACAACACATGCACCGTCGCTTCTATGACCCATTTTTTCCTTGCGCCAGTCACCGACAAAGGGTTGGCATCGAAATTGAGGCATCGCAGATCGGGAGCCCCAAAAATAATCCCTGGCCGAGCGCTGCTCCTTTAACCCCGGGCGAGCTCCACATCTTGCTTGTCAACATCGCTGCTGTCCATCCATTTCACTGTTATAGACTCTTCTTTTCCTTCGGCTTTGTTTTCATAATCACTACAGAAGACGCCGTTTTCTTCGTCATTCGCTAAAACATCATCTCGAAGATTCGGCACCGAGCTTGACGTCATCCCGTTGTAGCAGTTCGCGTTGATCCTGGACCATCGGCAAAGCGAGCGCGAGCCATTGACTACTGGTCTGGCGTGAGTAGCATACCATCGTTTCGGAAATCGGATTTTGCGTTTTCCACCAAAAACCGCCGCGAAAGCGAACACAGTCACTTCCCCGCTGCTCTCCTACGATTGCTTTTCGATCGAATCCGTTGTCGAACTTAGGCCTGAGCGCGCCTTTCCACCATGACGACACCGAACTATGAGCGGCCTGAGCCGACATACGACATGGACAGCAACATGTCCTACCAGCACCAGCGATCTTCAGATGAGGACGGCACAGTTGTGGGGGACGAACACCATCAGCCATTACATTTAGATACTGGGGCACGGCCGCCACACAACAGATCGCGATCTGGCACGCATCTCACCGTCGAAACTGCACACGACATCCCAGCCATGAGGGGCATACAATCGCCGTCGCAAACACGTGAGCAGGCGAGCAGGCTCAACGATGACCTTGCGGTGCTCGCTATTGAGCAGGGTTTGGATGAGAAGGAGGCTCTTAGGCGCAATGCCTCGATGAATCCATCTTTGTCACGCGTACGGACCCGCCGAGAGGACCTTGTAGACGACTTCGATGCGGCGACAAACCCATTGCATGAGCAGGCGGCTCGCTACACGCCACCTGAGAACCCAACCACGAGCTTCTCCAAATTTTTCAAGAAGGTTCACAACTCCTCATGGCTTGTCAGGTACTTTACGTACATTACGCCTATGGTGCTTCTGATTCTTATCCCATTGCTAGTGGGAGCATTGGCTTTCCCCAATGCAAATGTGGGCGGAGTCAAGCTTGTTTGGTTTTCGATATGGCTCATGATTGTGTGGCTGACACTTTGGGCTGGAAGAGTGAGTATTCTGCGTCTCTATACGCATAACCACTAACGCTCATCGCAGGTGCTCGCCAAACTCCTCCCATGGCCTATTGGTCTGATCTCCAGTCTCTTCACCAACAACAGCAAGAAATGGAGAGACATGGGCAAACAGCTTGAGCTACCAGCTACATTGTTCTTCTGGTGGTTGGCCATTGAAGTTTCCTTCCTACCGACAATGAAAAACCACCACGTTGACGGCAACAAGGCCACTCGAGAATGGGAAGGCACCATGAACAAGGTCCTTGTAGCTCTCTTCGTCGGATTTGTCCTCAATTTCATCGAGAAGATCATCATCCAGCTTATCGCCATCAGCTTCCATCTTCGAACTTACCAGGACAGGATCGAGCTGAACAAGTTTCAGATTGGTAGTCTGGCCAAGCTGTACAAGTTCTCCAAAGAGAAGATCGCTATGGAAGACTCGGAGTTTGAACAGAACGGGGACAATACCGCATCTGGCGCACGCACTCCCGGCCAAGTGCTTACAGAGGCGCAGAAGAACATCAAAGTCGGTTTCAACAAGTTTGGAGATATTGCTGGAAAGGTTGCTGGGGACTTTACGGGTCGTCAAGTCACTAACAGCGGCCATCCTCACCAGGTCGTCCTGCAACTCATTGGTACTACGAGTGGTGCCCAGGTTCTAGCTCGTCGTCTTTACCGTACCTTTGCGCGACCTGAGACAGAGACCGTCCATGCTGAGGATCTGAACAACGCCTTTGACAGCGACGAAGAGGCCGCTGCAGCATTTTCCATGTTCGACAAGGATATGAACGGCGACATCTCCATGGAGGAGCTCGAGGCCGTCTGTGTCGAAATCGGCCGTGAACGCAAGTCCATCACCGCCTCACTCAAGGATCTCGATAGCGTCGTCTCCAAGCTCGACGATGTCTTCATGTTCATTGTGCTCATCATTACGATCATCGTATTCATCTCGCTGATCTCGACATCCGCTGCCGGTGTGCTTACGTCCGCCGGTTCGACGCTTCTGGCTCTGTCCTGGCTCTTCTCCGCGACCGCCCAGGAGTTCCTCCAGTCCTGCATCTTCGTCTTCGTGAAGCACCCTTACGATGTTGGTGACCGCGTTACAGTCTACGGTAACACTGGAGACCTGGGCCGTGGTGACGACTACTTTGTCAAGGAAATCGCTCTCTTCTACACTGAGTTCAAGAAGATGCAAGGCCACATTGTCCAAGCGCCCAACAGTTATCTCAACACGCTCTTCATCCTCAACCACCGTCGTTCTGGCGCTCTTGCTGAGGCCGTACCCATCATTATCAAGTTCGGCACAACTCTAGAGCAAATTGAAAAGCTCCGCAACGTCCTTCTCGAATTCGTTACGGCAGAGAAGCGCGAGTACCAGACCAACATCCTCACCGAACTGCGTGCGGTACAGGAAGTCCACTGGCTCGAACTCAATGTCGTCTTCTTCTACAAGTCCAACTGGCAAAACGAACTGCTGAGATTGCAGCGCCGTAACAAGTTCATCTGCGCACTCACCATGGCTATCCAGGAATGTGAAATCGAGGGCCCACGCATGCGCTACCCCGGTCAGAAGGAATCTTTCCCCGTTTACCTTCAGAACTTGCAGAATCCTGCTACACCTGGTGTTGGCATCAACGGCACGCCCGACCACCCCAATGGCAACATCCGCAACCAACCCCAAGACCAACCTTTCGTCGCACCCGCAGAAGGCGCAGCAGAGTCTGTCTCCACTGGAACCACCCACGCCCCAGGACGTACAGGCTCGATCCTCCGCAAGCCCGGCGCCCCCGAAACGCTCTCAGCCATGGGCCGCCGCGTAGACTTTTCCCTCGGCATGAAATCAATGGGCCTCGACGACCCCAGCGGCGACGTACTCGAGGACCGCGAAAACGAAATCCGCGCCCGCGCCACCGTCGTCCGCGTAACCTCGCCCTCGCGCTCTCAAGACCGCGCCCGCGCCTCCGAAGACAGCGCCTCAGCCCGCTCCACAGGCATCCAACGCGTCGGCACAAACGCCTCTTCCACCGCCCGCGAGCGCACACACCGCAACCGCTTCTTCTCCCGCAACCGCCACGGCGCCGACGAAGAAGCTGCCATGGCTGATATCCCAGAAGCTACCGGCTACGATACCCCGCCTAAGCGCAAGAACACTATCGATCCTCGCTCGGGCGTTATTAGCCCCCGCGCTGTGAGACAAAGCGGCGAGGATGAAGTGCCCATTACGCGGATTGCTAGTGCGGATGTGCCGCGTAGTACGGGCGCGTTGGCTCCTAGTACGGCGGATAGCGAGAGGACGTTTGGACCTCCGAGTCGTAGTCGTACCGATGGCATTGAGATGAGGCGGTTTCGCTAAGTGCAAGTTTCCCAAGGTATCGAAGTAGCCTTGAACACTGGAAATAAGTCTCTTTTGTGTGTGTGTTTTGTTATAAAATTAGATTTGCAGATGGCCAAGGGCAGTGCGCCGGGCTCCTCTCCTTTATTTGTAGATATACTTATCTTCTTTGGCTTCCATACTTGTCGAAGGACAACAAGAACATTCCAATACATTAAATTACAATACCAAACACTAGGTGTGAGATGTGTTTGGTGACCAACTGTGATTTTACATGTCATCACTCATACGTTTAAATATCACAACATGAGCAACGGTGGGTGAATTGTTTGTATGTAAAACAGTGCATAGCACGTGGGTTTTCCTTCCAAAGCTACTAATCCCACAGCTCGTCGTAGCAAGCCCAAACAACAGTCGTCTCCACGCCGGGTCGTGACGCTTAGTATTCGCCCTCTTCAACACCTTCGTCATCAAGAGAGTCGCTAGCAACCTCCTCGTAGTCCTGCAGATGTAGAGATACGAAGTCAGTGTATGTCTCACATGCACTTCGTACACAGAACTTACCTTCTCCAGCGCCGCCAAGTCCTCACGAGCCTCGGAGAACTCTCCTTCCTCCATACCCTCGCCAACATACCAGTGCACGAAAGCGCGCTTCGAGTACATGAGATCGAATTTGTGGTCCAGGCGGGACCAGGCTTCGGCAATGGCAGTCGTGTTGCCAAGCATGGCAACGCTTCGGTCGACGGATAACAGCTCGCTACCAGGGACGCTAACGGGCCTGAGAGACGTTAGAACAGGTCAAGTGAGACAGGGTAGGATATACGTACTTGGTGTAGTTGATTCCGAGCTTGAAGCCAGTTGGGCACCACTCAACCAGGTTGAAAGATGACTTGGCCTTGAGAGCACCGGCGGCGGCAGAGCAGTCGCGGGGAACAATGTCACCACGGTACAGAAGCGCAACAGCCATGTACTTGCCGTTGCGAGGGTCACAGACAACCATTTGGTTGTTGGGCTCGAAGCCTGGGCGAATTAGCAAAATGTCTACAAGACGATGCGAAATGGCATTGGAGACATACACTGGAAGGTGAGGTCGGAAACCTTGAAGCTCTCGTGAGAGCTCTTCTTGGCCGAGATGACGGGCGCGTAACTGATAAGCGGGTAGTGAATACGCGGGTATGGTACAAGGTTGGTCTGGAACTCGTTCAGATCGACGTTGAGCGCACCGTCAAATCGCAAACTGGAGGTGATGGAGCTGACGACCTGAGCGATCAGGCGGTTGAGATGCTCGTAGTTGGGACGAGGGATGTCCAAGTTGCGTTTGCAGATGTCGTAGACGGCTTCGTTGTCAACAAGGAAGGTGCAGTCCGAGTTCTCGATGGTGCTGTGTGTCGACAGAACAGCGTTGTAGGGCTCAACGATGGAAGTGGAAACGCGAGGAGCAGGGTATACGGCGAATTCGAGCTTGCACTTCTTACCGTAGTCTGTCGAGAGTCGCTCGAGGAGGAGCGCACCGAAACCGGAACCGGTACCACCACCGAAAGAGTGGAAGATGAGGAAACCCTGGAGGGAGGAGCAGTTGTCTGTGTTTGTTAGCAGGCGCATTGAGCTCAGGTCAAGATGTAAGCTTACCAGCAACGCGACGGATCTTCTCAATGACGCCGTCGACCATCTCCTTGCCAATGGTGTAATGACCACGAGCGTCTACCCTTGTCAGTAACTCTGCATGGTCCAATAGCTTCCCGGCACGCACAGTTGTTGGCAGCATCCTCCTTGCCGCTGATCAACAGCTCAGGATGGAACAATTGACGGTAGGCACCAGTTCGGATCTCGTCAATGGGAGAGGGATCTAGGTCGACAAAGATGGAACGGGGGACGTATTTGCCGCTGCCAGTCTCGTTGAAGAAGGTCTCGTACGAGCCACCCTCGCTGAGCTCCTTCGCATCGGGGTTGGGGCGACCATCGGGGAGTAGACCGTGCTCGAGGAGGTACCTGAAGTTGTCGTGTCAGTCTTGGACTACAGGCTTCGGGGCGTATGCGGGTTCGCGGCAACGTACAGCTCCCAGGCGCTGTTACCCAGCTGGACGCCAGCTTGGCCGATGTGAAGGTGGCAGATCTGTCAAGCTTGGTGTTAGTATTGC
>JAESFQ010000983.1_pt1 | contig 10366 bp, 8 predicted proteins | sample 9269431 | NCBI WGS metagenome assembly JAESFQ01 (sample SAMN14502588, study PRJNA617103) | algae metagenome | isolation source: Plectolyngbya sp. WJT66-NPBG17 and co-occurring heterotrophs from well... | place: USA: Mojave Desert, Joshua Tree National Park, California | collected 2006-08-06 | reverse complement strand
TAGCCAGCATGGATGAGTACGTCAAAGACCGGCGTTGACATCTGGGCCTGCGTTCGGCAACGGTATGTTGGACTTGTTGCATAACCGGTGCACCGTCAAAACTCAACGTCTCTGATTCAGCATTGTGAACTCCGTGTACCGCCGGGGTTGGTTGGAGTTTCAGATTGCTAGTATCAAGATGCTTCGGAGTTGGCGAGCGCTCGTGAATGCAGACGACCGGATATGTCGCCGGTTCGGGCATGCAATTGGGGACGAATGTGCTACGCAGAGCCAAATCTTCGTCGCTCGCAAGCGGAGTCTCCGTATCGAAAAGTAGCCCTACATACTCGTAGGCTCCCGAAAAACGAGGACAGACCCGCTGTTCGTCCTCTGGGGCTGGTTCTAAAGTAGTCATGGACCTTGTCCGTAGCTTCGCCATTAACAACGCACCGTCGATCTCGTGTGGCACACGATCAAAGGAATCATAGCGCTGCAGTGAGGGCGCTGTAGGCTTCCCTGCAGCCGCAGCTTCATACTGCTCGGCATCGATTTCGTCGGTATCTGTGACTCCACTAAGGACGTCCAAGTAGTCATTCTCACACCTCGTCGTCTCGGCGACGGATGAGGAAGAAAATTGGCGCAAAGATATCAATGACTTGAAGGTCGACGGTAAGCTGAGTTCTCCAAATAGAGTGGGAGTGAGCTGTCTACCGGGGACGTGTATATGCTGGGACGCAGCTGAAAAACTCATGCTACTAGATGTGGTTATATGACGGTGTGTATCAGCGCGGAAACACTTAGGTCTGGCCTACATTGATCGTCAGTATCGGCTGTAGAAAGGCACTTGCGCCCGGGGTAGCGAACAGTTCACAACGATGAGTAAGCTCTAGGATATCACGAAGTGATACAAAAGACTAGAAGAAGAACATAAGAGGAATCCTTGTAGTTGAGTTGAACGTGTACGTTGTGCAGGGCTCGAATGTGCATTGTGCGATATATCAGCTGTGTTGTCGAGAAGCCTACAACACTGTTCTGAAATACTCCTAAAGCTATGTGTAACGTGTGGCATTCAAAATATCCATAGTGAGAAGTACAATGACTGGCTATGGGTATCGAATAGGTACAAGAACGAAAAATAGCAGAGCCGACGCGCCATCAACTTCCATGCGCGAAGTCCAGCCTCGATGATGATAACTACTACATTGCGGCGTCCGTTGTAAAGCCTACAAGTTGATTTGCAATCCCAACACAGCATCCACAGTCGCCTTTCCGTAAAAGGGCTCCGTGCCCGCGTTGCCCACGTTTACATAAGTGCTCTCTTTGAACACACCAACCTTGACGAGCGCCTCTAGCCACTCCTTCAGATCACCCTTGAAAGGGCTCTTGAACATCTTGTCGGGCAGCAGGCTCGAGACAGTAATGCCAGTGTCTTCGTTCACACCCTGGTATAGTTTCCAGCTCGTGCCAAACAAGTTCGGGATTGTTGCTTTCGCACCAGCGGGCCAGCCGATGGGCATTTGGCCCCCAGTGTACTCAAGCCAGAGCATGAGCTCCTGAGCGGAAGAGGATGTCGAGTCGCCCTTGGTGTCGGAAGTCATGAAGTCGAACGCGATGTTGCCTTTGTAGGCGGTGCTATTAGTGCGCGTCCACTCGTACGTTGCAGGAATGGATTTGATAGCAGAGAGCTTCGTCTCAAGGTTCTGGGTCAAGCCGACAAATGTGTAACCCTTTGGCACGTTGTCCCTAGAATATGTCAGCTAGCCGATCGTTCCATAGCTGGCGCATAATGAGCTCGGAGTCAACGTACGTGGCCTTGACATAGTCGATGTCGGTAACCGCACTCCACTTGATCTTCTTGTTTCCATCTGAACCGGACGATACGGAGTCATAGGCTGTGCACATGCTACCCTTGGTTTGCCCCTTGTTGTAAAACATGTTGTATACAATCCACGGCGTATCAGTTAAGACGATATTCTGAGCCGTACCGCACATCTTGATCGGCGCCTGTGTGGCCGAGTTGGAGATGGTGATTCCCTGGGGAGCTGGCGCTGCTAGAGCTGGGGCGGCGACCAGCGCTGCGCTTAGAAGAACGAGTGAAAGCATTTTCATGAGTGTAGTGTATGTAAACGAGTGACTGAATAACGGAAGGAGGGTCGTGTGACTTGCGGTGGCTGTATTGGAGGTCGCGATTCGATACTTATGAGAGACCCAGATTGAAGTTATTTCCCCGAGGGCGGGAACTAACGCGGTGAAACGCGCTACATTACTGATCAAAACGAACATCCACGGGTAGGGCCGCCACGTCCGATCACAGCGCAAGCCTAGAACAATATGTGCTCCAATGCGCAATTGTCTTAGCGTATTGTTGTCATGATTGGCGGAAGTTTCTGGCATTTCCCCCGACTCCGAAGGGATGGAACGACCAAGTGAGGCAACTACAGTTGCGTGCAGCTCCTGATTGAAATGGCAGGCATTTACGCGTCAGCGCAGGGAAATTGCGATATGGGGCTGGTGCCAAAGACTCATCCAGAGCGGAGAATATTCCTACGTTGAGTCGAAGCCAAAATTCCTCAGGGAGTCTCCACCAATTTGGTAGTACCAGACCTGTATGTACTTAACTCGCTTTATGCACCAAGTGTCGTAAAAGCTTTAAGCTTTCCAATAACTGGAGGCTCCAAGCACGCATCTTCTTGCTTCCTCTTCAGCTACGGCAAAGGCTTTCGGGTTCTTCTTTTTCTCTTGTCTGAACATTTGCTTTTCCCAATCTTTCATCACCTGCAATGTCGCTATGACAAGGGCCGGATCCACAGTCGTCCGACGTATATAAAGTGATTCATCCGGCAAAGAGCCACCGCTCTCGTCGACATATCCATCCCAGAAGCAGTGATCTGCAACTATGCTACCATATAGCGGATCGGGAACGTTGCCCACAGCGGCGAAGAGAGCATGTCTTAGCGTGTCGTATCTGGAGCCATGGATTGAGGAAACCTTGGTACTTGTAACCCACATATATGCACATCCATCTGGACCGACGAAGCGCAGTGCATCGTAATTGAGCCCAGGAACATAGGTCGTCAAAACGGACCTTGCATTTGGACCACCTTGGGTTAATACTTCAGACTTACGTAGATTGGTCTTGGGGTCCAGCTTTAGATCGTAAGACCACACTGTCTGCTTTGCTTTGGATAATTTCTTTCCGTAGTTAGTGGGCTCTTCGGGACATGTCATTGTCCAAGATAATCTCGGGCTGCGGAAGCTGCCAGTCGTGCTCTTGAAGTTGAACGAGTATGCGGGTGGAACAGGAGTTTGCGCTTGCTCCGAAGGACGTATTGTTTGCCATGCGCACGAGTCTGGCGTGTCCAGCCAGTTGGTCCCAGGTGATCGTTTGCTTGCTCGGCAAGCATACAGGGTAGAAACAACGGGCGGACAGTTCCACTGAGGCGGATACGGTGCTTGGCGGTACTGTTCGAGATATCCGGGCAATGACGACGACTCTAGTGCGACCGATGGGTGTCTTATGGGCTCCTGACCTAGTAACACTGGAATCGGTAGATTCTCAAGCGGCGACATAGGATCTTTACAGGATACCGGATGTTGCTCCACAACTACTTCCGGCAAGGTGCTGAACATGGTTGGATCTTGCGGTTGATCCAACGACCCAGTATTCCATGGTTGGGTGGTCGCTCCGAGACTTCTTGAATGGGGTCGAAGAGATTGTGCGGAGCGTTGATATGCAAGAGGTAAAGGCGCAAGTTGTTGAGTGGCTGTTGGCGCCATACTTACTGGTCTTTGGTCGACGAAGGACGAAACGCTTCCCAAATGCGGTCGCAAAGTCTGCGCAAATCGTTGCTGATGTAAGAGTGGTGATAGGCGCTGGGGGCTGGGTGGCATCATGCTTGCAGGGCGTTGATGCTGACTTATTGCACTTTGCGATCTTTTTCGAACTCCTTCCACTTCCAAGCGTTGCATCCTATGCGCAAGCAGCTCATCCTGCTTCAATTGTTCCTCAGACGTCGTAGTTTGTGGAGCTAGCGGCAAGGGCGCTGGTAGCTCTGCAATGGTAGGCACTGATATGTCTTCACTGTAGTGTGGCTTTATATAAGATCCTGAAGCAGGTGCATACTCTCCATAGTGTGGATGACTGGGTGGAGAGGCCTGCGAGTAACGGTAGTGTGGGTGCACTGGCTGTTGTGGCGGCGATTGCTGGCGGCGATGTGTCTGCCAGCCCTGCCACTGGTGAGCAGGATTCGGCGACGACATGGCGTTTTCTGCTGATCTGACGTCCCACAGATGGTAGAAGCAGTGGAGAGTAGGCTGGCGTCTTCAAGAATCGGAAGTACAGTAAGATTCCGGCCCCATCCAAAACGTGTAAGGATAAACACGGGATTCGACGCACACAACGCGCAATGCGCCACGTCCAATACGCAACGCGCAACGCGCAACGCACAACGCGTAAAGATACGGTAATTGAAGGCGGTAGACTCAGAGAAATCGATCAACAAAAGCAGATAATATCTTAGTAAGAAGCAAGCTCTATGCGACGTTTGTGGGGTAGGCGCAGAAGGCGGGCGTGGGAGGAATCGGATCGGAGGAACAGAATCTTGGTGCCTGTCAGCTGCAACCGCGGGATGCGGGACGCCTGAATCATCGTCCCAAGCCGTGCTGACAGCGACCGGCTATTCTCAAGGGCATTGCTCGTCACTTCCACGATAAAGCAACGCGAAGCCAAGTTACCCAAACTCGCTAGCTCGTTGAAGACGCGGGACGATGTGCTATCGTGGGTACGCAGGGGTTGCGAGTGCCATCGGCGGGAACCCAAAGTCGTCTCCACACTGACAAGACTCAACACCATCACAGCGTCACCATCATCAGACTTGGCTTTCATATCGACAAGCCTCGAAAGTCCAGATTTTCATTACCGACATCTAGAGCTCTGCCAAATTCAGGGAGAGGAGCTCCATCTCTTCACCAGGTAGAGAAACGGGACTACAGAAACTGACGGAGAATAGTGCACCAAGCCTTGCACATAACAATCCCAGCACTTGACATGGACCAAGAAAATGCTGCATACACGCTGCAGACAAGAACACCAATTATTGAAGCAGTAACCCAAGGCCGAGAAAAGATTTTTGCTCTTTACGAAATACTAAACCGCCAAAAACAATCACGGACATCCTGTCTCAGGAAATCAGCTAAAACGCTGAGGCATGTCGTATGTTACGATCATCAGAAGGGGTCGTTCTAAACGTACGAACTGTAGTAACAGTCCTACGACCTAGACTGTCCGGGTAGTCTTATAACATGTAAGGTATACCTTTTCCGTTTCTTATTCCTACAATAGTCTTCGCACGCCAAACTTCGGCTGGATTGGTACTAACCAATAAAAAGCTGACCTACCCGTTTCTTCAATTGAAAGTGTAGGATGGTGCCCCTCCACATCGTAGTGATACATGTTGCATGTCACGTCGTTGCTGATGGCGACGCAAAGAATGTACCTAATGTTAGCCATTCCCCGCGAGCCTCGTACCCAGGATTGGGACACAAAGGGCAAAGTGATGCTTCAAAAAGACTCGCCTAGTGCGCCGTTCAAGACGTCGTGGATGAAGTCAGCGAGCGATAGCTGCACGGATAGTTCCTCCACCTATCATGGTCTACTGAAGTAAGTAAAAGACATGATTGCAAGGTACCGTGCGATCGGAGACGACGCAGCATGGGCACCATGCCACAAGGCGGTTCCAAGCCACTAGTGCCATAATCGACGCTCGCTGGAGAGATTCCTGATAGAGTATACCAAGATGTTTCATAACTTTCATGGGCGCAACTCGAGTTTGCCGGAGTCGACCGAAGCTGAGTTTTCGGACGACTGAATCTACGCACTAGGCTTCTTCACGGATAGCGTCCATGAGGCTCAGCTTAGCGACCCACGTGGCAATAGCCATCCCACGCAAAATTCATGACCCCTAGATGAGCGCGTTGCTTTGCACTACGACCTTCTGTCTTGTGTATCTTGTGTGTGGACAGTGTTGTAATTCAATGTCACCCAAATCCCATATAACAAGCTCCGCGTACGCACCTGCCGTTACAATCCAAACACGGGCCCACGATGCCAAACGACAGGCGGTGAAAAGTTCTAGAAGTCACAACTTCGCCCGAGCGTGAGGCTAAACCGAGTATCGTCATACTGTCCCTTGCCTTCGCTTCTTGGTTTGTCTGATTGAACCCTTGTCCCCACGTCTTCTCCAGTTCTTTCCTTTCTTCTCTCCACATTCTTTCTTCCTCTGTGCGTTCCTTGGTCTGTCCTTTCGTTAGCGAGGCGTCAGATGAGTGTCAGCTTCACAGGCAGTTGCCTGCCACCATCAAGCACTTTGCCACCTATTCGTTCGCTGCAATCGGCATCTGAGGATCAGATTTTCGCTGCCCTAAGAAATCTGCAGGCGCTGTACTGTCCTGTACGCCTTCCAACTACCATCGCGCAACCGACATCGAAACGAGAGCATACTTCCATTACCTCGCCACCAGAACCAGCAGATTCCGGCTACGCCTCTCAAGATGAAGGCGAAGACGATGAGAACCAAGTCACGCCCGAAGAGGTGACAGCAGCTCTCCGTGCCGACCCGTTCGAGCGCACATTTACCACCCAATGGCTGAACTCGCTCCTCGCGCGCTCAGAAGAGATGGATGTCGATGATGATGTGCGCGAAAAGCTTGTCGATGATGCCGGCTTCATTCTATCCAGCCTATTTGAAACTGACAATGACGAGGAAGAGGCACTTACACGAGACTTCTCCTTTCTCACATCAACCGGAGATTCCGTCGAGGTCACGCTTAATGATGCGCCACTATCAAGTACCGACCACACGGCTGTCGGGCTTCAGTCCTGGGGTGCTAGCATCGTACTCAGTAGCATGATGTGCGCGGACGTAGAGCGCTTTGGCTTGACTCAGGAGGGTCTTGCGGGGAGGCGGACGATCATTGAACTCGGTGCAGGCACTGGGCTTGTCAGCCTAGCAGTTGCAAAACTACTTCCTACGATCGGCGTTGTACCTGCCAGAATCACAGCGACTGATTATCATCCCGCAGTGCTGGAAAACTGTAACGCGAACATTGCGACCAATTTCCCTTCAAGTCTAAACGACACACCGCCCGTAGAGACTGCGATACTAGACTGGGCCCAGCCTCCTGCACACATGAAATCCGCAGCCGATCTTCTCATTGCTTCAGACGTGGTCTACGCTCCTGAGCATGCGGCCTGGCTCCGCGATTGCGCGGCCCACCTTCTTACTCAAAACGGCGCATTCTGGCTCATGGTCACAGTGCGCAAGACGGGCAAATTTGAAGGCATTCCCGACACTGTCGAAGCTGCTTTCAAACCCGAGTTATGTCCAAAGAGCGATGAGGGGTTAACGTTCATGATACTAGAAAGAGAGTTTGTAGAGAAGAGGAGAGGTATTGGAAGAGGGGACGAGAGTGGATATAACCTTTATAGAATTGGATGGGCATAGACTGAAGCGATTTATAGATTAGACAGCGCAAGCGACTAGATTAGCATTGATTGGCGGTCATAGACTCAAGATGTTACAGTTTGAAGACATAGATTCAAGACTTTCGCAACGAGCGAAGAAGCTCATGTTTACGCACCAAGCTCTTGTTCATGCTCATGCTCTGGCAACCGAGCCGCTCCATATCTCTCTTGCGCAATCTTATCCGCCTTTGGGTACTTGCTACGTGTGACAGCAACAGTCGCAACAGCAAGCCCCTCATCAACAGTCTTCAAGATGCCCACCAATCTCGACCCAAACGCCCACACCCTGTCATTAATCTCTGCCGCAGCGCGAATGAACGGCATCGGAGATGGCGTCAGTTCCTCGATCGGTTTGAGCACATCAGGCTTCTCGAGCGTATTCTGCATCACGACAAACCTCGCCTGCAGCTCAGGAAGCATGTTCACCCCAAACTCCCAAGCCTCCTTGATCAGCTTTCCATAGTCACGATGGACTCTTGTTGCAGTTGTGAATTTCTGAGCCTTTTCAGCATCGTTGTGACTTCCTAACCAGTCTTTACCGGCGCTGCGTGCTTCTATTTCTAGCTGCTTCATCTTGATTTCCGCTAGGTCGATGAGCTTTCGTAGTAGGTGTTGTGTCATAAGCAGTAGCTGTCCGGCATCCTTTATCGGGCCAAGGATTAGCGATGCAAGGGTGGGATCTGTGGAATGTTCGCCGACGTGTCTCCATGCTCTGCGCTGCGATTGGAATAGCGAGGAGATTGAAGTGAGTAGGAATTTCAGCAGATTGAGAGAGGGGATTAGGACCGGTTTGTCGTTTGGCGACGACATACTATGACTGCGTGGTCAGTCCTGGACCGCGAAGGGCGGTGCAGAGATAGGTAATGCGCTGGTTTGCTCGATGCTTGCACGAACGCGTGTCAAACTTTCTCGTAGGGCGGAATAGCACCTTATCACATATCATCACGATGTGCTGCTAGAAGAACTGAGGCGACGCGTATATACCAACGTGCGCCATGTGTATCTCTTTCTCCCTTTATTAAGGTTAGATGTGCGATCTGGTGAGATCGTGCGCGGATGAACATCTTAGATGCGGACATCAAACGCTGGAATAGCCAACTGAAGGTCAAAATGCCGGGAACCGGGCGAGTACGGAGGACTGTATCATACACGACGTTGATCTCCATTTGCTTGATGCCTTGTACTAGATGTCGTCATTCCTCTTTCTCTTTCTTCCGCCATGGCTTATCGACCCATCATTGAACACCTGATAGTCAGTGATGCCTGGCAAGGGAAATACATAGTTCACCATGTTTTCGCCTACTGTGCACCAAACACCATGCACCCATCCTAGGCTCTCCATGTAGTAACTCCGCTCGTCCCAGTCCTGTCTAGCCCCCTTTTCATCTTTGATATCGACTTGTAAGCTCACAACCCGGTCTTTATCATACGAATCTTGCGCCTTGTCCCAGCTCGTGAATATGTTGGCGAGAATCGGCTTCCCGTCTTGCTTTACATGGTCCGGATCCTCAACTATCCAACCATCCGGCTCCGGCGTAATGAAGATGGCAACTGGCTCTGCGTCTGGATGTGTTGAGGCGAGTCGCGCAAGACGTACCTCTTGGCCGTTACGAAGGGCCTGATAGAGTACGGACATCATGTCCAACACATCTGATTGAGTCTGCGTTATGCTTCTCCCCTGCTGCAGACCTTGGTCGATCAATAGGTGTCTGTGCATGTAACTGGCAAGCTTACTGCCTGGCCATAGCATCTTGAGCTTCTTGATTACCAACTCCAATGCTAGATGTGCGTTATCGTTGGGCTTACGGCTCCCAAGCCTCGAACCTCCACTGAGATCTGCCAGATCTCTTCGTTCTGAGTCAGTGAGAAGACGTGAGCAGTGTTCATCTGCTCCACCCTTTGATGGCTTTCTGGGCAGTAGTGTATACAGCCAGCCCGTCGTCTCTAACCCACGAGTGGTAATAACTGGTGAATTAAAACGACAACGATCAACAAAGCTCTGCTGAAATCTGAGATGAGGAACAGCAAAGTAGTGTCGACATGCCTTTAGATATGATTGCAACGTGTACCGCATCAGGTTGCTCTCCTTAGGAAGATACACAGAAGCAGACTGCTCCCGTGTCGAACTCGCCAAAATCTCGCCATTCATAAGCACAAGTACGAGCAGTGCTACAGAGAGACTGTATTGGCCTGGCTTGAGTAAGGGAGAGCCTGGCGCGTTGTTCAGTCGCTTGGTGAATCTCAAAGCATTTGCCAGAATAGCAATCCTGTCCTCCTCGTACTCTAACGACCGGTTGCAGATGTCGTCCAGAACGCTATTAGTGGTAGTTGGGTAAACTAAGACATTGGGGACGCCGGTCTCCGTATCGAAGCTGTCGTCACTGGTCTCTGTATCGAGGCTGTGGTCATTGGTCTCTGTGTCGAGGCTGTCGTCACTGGCGTCGTCACCCAAAGCATCCTGAGAGTCGGAGTCCTGTGTAGTAGAGCTCGACATGTAGGTCCTGTTGCAGATGTTATATTGCTTGGCTTTCCCTAGGATCTCTGTATTAGGCCACTGTCCTTGTTGATCAGGGAGGGCCATGCAAAACATTGTCACAGCCTGCCGGAAATCCTTGAGTTCGACCTGCAGGTCCCCAACAGCATCACCAAAATCATAGCCGTGACCTCTGCGAATATGTTGCGGACATGGTATGAGCAATACCATCCTGTCTGAGGCCAAATGATCTTCCTGAAAAATCCAGCCGCGTGACCAGCGAGGATCACTAAGAATACGGAGAATCAGCATCTGTACTTCTCTCACGTTGACTCCGGGTCTCAATTCTGGACTGTCTTCGTTCTCACGATAGAAGAAGAGTTGGCTTTGAA
>JAESFQ010000982.1_pt1 | contig 10373 bp, 13 predicted proteins | sample 9269431 | NCBI WGS metagenome assembly JAESFQ01 (sample SAMN14502588, study PRJNA617103) | algae metagenome | isolation source: Plectolyngbya sp. WJT66-NPBG17 and co-occurring heterotrophs from well... | place: USA: Mojave Desert, Joshua Tree National Park, California | collected 2006-08-06 | reverse complement strand
AGCAGCCGAGCGTCCCAAGCCCTTGCCCTCTACGGAGCCCCGATCGACCATCCGCGTCCACCCTGATCGGAGGCACCCGCCCTGCCCACGCCGCACGTTATCGTCGGACTGATCGCCTGGGCCAAGCGCGAAGAGCGGTGCGGCGCCCTGGCCGAGCTGCTGGACCGCCATAGTGCCCAGGCTTGCACCGGGGGCAGGTATTGAGATGGGGGACATTGCGGACGTTCTCGGTAATGACGCCGCCACAGTCCTCTTTGGCGCCGCCTTCGAGGACTTGGTCGCTACCGATCTCCCCGGCGGCCGCAATGTCGCGGACGACTACCTTCGCCGGCGTGGCTGGAAGGAAAGCGCCTCCACCCGCGACTACATCGCCGGCCTGCGCCGCTCGGTTATCAGCCTTTACGAGGTGAGCGGGCTCGTGCCGGGCGAATCCATGCAAGTCCGCGATCTGGTCCGCGGCGGCGATCCGGTACGCGTCTCGGAGAAGCTCGGCTCGCAGGGGCTGCGGCAGTGGGATCGGGTCGCCACGCGGGTGATCCCGCTGCGCGAGGGCGCCGTGATCAGCGGCACGCTCATGCTGTTCGAGCATGAGGCGAGCGAGGCGCTGCTTGCCTCACTTCGGAAAACCCGGACAAGAGCGCCTCGCGAAGTTGCGGCGGTTACGCGCGAGTTTGGCATCGAGACCGACGCGAAGACCCTGGCCGGCATGTTGGCCCTTTCCGCTGGCTGGGATGATGACCTGCTGCGGATCGAGCTTGGGGAGCTCCAGGCCGACGGCTTCGACCTTGCCCTGACCGGCTTCGACCCGCTCGAGATCGCTGGGCTCCTGGCCGAGCCAACCACCGGCCTCACCGACCCTGACGAGGTTCCGGAGGTGCCGGCCTCCCCGGTAAGCCGTCTTGGGGACCTCTGGCAGCTCGGTCGTCATCGCCTATTCTGCGGCGACAGCACCGACCCGGCGGCGGTCGAGGCCGTGCTGGCCGGAGTGCGACCCCACCTCATGGTCACCGATCCGCCCTATGGCGTGGAGTACGATCCCGCCTGGCGCAACACGGCCCTGGAGGGCAGCAAGACCGAGCGCACCGGCGAGGTGCTGAACGACCACCGGGCCGACTGGCGCGAGGCCTGGGCGCTGTTCTCTGGTGAGGTGGCCTATGTCTGGCATGGCGCCTTGCACGCCACGACCGTCGCCGACAGCCTCGCCTCCTGCGGCTTCGAGATTCGCGCCCAGATCATCTGGGCCAAGGAGCGACTGGTTATGGGCCGCGGCCACTACCACTGGCAGCACGAGCCCTGCTGGTACGCCGTCCGCGGCACCGGGCACTGGAGCGGCGACCGCAAGAACCGTGCGCGCCATGTCAGGCTACGGCATACCGCATGATAGTATCGCCACGCTGCTCGATATAGACGCCAAGACGCTGCGCAAGCATTTCCGCCGCGAGTTGGACAGGGGATCGATCGAGGCTACCACCAAGGTGGCGCAATCGCTCTTCCAGATGGCAACCCAAGGCAAGAACGTCGCCGCAGCAATCTTCTGGATGAAGGCAAGGGCCGGCTGGCGAGAGAAGCATGAGGTGCAGGTCACCGCACAGCCTTTGCATGAGTTACCCGATGCCGAGCTGGATCGCTTAATTCAGGGCGAGCTTGCTCGGTTCGTTCATCAACGCATCGGCGTCGATGCGAGCGACCTCGACGCGGTTGCGGAAAAAAGGCCCGCCACCGAATGACGCCAGCGTCAGCGTAGGCCTCTGTTCACCACCGACCAACGACCGTTGATCGGTGCTGAACAGGGAAGGCATTCGAGGGTGCCTAACGTTCGGATTGCTCGCCGGCGCTCGCTGGGCCGACTTGCCCCGTCGGGAACTTCGAATCGTGCTTGCAAGCATCAAACCCCATTCACGAGCTCACATTTCAGAGCGTGGCGGTTTTCCGGGACTGCAAGCGGTGAAGCCGCTTGCCATTTGGCGCAAATAACACCATTTTTGCACAAACGGCATGGGAGATCCTTATGCTAGCCCTTACGGAAGTTGCGACCGGCAGTCCCAGCTTCTCGCCTGAACCGATCACTGACCAGGAGGCGGCGGCGGCGTTCCGTGCTGCCATAAACCTTTTCCGGCTCTGGGGCGTGACCGACGAACAGGGCGCGGTGCTCCTGGACGTACCGCCGCGGACGCTAGCGCGCTGGAAAGCAGAGCGTGCGCCGGGGCGGCTGGGCCGAGACGGCAAGGCGCGCCTATCAAACTTGATGGGTATTCATAAGGCGCTGCGGATTATCTTCCGCGAACCCCAGCGCGGGTACGGGTGGGTACGGGCGCCGAATCAGGCCTTCGGAGGCCGCTCTGCCCTCGAAGTCATGCTGGGTGGTGAGCTCACCGATTTAATGCGGGTCCGCCGCTACCTCGACGCGGAGCGCGGCGGCTGGTGATCGACCCAGCCTCGGTACCGACCAGCGAGGTGAGGTGGACCGGAGCGCGGCGGATCATCCGGAGCATTCACCCGCCGATTGACCTATTCGAGGACGTTGCGGACCCAGAGGATTGGCCGCTGCTGATTGCGGCGGAGATGAAGACCAATCCACGCCTCGCGGAGGCGGTCGGCAACCTCGACCTCGTGACGCCGGCACGACGTGTTTCGGGTCCCGGGGCGTCGTACCTCATGGCGCCGTTTACCCACGCCAGCACCGACCGGCCAAGTCGATTTAGCGACGGCCGCTATGGGGTCCTCTACGCCAGCGCTACTTTCGAGACAGCGTTGGCGGAGACCATCCACCATCACGAGCGATTTATGGCGGCGACCGTAGAGCAGCCGGGCTGGACGTCGCAGTTCCGGGAACTGGTGCTCGACATCGAGGGACGCCTTCACGACCTGCGTGGCGGCCGGCCTGAGTTCTCGTTCCTCTTTGCTTCCGACGCGTACACCACGCCGCAAGCGCTGGCCGCTGCGCTCCTCGCGTCCGGCTCCGAAGGGATAGTTTACCCGAGCGTGCGCGACCCGGGCGGGGAGTGCGTCGGCTTGTTCCACCCTGACCTGGCCCGCAACGTCGTTCAGGCGCGGCACTTGGACTACCATTGGGATGGCCGGCGTGTGGATCTGGTCAGGGAGCTTACTACGCCGCCCCGCGTCTTCCGGATCGGGTAGCTGGCCCGCCCCGACCCATGGCCCGATTTATCACCCGCGCGACCGTCGTGTGGGTCCATGCACCACTGCCCCGTGGCGTCGGCAGGCCACGCTCGGTCAGCGCCCGCGCCATCGCCGCTTGGCCGACCACGCCCTCGGCCCGCAGCCGCTCCACCTCCAGGGCCAGCCTGTGCGCAGCCCGCTCCGCCGCCAGGCGCCGTGCCTGGGTCGCTGCCGCGGCGCTGGGCCCCTCTGTCGGCCGATAGCCCCTGTGTCGCCACCCAGCGCCGCCCCACGCGCCTTGGCGGCCGCCAGCGCGGCCCTGGTGCGCTCGCTGATCAGCTCGCGCTCCTTTTGCGCCATGGCGGCGTAGATGCGCATCATCAGGTCATCGGCGCCGGGCATGTCGGCTGCCCGGATCGCGTAGCCCTCCTCCAGAAGCCCGGAGAGGGTGTGGGCGCGGCGGGTGATCCGGTCGAGCCGAGCGGCGACCAGCACCGCACCAAGCTGCCGGCAGCGGGCCAGCGCCGCCTGGAAGCCCGGCCGCCGGTCGTCCTTGCCACTGGCCACGTCCGAGTACTCGGCAACAAGGGTCCAGGCCTTGGGCCTCGACGTAGGCCCGGACGCTTGCCTGCTGCGCCTCCAACCCCAGGCCGCTGTGCCCCTGCTCGGCCGTCGAAACCCGCAGGTACACGATCGCCAGGCGAGCGCCCTTCAGCGCCGGCCGCATCAGCTCGCCTCCGCGATGCGGTAGACGGTGTAGCTGCCCTTGGCGCCCTCGTTGCCCGGACCGACCTGGCGGACCCGCTCGGCTGCCTCGATTGCGATGCCCTGGCGCCGCTTCAGCCCGGCGAAGAAGCCCCGGACCGTGTGGGCCTGCCAGCCGGTTGCCTCGGAGATCTGGGCGACGGTGGCACCCTCCGACCGGCGCAGCATGGCGAGCACCCGCTGCTGTTTGGTGCCTTCACGCGGCTTGCGGGGTTGGGCTGAATCGCGCGGCGGCCGGTTGGGCTTGCCGGCAAGGGCGGCGCGCAGGGCGGCGACCGCATCGGGCAGGCGTGCCTCTTGGGCTTCCTTATCGTCCCAGGCGGCCAGCACGGCCGCCGCCGCGGCGCGCAGCCCCTGGCGGCTCGGCATCGCTGGAGAGGCCTCAGCGGGGGCAGCGGGTGGCTTCTGGGCCGGCGGAGTGGCCTCGTAAGCCTCAGGCGCGTGTGCGGCCGTCGTAGGGGCTTCTGCCGGGATCCCTGTGTCGGCGGTTCCGGCAGCGGCGCGCAGGCCCGCCTCCGTCAGGCGGTAGTGCACGAGGACACCGTTTACGGCCCATGCCGTGGTCTCGTCCGGCTGCTCGAGCGCTGCCGGTTCAATCAGGCCCTTGGCGAGAAGGCTCCGGCGAATGGCGTCGCGCGGCGCCGGGGCGAGCCGGGCCGGCGGAGGAACGAGGTCCTGCGGGTGCTGCAGCGCGACGGTGAGGATCGCGGCCTGCGTCGGGGTAGGCGTCATGGCGGGCTCCTGGTGCAGCACCCGTCCAGCCGGGTGCTACTGCCCAGAGCCCCGCCGAGATACCGGGCGAGGCAGCGCGCCGGCGTTACCGCGGCGCGTGGCCGACCATTCGCTCTGCGCCCGACTAAAGTGAAGCGGAATCGATTGTCTCGCCAACAGCCAAACTCTTTAGCAAAGCGAGCAAGGCTGCGAGACGCTTCACGGTCGGCCTGCGGCGTGGGGAGTACCGGTCGCTAGAATTGAGGCCGTGGCGGGCGCCTCAGCGTTAGCGGAGCTCGACCAGCCGAGGCGAGCCGTGCCGAGCACCTCACCGGCTCCTTAGGACTGCCCTGAGGGTACCAGCCGGGAGGGCAGCCCGGCGCTTGCTGCCCACCCTGCCATCTTCATCCAAGTGCGGTCCATGATGATGGGTAAAGCTCTCCAAGCCGCCCTGCGTACATCATGTCGGGCGGCGAACCCGACGGCGCTTATGGTAGAGCGGACCGGCAGGATGTAAGAATGTTTCATAACTGAACATGCGAAGGAGGATGTGTATGCGTTGTCTGTTTGCCGCCGCGATCGGCCTAACCATGTCGCTGGTGGGTGCAGCAGAGGCTGGTCAGGCTTTCGACGCAATCCGCGCACGGGGCACCATCATTTGCGGTGTCAATCAAGGCGTCGCCGGCTTTTCGACCCCAGACAGCCGGGGCGAGTACCGCGGCCTTGATGCTGACTTCTGCCGGGCGCTCGCGGCTGCCGTGTTTGGCGACCAAGCAAAAGTGCGCTTCGTCCCGACCTCCTCACAGAACCGTTTTACCATGCTACAAAGTGGCGAGATTGATGTGCTCGCGCGGAACGCGACGCAGACGCTACAGCGTGATACGGCTCTTGGCCTGAACATGGCCGGGGTCAACTTCTACGACGGCCAGGGCTTCATGGTCCGCCGTTCGCTCAACATCACCTCGGCTCGGCAGCTTGATGGTGCGACGGTGTGCATACAGCCGGGCACCACGAGCGAGCTGAACATTGCCGATTACTTTCGTGCCAACAACATGCGCTTCACGCCGGTGCTGATCGAGCGGCCGGACGAGTTCGTCGGGGCATACAACGCCGGGCGATGCGATGCCATGACACAGGATGCAAGCCAGCTCGCCAGCTACCGGGCGACCGCCGTGCAGAACCCGAATGACCACATCCTCCTACCCGAGCGCATCAGCAAGGAGCCGCTCGGCCCCATGGTCCGGCACGGGGACGATCAATGGTTTGATGTGGTGAAATGGGTCCTAACAGGCATGGTCGAGGCCGAAGAACTAGGTATCACTCAAGCAAATGTGGATGAGCGCCTACGTGACACTAACCCCGCTGTGCAACGGCTTCTGGGAGTGACACCGGGTTTCGGGCGCGCACTCGGGCTCGATGAGCGGTGGCTATACAATGCCATCAAAGCTGTGGGGAACTATGGCGAGAGCTTTGAGCGTAACCTCGGTAGCGGTAGCGCTATCGGGCTTTCACGTGGCCAGAACGACCTCTGGACCCGCGGCGGCCTCATGTACGCACTGCCGCTCCGTTGATGCGCGCTTGTCTTCGGGTGACCGGGATTGGACCGCTCGGCACGGGGCACTGTGTGGGCCTCGAACGTCTTCGGGTCCTGCTTGTTGCCTGCTTACTATTTCTTGCGCAGGCTGTCGTAGCAGAGGAGCTCAAGGGGCGTGTCGTCGGTATCACCGATGGCGACACCCTCACCCTGCTCACCGAGCGACGGGAGCAGGTCCGGGTCAGACTGGCGGAGATTGACACACCCGAGAGCGGCCAGCCCTACGGCAGCCGCGCCCGGCAAGTGCTGTCGGACCTCGCCTTCGGAAAGATGGTTCATGTAGACGTGCGGGATACGGACCGCTACGGCCGCACGGTCGGGCTGGTCTACGCTGGCACCATGGGCGTTAACGCCGAGATGGTCCGCCGCGGCGCCGCCTGGGTCTACCAGCGCTACAGCGACGACCCCGACTTGCTGCGCCTCGAGCAAGCGGCGCGGGCGGAGCGTAGAGGGCTTTGGGGACTGCCGGAAGCCGAACGCGTGCCGCCTTGGGAGTGGCGCGCGGCAAGGAGCCACCACCACTAGGGTTGATCCCCATCAGATGAGGTGCTGTGGTTGCCTATGAGGCCACGTTCCAAGACTACTGCAGGCTTCGCTGGCCGGTCGGGAACGTGAGAGTGATGTTCGAACTTCACGCCGCGTGCTTTCAGCCCAAGCCATCATTCTCCGCTACACGGAGCATCGCCTCTCTGAATGTGAGGCCTCGCCGTGCCGCCGTCTCCCGAAGGGTATTTGAGAGCAGCATTGAATTGGAGGCGAGTTGATAGCGGGCTCGCACTGTCTCGACCGCTCGTTGATATGCAGCGTCGCTCGCATGGGCGCGAATAGCCCGCCACTGCCCCTCGCTCGTGATCGGTTGCGACAAGTCAACCGGTGGCGGCGCAACGCGATTGCGCACTGCACGCGGATCGATGCCCAAGGCCTGGAACGCGTCCTGATGGGCGCCGTGCCCTCTACTTCGCCGACGCCAAATAAGGTAGATGGCAGCGGCCATTAGCACCCCGCCTGCGACCAAGAACATCGTATATGGCAGGTTAGTGATGTCCGGCATTGCTTTACCTAAGCTTCGACGCTCGGGCCACGTGACGGCATGAGCGCGGGGTTGAGTGCGTATACGAAGGTTCAGCCACTCCGCAGCACTATCGCGTTGAGCCAGCGCTCACCGGTGCGCCCGGCTCGCACATCTCCTGTGACCCAGACCTCCGAAACGTTGACGCCAACTCCGGCGAGCGCCGTGCGAAGCGTGGCCTCGGTGTGGTTCGCAAATCGGCGCCCCTCGACTACACGCTCCTCGTCCCCCAGCTTGACGGACATGTACCAGACGCCGTGTGGCCGGAGCGCCGACGTGAGGCGCGTAGCGACACCAGGGAATCCCGCCGCCGGCACGTGGAGGAGGGAGGCGCAGGCCCAGATACCGTCGAACTCCTCCCGCCACGTGACGTCCTCGAAGCGTATGTGCTGGACCTCGGCCCGATCGCCGACACGCTCCCGTGCCAGCCGCACCATCTCCGCCGACGCGTCAAACGCGACTACCGAGTACCCACGCTCCGCAAAGGCTAGCGCATCGCGCCCAACACCACAGCCCGCGTCCAGAATCCGCCCGTCGGGCGACAGGTGCCGAAGGAAGCGATCATATAAGGCTGACATGTCGAGATTGGCCGTGTCGGCTGCGAAGCGCGCGGCGTTGCGGTCATAGTAGCCGATCGTATCATCCATCTCGTCAGATACCGGCTGCTGCACCTTTCGGCTCCCACTCATGGATGAGGTGATCGCGCGCGATCTGCTGCCGAGCACGCAGGAAGGAAGTCCTCGTGTCGGTATCCACCCCGGTCTGGAGCATGATCGTCTCACGCAGTGGGTGATGGCTGTCCACCAAGTAGTTGTTGCGCTCATGCAGGCGCGCCACCAGCCGCGGGGAGGGGACGGCCGCAAACTTCCCGCGCTCGCCTCGGTTGCAGCCCCGGCATGCAAGGACGAGGTTCCACACCCCGTCGGCGTCCGGCATCTCGCCGCGCTCTTTTAATACCCAGGGGAAAAAGTGGTCCACATCGGTGGCGGCCAGCGGCACCTCGGCCGCGCAGTAGAAGCAGCGCCCCCGCTGGTAGCCGTTCAGCGCCCCGCGCACCCGGGTCAGGCTGGTGCGCCGGATCCGGCGATCCTGCTCGACAAAGAGCAGGTCCCGGGTCGCATCGGCCTGGACCGCGACGCCGGCCCGGGGCAGGTCGAGCTGCCAGGCGGTCTCCACCAGCCGCCAGCGCGCCTCCGCCTCCTCGGCCAGGCCTGACCCCTGCACGGACGCGGACAGCCGTCGCAGGTCGGCCGTCAGGCGAATGGCGCCACCTCCGCCGCGGCTCCCGCTCCTCTCGTCCTCGAAGAAGCGGACCGGGACCGGCCCGCTGCCGACCATGTGGAAGGCGTCGATGACATTGCTGAAGCCGAGCCGGGCTGTGGTGCCGATCAGCGTGTCCTCGGACAGTTCGCCGCGGTTGAAGGCCCGGCAGGCGTCCAGGAACTTGCTCGACCGCGATGTGGTTTGCTTGTCGATGAGCTTGAGGTGCTCGCATAGGTGCCGGGCGAAGGGGGCGGCCAGCTCCTCAAGCGTCACACGGTCGTCGGAGCGGCCCGCCAGCCCGAGCAGCGTCTTGGCCAGGGCGAACTTGTAAGAGGCTACGTTACGGCCGAACAGGACGACAGCGCGCCAGTTGGCGTCGAGCGTCGGGGCCTTGGCGAGGAAGTCAGTCAAGTGGCGGCGGCCCCGAGCGATGCGAATCGACCGAGCTTTTCATCACGGATTCGCCGGCGAGTGGGCGCCAGAACGCGGCCATCGTTCACTGGGTCACTCCGCACTACGTAGGCCGTACGACGATGGCCGGCTCGTCCTCGGTCGTCAGGACCAGCACGGCCTGCTCCGGGTGCCGCCATTCCAGCCCGTGAAACAGTCCGACTAAACCATCTACGTCGAGATGGTTAAAGCCGCCACCGAAGCAGACGATACCCAGATGCTTCCAACCACCGAAGAGTGCGTCGACCGCCACCAATTGCCCAACGTCCGCGCGCCGGAGCCAAGCTTGGAGTTCGGCGAGAGGTGGGGGTGGGACGTCGGGGCTGTCCTCCTCGATGCCGGAGAACATTAGAACCACAGTGGTGACATGGCTCATTTGACGGCATCAACGCAGACGGCATGGCCATCGTCGATCATCCCGCTCCATGTGCTGCGCCGTTTGCCATTCGATCCTGAGACCTCGGTGCCCGGGTCGCGAACACAGAGGCAGTAGCCCGAACGCGGATTGGCCAGCTTCACGCCGTCATCGACGGAGGGGCGTTCCGCGCGGCTTCAAGCAGCGGCATCAACCGGGTCAGCCGTGCAGTGGCCGCCTCAACGACCCCGTTTGCGACCGCTTGGTGCACTTTAGAGATTTCGCGAAGGCGCTCGGCCTCCACTCGCGGCCCGGCGATATCCGGGACCACTGAGCCGCGAAAGCGTGCCACTGTGGCGTCCACCTCCTCAAATCGCGGCAGATTCGCAAGTATTGCGTCCCGCAGTCCCTGCTCTAGGTCACGCGTGCGCTCCCGTAGATCCCGGCGACGCCGCTCGCCCGGGGTTGCGAAAGCCTTCCATACGCCGGCCAGCGCGACCGCACCCAACACTGCGATGCCAACTGGGCCAGTGACCGTGGCTGCCGCGACCAATCCTGACTTTACCGCCGCACCGGCCGCGGCGGCCCCTACGGCGCCCGCCGTAAGCGTACGGCCGCTGGCCCGATCGGCGGCAGCTTTCACCCGAAGCTCGAGCCGTGCATTTGGCACAATCTGGCGGAATTCGTGTCGAGCCATGGAGCGCAGCGCCTCATCGCCCACATACGTAAACTCCTCACAATACTCGGACACTTCGCGTTGAAGAAGATCGAGTTGATCTTGGTAGCGCTGTGCCAACCGAAAATATCTGCGCTCAAGATTCTTCACAACCATTCGGTCATTAAGGTCCGCCGTATCGAGCCGCCCAAAAAAGCCTTTACTGGCCTCAGTCATGCGTCGGAAGTCCACCTCGAACTCCTCAGAGCCCGTCCATGAAGAACTTCTGTATTCTGAATGCGTTGCGGCAGGACATCTGATGGGGACAGCGGAGCTCTTGCCATGTGGACGGCAGCGGATCGGGAGCGGTACGGGCGCGAGAAGCTGCGCT
>JAESFQ010000981.1_pt1 | contig 10376 bp, 11 predicted proteins | sample 9269431 | NCBI WGS metagenome assembly JAESFQ01 (sample SAMN14502588, study PRJNA617103) | algae metagenome | isolation source: Plectolyngbya sp. WJT66-NPBG17 and co-occurring heterotrophs from well... | place: USA: Mojave Desert, Joshua Tree National Park, California | collected 2006-08-06 | reverse complement strand
CGTACGGGATCCGTTGGGTATAAGATGGTGGGAGTCATGAAGAACGCCTCTCCCCTTGCTTTCATCTCCACTTTGCAAGGAAATTCTGCAAGAAAGAATTATTCACTGCTTTTGCGCCATCACGGTTGACCGCACCACCGATACGAAGCGCGCTAGGATTTGTCGCTAGAACAGTATATTACCTATAGACGTCAACACTCCAGACGCCCTGAAACTCGTGTGGAAATTTATTGTCTCGCTGCATTTTCGAGTTCAAGTTCGCTCGTACCATTAAGTCCACTCAGCCATTCAGAAAGTAACCAGGACATCGACATGACGCTCTCCGATCACCCCATCGACACCCCGCCGCGCGCGCCGTCACCAGTCCACAGATTCGGTACGCTCGCCGTACACGCTGGAAGTCCTCATGACCCCGTCACCGGAGCTGTGATTGAATCTGTACGTACTTTTAGCGCATGGTTTCACAAACGCATGACTGACCGAGGGCAGATCTCGCTATCGACAACGTTTGCGCAAACCGCCGTTGGGAAGCCAATAGGCGAGTATGAGTACTCGCGCTCCTCGAACCCGAACCGGTACGCACCCACGACACCATGCGCGTCTTCCACACTAATGCGTTTCCAGAGACAACTTTGAGAAGGCTGTCGCAGCTCTCGAACACGCCCGCTATGCCCTCGCATTTTCCTCCGGTTCTGCTACCACAGCCAACATCCTCCAGTCGCTCGCCGCAGGCTCGCACGTCGTTTCAGTCTCGGACGTCTATGGAGGAACCCACCGCTACTTCACCAAGGTAGCCCTCACGCACGATGTCAAGGTCACCTTCAGCCCGAGCATTGAGATTGACATCGCCGAGCTCATTCGCCCCAACACAAAGCTCATCTGGATTGAGTCGCCGTCGAACCCTACCTTGACGCTGGTGGACATCCGCAAGATCTCGACGATTGCGCATCAGCATGGTATCATGGTGGTTGTGGACAACACCTTCATGAGCCCGTACGTGCAGAATCCCTTAGATCATGGCGCGGATATCGTGGTGCACTCAGTCACCAAGTACATCAACGGACACTCCGACGTAGTTATGGGCGCTGCAGCCTTCAACTCGGATGTGCTATATGAGCGTCTCTCTTTCCTTCAGAACGCCATTGGCGCTGTCCCCTCAGCATTTGACTGCTGGCTTGCGCATCGTGGTCTCAAGACCCTGCATCTCCGCGCCAGGGAAGCTACCAAGAACGCCACGGGCGTTGCACAGGCTCTCGAGGCCTCACCACACGTCGTATCCGTCAACTACCCCGGTCTCTCATCCCATCCACAACGCCACATTGCGCTCAAGCAGCACCGAGATGGAATGGGTGGCGGTATGCTGTCCTTCCGCATCCAGGGCGGCCACGCAGCTGCAGAACGCTTCTGCCAAGCAACCAAGATCTTCACATTGGCCGAGTCGCTAGGTGGAGTCGAATCGCTCGTCGAAGTACCCAGTGCCATGACGCACGGCGGCATTCCCAAGGAGCAGCGTGAAGCAGCTGGTGTCTTTGACGACCTCGTCCGCATTAGCTGCGGTGTCGAGGATGAGGCGGATCTCGTTGCAGATGTGAAGCGCGCACTCGAGGAGGCGGTTGTTGGTCCTAAAATCACCAACGGGAAGGCCTCTAACAATGCCGCACCTGCTGCGCAGTAGTTCGTTATCGAGCTTTCTTGGTCTTGTACCACGTGAAGAAAAGCTGCTTTGATGAGCACATATGGATAGACGGCGTTTCTTTTTTCTTTGGTCTGGGCTCATGACCCTTATGATGGATATGATATCAGCGATAATCTCAATCGAAAAGCGTAGTGTCATGGTACGACACAAATTTACCCACGATGCTCGTTTCCACCCACTTGTGATTTCCCCGCTATATACACTATGCTCCACAAAATTAGTCTTTCACGCATACTGCGTTCTATACAGTTTGCTAGATTCACCCTGCTTTTTCACCTGCGACAAGCTAGATCCGCAACTACCCCAGCTTTTCTCTCTTACCCACGCGGCCCTCACCCGCAGTCTTTTGCGATCCCTCGTCTCTTGCATAAGAGCCCATAGTCGATGTCTCTACACCTCACATCAGCTGCTCTACCGACCGCTCAAGTTTAAAATCTTCAAAGACTACCTGCCTTGGTAGGTAGCTGTCTGCGATGGTAGTCTGTCATTTTACTGGTACTACTGGCAGCGGCGGCTACGAAATAACTTGTTCTTGATGAGTTGTACCCTCTGAACCCTAGCCTGGAAGGTATTCGCTAGATTCCATGCATGTACAGACTTGAGACTGACTGCATATGTTTGAGTTTGCGTGCAACTTGCCAAGAACCAGCATCTTCGTATCCTGCAGTCGACTTCAGTGGCGCAGTTGTTGATCGCAAAGCAGCGAGGTAGAGTTGTTGGGATCCTCAAATCAGTTATATCAGCATGTATTGAGGGCAACTGAAAAATAAATAGCGGGATTGGGGATTAAGGCTGGTGACTTGATGACTAGGAGCAGATGAAGTGCACAAATACTGATCATCATTCACCAACAGATACCACGCTAGACGCCTCATCGACGACAAGGGAGTATCATACTCATCATACTAAAATAAACGAAATCCCGTGAACCAACCTCCCATAAACCTCCCAGGCCTTTGGCGTGATACAAAAGAGCCATGCTCAAACTCACTTTCCATGATCGAACTCAAGTTTCAGAATCGCCTTGTCAGCGCGGCGCCGCACAAGCTGCGTGACCCCGTCATCTATTTTGTAAATGGAAGAAACGCAAATCTTCTCCAACGACGTGAACACGCTCAAGTCATGACACATGACCAGCTCGTGTCTCAGTAGCTTGATCGACCGGATAGCCTCGCGTTGCTCCTGGCTCAGGCTCCTGGCAAACGCGTTGATCTTGCAGGTTGTTTCGAACCCGAAGATGGTGTTGCTGAAGAATAATAAGGACGCCTCGGTGCGGATTTGGCGGCACAACCACAGTAGGTGTAAGGCGTTACGGGTTTGTTTGTTGAATTGTGTGGGGTAGACATTGACGCCTTGATCGAGAGTGTAGGCGTAGATTCGGTTGCGGAGCTCGGCCGGTAAGAGTAGAAGAGGGGATTGGATTTGGTTGGCTTGGGCGCTGTTGCTTCTGTCAGTGATTATATAGCGGTAGCAGTCGGATACTTACAGGCGTTCATCTTCAGTCTTGTAGGTTGGTGAACTCACAGACATGTCAACAGCGCCGGAAGTTGTATTCGTTTCTTGTGCGACGTTGACCGTATTTCAGATTTCCTGGTTGACTGGCTTGCGGATGAATGTACAAAGTAAAGAAGAGCAGTATGCGGAAACTATAAAGCTGGTAGAGAGGCATTGAAACACGATTGCGCAATTGTGCAAACGACAGCCACTAGCGTAAAGCGAGCAGATTTCACCTTCACCTCCACTGCCATCTAGCCACCGCCTCAAACCCAACTATAGTATCTGTTTTACATGTACTTCTTCTTATTGTAGGAATCGCTGCCACCAGGAGCTTGTTCGACAAGCTACTACTATTGACAACGACCTCACTGAGTGAAGGTAGCATTGCCAGTACGGGGGGATACGGTACACCTTTCTTTAGGGCAGAAACAAGAAGTTTCAAGCCGTAGTGATCAATACGAATCGATCGGATAACCTTGAGACACGCAGGGCTTACAATTTTGACAAATTGAGAGATATCGGAGTTGACATCTGTGAAGTCGAAAGTGTTGCGCGAATAGAAGATAGGTAACGCTTCATAACGGATTTGGCGACATGTAGACAGGATAGACAGTGTCCGGGGCCTGCTAGAGTATCGGTCTGGAAACACATCTAATGTTCCCTCATAAAGAGTCATTTCGTGGGTGTCGTTCTAGATTTTAGGTGGAAGGGCTAAGAAAGGTGAAGGCAAATTGCTTTCCTTAGTAGGTTCATTATCATAACTGTCGACATGTTAATTAGGGGCGTCTAGAGCCCATGAATCTTCGTCTGTCATTTTTTTCTTGAGAGAAGTGGGAGAAGGAGAATAGTAGAGCAAAAGTATTAAGATACACGAGTTGCGGCTGCGTGCAAGGGTGAAGCCGAATTCGCTAGCGACTGTACTTGCCCGGCACGGCCCTGCAAACCCTCTTGCGCTAGCACCACCTGCGTACAGTCGTGTCTAGGCATTTATGTCTGGGCTTTTGCCTTCTAATGGACGGTCCGGGCGCTTCGATACCGTCGCTAGCGATTGCGGCTTCACCCTTACACGCACCTGCGCAACGGTTTGAACAGCCCCACCTCCCGTGCATAGCTTAGCGCTAGATGTCCGCTGCAGAATAGGCGATATGATTGGTCAATCGTCGATCTAATGAAGACTGGTTCTTGGAATGCTGCCTGCAGGGGTGAAGCCGCAATCGCTAACGACTGTATGATCGCATCAGCATGATAGTATTGCTAGTGGCAACCCCTCGCACCCCTGCTTCTGCCTGAAACTTCTCACGACATCGAAGAACAGCTGGCTCTTGTTTACAGGAGTGAAGTGGGGCGGCGCGGAACAATGCTTCCACGACGCGTCGGCTGCCCGCCATGTCAGCCAGACCGGGCATAGCTGCGGAAGATCGCGGCTGAAACCGAGTAGGATTCAATCAATCAATCAATCAACCATTAGTCGTTTAGTTCCAAGTCGGGGCTGATAGGTTCGTTTCCAAGCACCTTTTCTCTTGCCTCTAGCGCTCGTCGATTCATTGCTTCCGCCTCCTCGTACTTGCCCTGATCCCGCAGCACCGATGCCAGGCTGCCGACGCTCGCCAGCGTGTCTGGATGCTCGTTCCCCAGCACCCTCTCGCTTGCCTCTAGGGCTCGTCGATTCATCACTTCCGCCTCTTCGTACATGCCCCTATCCCGCGCATAGTCAAACGGAGTTCGGTTGCGATTGTCGCAAATTTTGACATCGATATTTGGTCTGTTCAGAAGGAGATTTGCAATGGACTTGTATCCGTATTGCAAAGCAAGTAAAAGGGGTGTTCGGCCATGTACGGTATCTCGGGAATTGATATCGACGTCTCTAGCGTTGAGGAGTTGTCTTACGACACTCTCATGTCCATGCAAAACAGCATTAGACAGCGCAGTTTGACCAACAACATCCCGTGATACGATATCAACGCCGCGGGTATTGATGAGAAGTCCTACGATGCCTTCGTGTCCACGCCTTGCAGCATAGAGGAGCGGTGTTCGTTCGTTGTTGTCCCGCAAGTTGACTTTCACATCCGGCTGACGGAGAAGCAGCTTGACTACATCTTCGTGTCCCTTTTCTGCCGCATATGACAAGGGTGTCCTCCCAGCTGAGCATTGCGAATTGACATTGACCTTCGCACATTCTACTAAGAGCGGTGCGATATTCCCACGTCCTTCTCTTGCGGCTATGGACAGTGGTGTGAATCCAGAGCTGTCTTTACGATCAGGGTTCACGTCGTGTCTACCTAGAAGGAACGTGACCAGTTTTTTGTACCCACGTTGTACAGCGATGGATAGCGGGCTATGTGGCACTGCCGCCGATATGTTGAAATCCAGGCCAAATCTACCGGAGCGAAGCAAAGTAATAGCATCTGACTCGTCGCCCCATTGGAAGAAAAAAGGTAGCACCAATGCAGCTGATTTTCCTCCTAACGTACACCAGTAGTAATAATTTTCGATCAGATTACGAATTGCGGACTCATCAGCGGGGCCAAGGGACAGGAGTGCGCCAAGGGCATCATAATAACTACGCTCTAGTGCTATGCGTATAGGCGGACCATAACGCTCTCCGTCAGTGTCAACACGGGGATCAATTCGTATTGTCGCCTCAATGAGCGATTTCAGGTTTTGTTCCGCTAGGACGTAGAGCAAGCTCGGGTCAAGTGAGTAGGATGGATATGACCGCGCAGGAAATTTTCTGAAGTGTACCCGAGGCCGGACGCGGACTTCCTGGAGGAAAGGTGCTTGTGAGACGCCGTTAGCCTCCGCGACATTCGCATGATCGAGGACATGCGATTGTGCGTATCTGATAAAAGGCTTGGGGGAACCTCCTAGAGTTGACGAGATGTAATTGACACAGCATTGCTTCAGGGAGTCGTGCCCAGAGCCTAGGAGTGATTGACTTGACGTTCCCTGGATATATTGCATACCATCCTCCTTGAGAAAAAAGTCTCGAATTGTCTCATGAATGAACTGGACAGTTGCACTCCATGACTTTGTAAGTTGTGCAAGTCCTTTAGAACAGCTCAAAATGAACGCATCCATGATTTCGGTAGTGATCTCTTCACGATTCCAAGGCCCCACCTCTTCCGGATGTGTTCCAGAGTGTATCGCGAAGTACAGCTCCTCTCGGGTCAAAGGTCTTTCAGCGAAGAGGATCCATTGAATACAGAGTCGCGTGGCTTCCATATTCTGACCATCTCGAGTTAAGATTTCTTTGAAAAGCGTACCCAGATTGTCCGGTATCTCCCGGAGTTTTCCCTTTAAGCCAATAATTTGTCCGTCCTCATACGCCTTATTCAGGATTTCAACGACCAGGACAACCCAAATAAAAATTCCTGATGCGCGACGTTTGACTTCTTCTCGAATTTCTTGGACGGTTACGCTCTGCGTATTGTTTCCAGTTCTCAACTCGCTTTGGATGTAACGTTCAATATCACGAGAATGCTCTTCTTCGTTTTCGAGTATAAGCTCCACTTTCTTCGGTATCGTGATCCGTGGGTAGTGACGACTTGCAAAGAACACGCGCATGTTGATGTTGGATGTCACGGCGTGGTCTCCGAGGAGGTTGAAGAAGTCGACCATGTCCCTGATTTGATCCCTATCGCACTCGTCTAACGCATCAACATATATCCAGAGCCAGCGTCTTCCGAGATGACGAATAGCACGATCAAGAACAGCTTTAAGCTGCGGGATTGTCCAGGAATAATGGGGATCCCGTGGTAGTTCGAGGATATCAAAGTCGTTAAACACTTCCTGGGCTTCAGGGAGCTTTGTGAGGAGCTGAAACAAGAGCGACCGATACATCCCTCGAGTATCCTTTTCTTCTGACGAACCGCGGGCATTAAAAAAGAATGAGATATGAACCTCGTCTTTTCTTGAGCGTTTTGCTTCAGAAAGGGCAAACTTTATTATGGTGGACTTTCCGGTCCCTGGGTTGCCCTTAAGCCACAGAAATCCATGATGGTGAGAGATCTGACTTTCGTCTAACCAGGCTAGGTAGTTCTCGTTGGTGAGCAACCATTTGCAAGTTGCAGAATGCGCTACTGGGATACTGTTGTAACGGTCTTCGATATGTCGGAATTCCAATGAGTTCAGGAGCTTTTCTCGACCTTCTCGTTTCATTGGATCCCGTCTCTTTAGAGAAGGTCTCGTTTGTTCTAGGTCCGATGGGCCAGCTGGCGAGATCGCCAACAGCACTTCCTTTGCACACGCTGCCGCCGTCCCCGCCGCATACGCCTGCCACTTCTTGTTCTTGTGCGAGTCGGCGTAGTCGCAGATGCCGCGGATCACGAGGCACGGGAAGCTGTTCATCAGGCCCGCCGCCTCCATCTCGAAACAGAGCACGCCGCCGAGCTCGGCGCTAACCTTGTCCCGTTCAGTTGCATTTCTCATCACCTGGTTCCCCGACGCTATCGTCCCGTAATGCACCACCACTTCTTCCTCGCTCTCGCGCGGCTGCCGAGCCTCTTGTCTGTTGGTGCTGCACTGCTCACACGTCTGCCCTCCTTCGTGGTCGTATATAGCCTCGAAGAGAACGTCAGGCCCCGTCTTACTGCGCTGGAACTTGGGAATGCGGTTGAGCTTAGAGACGTGCTCAGAGAGTCTGCTTCGGCCCCGGAGCTCGTTCGCCCGTACTCTGGCCACGGCTGCGAGCAGCATCTGCGGCGGAGAGTTCAGCGACCCTATCCGCTCAAACCCGCTCGGTGTCGCCTTCCCCATGCCGTACTGCACAACCCCGCCGAAGGTCTGATGCGGCTGGCTGATCACCACGTCCCCGAGCCAGATGTCTGCCTCTGCGCTTGGGACGCCTCCACCGATGCCCACCATCAGCCCGAACCGGATCCCCTTGAACGTCGCCCTCATCTGCGTCGCCACGGCTGCCGCCGGGTTGTTACCAATCCGGCCGGCTGGTAGACATACAATCGCAACATTGTGCCCGCCTATCGACCCTAAAGCGTATAGGTTCTCGTCGTTGTCGTCGAGGTCGCGCTCGAGGTCGCCGTGCTCCTCGTCGAGCATCTCCTGCGCCGCCGCCAGCTCGACCGGAAGCGCGCACACCCATCCTACCGTGTAGTCCTCGCGGCGCAGTTGGCGCGGCATTTGCGGTCGTTAGGAGGGAGTAAAGGAGGGAGGGCGGTCCTGCAGCAGGGCTCGTGAGAGTGTGAAGCCGTGGTGACAGCCTGGCAGCCTGGCAACGACATTTGCTGCCACTCAGCCTCGTGGCTAGCATTGCAAGCGCCCGCTTCTCCTCAGCCGCTCCAAGTTCACAGCCTCTCCTTCTCGCTCCCTACTTCTACCATCATGATCGTTGGAGAAGTGTGTGTGTGGTGCTTGTCTAATTCCTCCGAGATGCGATGCCGTACACGAGCGAGTTCCATGGGCCGATTGGTGGCCAGTTCGTGATACCGGGTACCCACACCGCGTCCGGCGGGACGACCAACTTCCACTTCGGCTGTCCGTCAGCACAGGGTAGGTGCGATACAGTGTCACCTCAAAGATCTCTACATTCACACTAGCACACAGACCATCCCGTCCGAACGCGCGAGCCTTTCTCGACGGTGCCGTTTGCGCCAGACCCCGACTTTGTCGACCGGCCTGCGATCGCCGCCTGGGTGCGCGACACCATTTCGCGCCTCTAACCCGCACCACCCTTGTCGCGCGTAGCCAAGTTGATGGGGATCTCCCGTGCACAGCGGAGGCATACTGTAGAGGCGGAATGCTGAGCACCCGATCATCAAGCTGAGATGTCTTACATCTGGCCCTCGATGCAAAACTCACCCGTAGGCATCCACTCTGTAACACCCACTCTCATATATGAAGGCATTCTTCGAAGAGAAAGTGGTAGGGCTGAGAGATCGTACATCAGGGCATCGAATGAATTGGCCGCGTTGGATGCACTCCGGTAACTTCACAGGAACTTCCCGTAGACTGCGCCGAGAAGGGCGACGCAGCGCTCCGGTGAAACCCTCTGGAGAGAGAAGCGGGAGGTTTTCGAGGATACGACGTCGAGAGTAACCAATGACAATTTGCTCCATTGCGGGGTTCTGAGTCAAACAGTACTCAGCTCTAAAGCCACCTCGATCCTTCATTCGATAACATGTGATTGTGGCTGTCTCTGAGAAGCTTTGTATTGGTTGATTCGAAGTCACACGACTCTCTTCGCTTGCGAGGTTACACGAGTTTCATGGAATTGCACGATTTTTGGTTGAAGAAAATTGTACGCATTTTGAGAAGTGGGTACAGCTTGAAGGGATATCCTATTGAGTGCGTGCTTGTACTCAGAACCTTTGCACCTGGACTGGTAGTTGTTCCTGAAGCAATCGCAGTGGTAGTAATAACGTGTCTTAACATCTGTATTGTGAGGCCAACTCCGTTTAAGGACGATGCCGTAGCCATGCTGCGTGCCACGCGTCTTGAACGCGTCATACGCTTATTCATAGGAGCCGTAGAGATAGTCTAGAGGGGGCACAATGTCTTCCACGTTAGGTTGCACAACATCCACGTTCTTCTATGATTGGCTACCTGTAGCAGAGACACGGGTGGTGTTACGGCGGTGTCGTGTTCATAGATTACACGCTAAGCTAAGTTGAGAGATTAATTTCTACTAATTTAGCGTTGGGGACAAATCTTAAAAGCTGGGGGACAAATCTCACCAGCTAAGTATACTAGCTTCTGAAATATTAATTACGTATTTTATTAAACAAAGTAATATAATATTATCTATTTTTCTGTAAAAAAAATAGTAGTACAAAGCGAGCTCTTAAAGCAACAATATAGAACGTAAGAGTAAAGTAGTAGTATATTTTATAACTACTTAAAACTTATATAGAGCTCTAAGAGTAAAAGAACTATTTATAAACTCGTACTTAAGTATACTACGCTAGGCTTATACTATAGCACTATTTCTTAACTTCTAGAGAAGTATTAAAGTTGTAACTATAGACTAGAGCCTAGTACGATTCTAGAGCCTTAGCAATAGTAAAGGCAGTGTAGATATTACCTATAGTAGTAGTAACAGCGCTATAGTTCTTAGAAACAGCGTAAGTACCTAAAGAACGTTAGTCTAATACTAGGCTATTACTATCTTTTTATATAAACTTATAAAGATATTTATAGCTAACTTTTTAATAGTAGCTAGAAGCGCCTT
>JAESFQ010000980.1_pt1 | contig 10390 bp, 8 predicted proteins | sample 9269431 | NCBI WGS metagenome assembly JAESFQ01 (sample SAMN14502588, study PRJNA617103) | algae metagenome | isolation source: Plectolyngbya sp. WJT66-NPBG17 and co-occurring heterotrophs from well... | place: USA: Mojave Desert, Joshua Tree National Park, California | collected 2006-08-06 | reverse complement strand
CGAAAGACGGCCAAAAGCAAGCCATCCACAGATGACATTGATCACCATGGCGTCGCAACCCCAGCCTCCGAGGTGGACTCTAGGGCTAAAGGTCACACGCGAACGGCAGACATGTTGGTTGAATCTGAAACAACGGCGCAAGCACTGACCGCTGAACTTGACCGCCTCCATTATCAGAGCAATGCAGCATTCACAAGGTCCAACGAGAATGAGGGTGAGCGAGCTATGCGGCGTATCCACGCCGAGGAAAGAGACACGAAATTGCGCGACGAGAAGCTGCTTTCGTTGGTTGGGCCACAACTCATCCGTCACAACAGCTCTCAGGGGCCACATAACGAACCATCTATGCCTTTGACGGAGGCAAACATTGAGAAACTGGTTCATGAACAAGACGCGGATACCGTCACAACAAAGAACTCTGATTTACCGGACGAGGTCGATTCAAATCGGACAAACAATGCTCACAGTATGAGTAACACGGGACAGTCTACCTTGGCACGACCCGGGCTTCAACAATCGCGCCATCACGACAGCGAACGGACGGTCACTGAGCACGTCGTCCGATGAAGTACACAGAAATTCACCTTCATTTCAGCATCAATAGAGCTTCAACATGGGGGGAAGGTATCTGCTCCTTCCTTTTACAGCCGCATTGATAGCGCACTTCTCCGTTACTTGCTCGAAGGACCAAAGTCAGTTTGCAAGAAGAAAAAAGGCCATGCAGGTGCTCAAACACTCAACCATAGCACTGGAAAGTTTTTGGAAAGATAGGGATGTATCACAGGGTATCCACTGGAAGTTAGACATTGGTGGTGCTCGGCGACCACTCAGCCTCACTTCATTGGCAGGGCCACCACCGCCAGTGCGCAACTTCGCCCGTTCAGGCGCTGGGATCTGAACACCCATGCGATAGCCTTTCAGAAAGGGGAATGCAGCATTCCTCTTGCAGTATGCACGCGCTCGTGAATGTTGGGTGCCTCTGAGTACATCCTGGTCATCCGGTAATTCTCCTTCAAGCCGGCCAAAGAATGAAATCGTGGATTTCGACTCGAGTCAAGTCGTCGCAAGAACCCCACCAGCATAGTACAAGCATCAACATTGCGCGTCCCTTTAGGCGCATAAAGGAGAGACTTCGTAGTAGTAATGCCTGTAATACCGGGTTGTCAAATTAGGAAAGCAAAAGATTTTGATCTGCGAACTATGGCACAATCTTGAGGCCACGCCTCTCGAAGTGGAAAGCCTTTGCTTTTCCTACACAATTTCTTGGCTTAACTGTGGTGATCGTGGCTTGACTGCGGTGATCGTGTCCCTTTTCCGTTAGAAAGCGGGAACTGTCTGGAGATCACGCGATAGGATTTGGACATGCAGAATCTCCCGCTCGAACTTTGATACGGCACAGACGTTCCCTACGCAGCCACCCCCAAGATTGACAGCCTGACAGCCCGCGTTACTCCCGCAGTTTCGAACAACGTTACATCGGGCGGCGTAAGAACTCGTAAGTGCGGCCTGTCGAGTCTTAGCACTCTCTTGGCTAGCGAAGTTGCCATTGGCTGCAGCTTACAATTGCACCGCTGCCCGTGACTAGTCTTTTTCCTTGCAAATGGGCCTGCTGGTTAATGTCCCAGAGCGTCGGGATCACTTGATTCGCTGCCTCGCCGACTACTTTCTTTTGTGATTGATTTTACTGCCGGCTTGTTGTCGCTGGTTTAGGCGTTGGTCGGTTCACTTGCTGTCCGGCTCTAGCAGGAGTTTGTTTGGACGCTATGTGGTTATTCAAGCGGTTGTTGAGCACTAGCTGCCTCTGTGGCTCCGCGGAGGGGGAGGGGGTTTGCGCAACTAGTTCCGCTCAGCGCAGCTTCGGCTTGAGCGTGTTTAACATGTGTCCCTGACAATCATACATTGCTGATCGATGTCAAAGAGCCGCGCATCTGGCACATGTGAAGATTGCGGGGAACGCTTGTTGAAGATCTCCAGAACTGTGGAATGCTGTCGCACATAGATGGTCTACATGTCCGTATGCATCTCGAGAGCCGATTTTGCTTCTCCACACGCCTTGTGCCGTGGCTCGTATTGGAGAGCTAGGCTATGATCTCGGAAATAAAAAACAATCCACCCTAGAGCTTATCGAGTGCCCAAAGAACTTGGCAAGTGGGCGCAGGATGTCCACAGACAACAGCTAATACACTTCGGTGATGGAGCATGTCTTGCCAATGCAGGGTCCGATGCTCACATGCCGAGCCAGTTCTGAGCGGCTACAGACACCCTACGACCTTTGCTACAGCAGATAGCGCTCAGAATGGGTCACGTCGACTTCATTTTGGTTTTGTTGTGCGAATGTGATGCATAACGAGGCGTCAGATGCCGCGGACGATTCATAGGCCACTCGGGTAGGGTACCACTCCCGCCAGCACATGCGCACGCAAAGTAGCGCCAGAGGCAGACGCGGCGAAGTGGAGGCCTGGCGCCCAAGTCAGTTTTGATAGTGCAGTCCGCACACTCGATGTTGAGCGGGATGGCGCTGCTCCAACAGATCTTGCCCTGCATGACAAGGTCCCGCGGAGCCACGAACAATGAGGGGGATTTCAACAGGTGGCTCCGTGCGCTTGCGATGCAAGGCGGTCCTTTTGGCCCAACACCTAACTACTCGTGTCGAGGAAGCACACAGCGGTGAGATGGCAGGTTCCGAGTGCATGCTTTCTGCCGACTTGCCACTCGGTTTCCGCCAAAGACTCCAAGCCACGATGCGAGTTGAACGCCCAACACAGCGTTCTGCACGCCGATATAACGCATTGCGACAATGGCTGCCGTGCAGCATGGTCACTATGTCGGGCGGCAAATCATGTGAATGCTTGACCGCTCCTACATCATCCTGCATGGCCTTCACGGTCGCCAGGTACGGCTTGCGAGTTGCGCCAATGACAGCTCGCTTATCAAGGCTAGCGTCTGCGCTATGGCGGGCTTCTTATGACGACATTGCCAGCAAGCACCCATGGCACCCATGCTGCCCCCATATCCTTTCACACCTTTCACACCTTTCACCAGCGCTCGTGTCAGCGGGGTGTGCAAATGCGTCTTGGCTCTCATCATGCCTCCCAGCTAACCATCCGAGCCGCGTCAATGACAGGCCGAAGATAGGGAGCACGAAACGAGCAGTCCCCATTGTCTTCAGCGTCGTTTCGGCTCAGAATGCCGTCATTGGCGGATATAGTGACCGCCGACACAGACAGCCCTGCTACACATGACGCCTCCATCCCAAGCCAAACTCAACTTGGGCACTGCGATTGATTGGATCGAAAGCATGTCTTCTCCAGTGTGTACGAGTGTTCGTGTGCGGGATCATGAGCGGAGTAGGTAGACCGACGTGACTGCAGTGCCCCTATTGGACGAGGCAGTTCCCGCGACGCCCTGGTGTATGCCGCAACTCGTGACCCGTCATTTGGCTAAGCTACAGTCGTTGCAGCCACACCAACATGGACGGCGATCAAACGCCTGCCCATTGCTTAGGTACACGCACAGGCGTCGCTGCTGCTTCAGGGGACTAATTTCACTTCGGGCGCTTTTTTTTCCTTCCTGAGTGCGCCGTGCACGACAGAGAGTCAGGAGAGGGGCGGAATCAACGCTAGGGCAGAGGGAGGGACACTGAGAGAGTTCGAGTTTACGCAACAACGTGGAGATGAATGTGGCGGTCCGACTCCGCGACGACGCGAAAGCAGACTCTCCGGTCAGTGTCCGGCGCGATGCACCTCCAAACCGAAAGCTTGCGAAGCCGCCTTTTCGGTCCCTTTTTTTGGTTGAGTGGAGCGTGCTGCTAGGCGACCGTTGTTCTGTAGCATCAAGTGTCGACAGTCTTATAAGCAATGCCTAGGGGTGATCAGATAACGCCAGGATGAGGACACAGGGCAACTCGATGGCCTGCCGCACTCGTCAGCATTACTGCGGAGCATTTCATCCTCATTGCCCATCAGGCTAGCGCTGATTGACCAAAACGGCAGCATGCGATTGTGAGTGAATGGACTAATCCGCTTCAATACCCCTCGTTGACCCTGGCCTGGTGGATGCACGCCAAAACAAAAGCCAAAAAGCCCTCCCGCGCCTACCGCCCGCTGATTCGCAGTGGCCTGGCAGAGACAACGAGGCTTGCCTAGCGGCGAGGGCTTGTTTGGTGCATCATTGGCCTGTCACGGGTGAGAAAGCTGCCGATGATAGCGCAATGGAGAAGCGGTAGACGCTGGCTTGAGTGAACGGGAGCTGAAGCCTGTTGAGCCCACAGTGCTCGATGGCGCGGATACTACATTGGCCGTGGGCAAGCCATTGAATAACGCTCCCCACACACTTAAAAGCAGCGTGCAGAGAGATACCTTAGCGCACTTTATCCTTGTTCCCAGCGACGTAGGTGCGTCCGGGGTCTTGAGCCAACTTGCTGCTCACCATGCTTGGCTGCCAGCCTATGATGAATGTGCTGTGAACCCGACAAGGCGTAGACAGTCTAAGGAGCGGAATTTATCAGTCACTGTTCCCCGACCGAATGCCCACTGATCAACATTCACAAATCTCCAAGCTTTACTCAATCCTAAGTTGTCTCTTGTCATAACTCGCACTAGAGACTATCAATACTGCTTTCATCATTGTTACTCTCACATCATTACTTCTTTGTCGCTGGCTTGCTTTTGTAGCGAATAACGTTACCGAACCTTCCACCGCGACACGCAACACGCAACCCAGCCCACACGGTCCGCCCCTGCACCCGCTGGGCATTCTGCTCCTTGCAAGCACAGTGCTTCACTTGAAACGCTCGAGCGTCTGCCGCCCAGTCACTGGTGTCCGCTTTCGCCCTACTCCTAATCTCGCTGGTTCATCGCCACGGCTCCTGCTTAGCACAGGTCAACTGATCGACATACCAGAGGGATTATCTTTACTCGACTTGGATTACCACAGCACGGGAGTCCCCAGTGTCAGAGTGAATTCAAAAGGTCGCAGATCCCACCACTGAGTACCTGTGATCGACTATCTCCACGTTTTCAACCCTCGAACTATCACGTTTCACACCTGGATCTACGACTTGAGTGTCTGCTTGTAACACTCATATCCGTCTTCTTGTACCACCTTCTCCTCTGATTTTATCCATCCCGCCACCTTCCATCCCGCCACCGCAATGGCAATGGCAGTCGACAACCGCCAACAACCCCAGCTTAGCAGCATGGGCTACGATCACATGCGCTACCCCCAACAACAACCACACTTCACCAACCCGTGGGTATCCACTGGTGCTTCGCAGCAGCAACTGTACCAAACCACGGTCGCACCCAATGTAGACGCGCAGCGGCCTACCAGCATCGCTATTCCGTACCACGGTCTGCCGGTTACAGCTCCACCCATGGGACAAGGTATTACTCTCCAGGATGGTGCTTTCGGAACACAGAACTTACTTGATACGTCTGAAGATATCATGTCGCGAGGCTACCCTGCTGCTTACGCTACATCTGGGTCACCACCACACCAACCGTACGCTCCCACTTCGGCGCCGTACTCTCAGGTGGAATATGGCAACACAGAACGAAGCCCGTACGCATACCAACAGGATGCTTCCCGCCGCTCTTCACACCCGTCAGTCCCCTCAATAGCGTTCTACGAGTCCGTAGAGAGCGCAGCCCAACGACAACGCCAAAGTTCACTTGTTGACTTTAGCAGAATGAACACACAGCACCCGCGCAACAGCTTTAGCGATGCGCTCGATGCAAGCCGTGGCATGGTGTCCTTGAGTCAGTCAGACATTACCCCAAGGAATATCTACGGCTCTCAAGGAACCAGCCGCAGCTCGACCGACTCATACGGCTTCCCTTCAGCGCACTCGACACATTCGTCCATCTCATCAGGCAGCTATGGCCCGAATGGATACTACGGTGGTGAGGGCTCGGTGACGGACTACAGCTCTGCCTCTGAGTCTGTTGACCTGAGCAACTCGCGCACTCTGCCCCGCCCCAATGCGCTCTTGGGCGCAAACATGCCTCCTGCGCCTGCATCGATGATGAGCCAGTTCAGCTCAAAGGTCTCCTCCAGCTCGCAAAAGAAGCACAAGTGCAAGATCTGCGACAAGCGCTTCACACGACCGAGTTCGCTACAAACGCACATGTACAGCCACACCGGCGAGAAGCGTATGTCCTTTCTACCACATTATGATTGACAAAACTAACATGATGACAGCATTCGCATGTGAAGTTGATGGCTGCGGTCGTCACTTCTCGGTTGTGTCCAACCTGAGGAGACACCGCAAGGTCCACAAGAACGACGGCAGCATCGACCACCCTTCACCAGAGAGCGTCGATCACTAGAAGATCAACACCTCGGTCGCAATCTAGTGCTTGACATGTCCGAACCACATCCCCGGTCACGTTCCTACAGCTTCGTCGCACATGTCTCCAGTGCATCTAGTGTTTCGAGATACCACCGTCGCGTGTTTCCTAGTCACGACTATAGATCGAAAGACACCGAACTGGGACGGCCCGTGCTGTTCTACCTATCGCTACGCACCATGGTTTTTATTTTACTGAGATACCACCCGGCCCTACATCTCCCATGAGGGACCACCACGGCGTTCTGGTGTTCCGATTACGAGTCTTCCGTTTCCGAGCGAGATTTCCCCACCCTGTAACATTACGCGTTTGTCTTATTGGGGCCTGGTTTCTTTCCGCCCGCTGTTGCTTATTTAATCCTTCGACATTGCTCGGCAGAGGCTGTTGGCCCATACGTCGTCATGGAGCATGTCGTCACCACCATTCGCTTATACCCTTTAATATTTTAGACTCTCTTTTACCAGCCACTTTCCCAACATAGAGTTGCGGGACACGGTGGTTAGCACAATGACGTTTGTACAGTAGTAGCTTGAAGCGCGCGCGCATAGGTGCCACCCAACGATGGGGCACAAGCCAGGATGGCTTTTCGACACGACACTGAGTCGTCGACTACAGATAGCGGGAGGAAATGACGCACCCCTCCACTTTGTGGATTTAGGGACGCGGCAGAATCAAAGACCCTTGTTTAATTCCATGCATACCACCTTCCGTCTTTCTCTGTCTCAAAATTCTTCTTATCCAGCTGACCTCGTGACGGCAGCGGCCCTTTGATTCGGTACCATGGCTCGGTCTCCGGTCGTCATCTGGGAACACCTCGGTCCTGGTTAAACCAAGGCGACATAATCACGACCTTGTCTCCACAATGCCATCATCTGGCGCCCTGTGAGCGGTCGGCTTACGACAAGGCATAGGTCTTGGCATCCGTCATGCAGCGTGAGCCCCTTGCTAGCCGCCGCCGGACCCTGAAGTTTGTCTTACCTCAGCGAGTTGGATGTCTGCCGATGCACCTTGGGGCCGCCTCAGGCTTTTGGTTCTGTGCTATCATCTGCCTCACACCCACCGGTCCCCGTCTTGTCATGGTAGGCCCCTGTCGCAAAAGTCGGGAGTTGCGTACGAGGCTGAGTGGGACGCAACGATGTCATTCTGTTTCACTCGAAAAACGCATAGGTGCCCGTGTGTGCTGACGTCGGGCTTTCTTTCTACGCCGCACTGGCTGCGGGTCATTTTCTCCTTCTCTGCCACGCACGAACTACTAATCACGGTACTTGCTTGGAATGGTGGGTCGCACACTGTTGACGGACCGAAAGCAGCCCGAGATGAGATCGTAGTGTGCCTGACCGCTGTATACTTGTACCATCTTTCGAGTAACGATCGTCGCAAGGACGCGACGACTTACAGCATAGCGAAACTCGAGGCAACATATTGCGTTGCGAGAATGTGACGGAGGGCGACTGCTTTACTCTTTCGCTACGCTTGCTGCTGGATTCCGCCGCGGTTGTTGGTGCCCGGAGGATGCAACTGCAATCTGGCTTGGAATACCGCCGAGCCACCACTTATGACAAAGTATTTCCGCCATGCTACTAAACAGCTTGTCTTTTCGCCACCCGCTCCGGCTTCTCTATTTCTGTCGGTGTTTGAAACCTTGTGGCCACCACAAGGAATTGCAAGCCATCATGCAAGCCAGTGTTACATTATGGCCGTTGGCTCGCAAGGAAGACGCCCTTCCGTTCTGCTATGGTGAATCTACGACGATCGCGTCTTGAAGCAGTACCATGGACCGACAAGCCCCATGTAGCGAGCGTGAGATGCCCTAGGAGAAGCGAACCTGTGTCGTTGGGTTATAGTTTCGCATACCATGATATTCCAGGATTCGAAGCCAACGGCCTGCTAGCATGCACTTTCGTGCGCATTTGTTCTCCCCTCGTCTCAGGTTAAGCGACATGGCTGGCAGTACAATCTCAATCCCGGCTATCCGTGGGTCTTCTGGAATATAACTGCATGCTGCTTGATATTACATGCATTGATGCCCTTGCTGTTTCTTTTGCGGTAAGGAGGGTCTCTGCAGCGGTTAATAACAAGGATTCTAAGAGTGTGACTATATGCTTCATCCTCATCACAGTGTGCATTGCGGCTGCTACGCCCGGAGACTCTGCGAAAGTAGGTTGAGAAGCGTGTTCGCTTCGATTGTTTCGAGATTACAACCAATCCCTCGTAATATTTGGATCCCGTCCGGAGGACTTGCATTTTGCATTGTACTTGTTGATCCACTATGCTAACCCTCGTCAAGCATGAATTCCGCTTCGCTGAGATGAAGCCGCCAGCAGAGACTGCGGGCATGGCTTTCGCGTAAGAGAATGCCAAGTAGCTCTCCACTCCTCCACCCACTGGAAGCAAGCAACAAGTCAAGCACCAAGCAATATCCACCGCGACGTCGCCAGCTAGTCAGCACAGATGTGCTGTCGCCCGTCGATTGTATAATATCTATCAAGTGGGTCTCATGTCGAGATTGAGCCAACCCCGCGTTCGCAAATCCTAGCTCCAACCGTTTCAGCATACCCGCGCCTGTTGTAGGGTATCCACAAGCTGAAGACGCGCAGCTTCGGGTGTCTAACCGATGCTTCTGTGCCTTCCTAATTAGTTGGTAGGTCTGTTAGATTCTCCGTCTCGGGCCCCATAGGACGCGCAATCGTCTTTTGAGCGGATTACTCGTTTTGAGTAGCTTTGGTAATGTTTTGTGAGTTCAGGGATTTTGTATCCTGTCGTGTTCGATACAGGCGATGTCGGAGTCTTGGGTCGGTGCTCACTCGCGTCCGTAGGAAATCTTCTGTCGCTTTGTCTTGTTATTCTCCTCGTCATCGTCATCCGCTGCCTTCTTCTTCTTGCTTCCTCCTGGCCTCGCACCGTTTGTAGGTTGGCTCGACTCGCGTGTAGGGAAGGACGAAGTCGGCGTAGGAGCGTGCGATGGAGTCGCAGAGCCTGGCGTTGATGATTCCTGGTGAACAGTCAGCATCAGTTCTCTGGTTGTGGGCAAGCACGCCCAGTGTCCCTCCACATACCCTCAAGAAGCTTGTAGAGCTCCGACTGAATATCCGGTCTGCGTCGCTGATGGGAGCCTTCCGTCTGGTCGCGGTACCTGCTCCTCCTGTTGTTGTAGTGGTTGCCGCTCCCTTGATATAGTTGTCGAAGCCCTTGATGATGTTTCCGGCGCTCGTCTCTTCGAGGTACTGTGTCTCGACGCGGAGGATGTTGTCTTCCAGTTGCAGCTACCATGAGAGTCAACACAGAGCTTCACAACGCGTCATTTGCTATACTGACAAGACTGTTGTCGATCAAACGCTTCTTGTTCAACGATTCGCGCAAGTCGCGTCGTAATCTCTCGTAGTAGGGCATGCCGCGCGAGCTGTCTGCGCTGGTGTTGTTTGCGCTTCCTGGGGCGGCATTTTCAGTCATCGTGATGCTTCGAGGATGTTTTCTGGCACTTCCGGAGGCGTGAGTCTACAGCTGCAACGATCGGCGTCGGTTTTAGGTCCGGTAGTTCCCAAGTCAACGGTTGCGGTTTCCCTTAGGTGAACGCGGAGGCTAGCGTCTTCGAGCTCGGGCCTCTCCGAGCAAACGCAACTTCTAGATCGCAATCAAAGATGCTATCGCACCGCACTTCCTTCACTCTCCCGACTCACTGCCATCCACGTCGCCCGTACAGTCGCCGACAACTTCCGCTTACGAAAGTCGCGTACACCTGCTCCAGACGCGCCCAAAGACCCCGCGCCGGACCCCCGACCTTCTCAGTCGCAACATCAAATCAGAGAGACTTTGCCCGTGTGACGCCTACACACTCGTCTCAGACCACCTAAGCTGCAGTCTCAGTCTTCTGTGTTTGCTGCTTCGCAAACAACGTCGAGGCTTCTACCAAGGCACCAGCGACCCTGCGCCCGATTTACACCGTACCTGGAGAAACACTACCTGGATGATGGCAATGGACGCTAAAGAGATCGAGCTCCGTGGCAAGGCTATCGGAAAGGCTGTGTCCGAGGGTGAGCCAA
>JAESFQ010000979.1_pt1 | contig 10398 bp, 11 predicted proteins | sample 9269431 | NCBI WGS metagenome assembly JAESFQ01 (sample SAMN14502588, study PRJNA617103) | algae metagenome | isolation source: Plectolyngbya sp. WJT66-NPBG17 and co-occurring heterotrophs from well... | place: USA: Mojave Desert, Joshua Tree National Park, California | collected 2006-08-06 | reverse complement strand
CAAGGCCGGGTGCTGGTAAGGTTATCGTATCGTGATAAATGAGCTCAAGACTAACGTGTATTGTATAGCCGCATATTGTGCCTCAAAAGCTGCTATCATCAATATGACGCGCGCGAATGCTATCGACTACTCCGACGATGACATTCGCGTGAACTGCGTTTGTCCCGGTGTCATCGAAACACCAATGACTACCACATCGCCAGCTATGGTGGAAGCATTGAAGCCAGCCATTGAGATCGCGCCTATGAAGCGGATGGGCACGCCGGAAGAGGTCGCAGATGCAGTGCTCTTCTTATGTTCAGCACAGGCATCTTTCATTCAAGGGCACGCACTGGTTGTTGATGGTGGCTATACGATAAACTGATCAAAATACATCGCAAGGGTGGAACATATTGTATCAATAGTTGAATCAAGAACGTCATCGTATTTCAGGATGACATGCTTTACAGCTTGGTAGCAACCTTTGGCTCTTGATCTTTCCGTACGTCGATTCGTTTCCAGTCGTTTGCCGACTCCCATGCAAAAGCCGCATCTAGAATCTTCTGCTCTTGCCAGAGGCCACCGACGAGCTGCATACCAACCGGCAACCTGATTGCGGGATCATGACTCGAAGAAGCAAAACCGACGGGAAGCGACAAAGCGGGATGGCCTGTTACGTTGAAGATGGCAGTGTTGATAGTAATGCCCATGCTTGGCTTTAGTGCGTCTATCGGCGCGTCCTCCCCACTCTTCCAATCTATATTCGGAGGCGCTACAAAAGGCGTTGTCGGCATGACGATAAGATCGTAGTCCTGGAAGAGCCTCTCATATGAGTCGCGGAGCTGTTGGGCGAGGTTCATGGTTTTCGCATAAAGACCTGGGTAGTTTTGCATGAGCGAGAGGCCGTTGATGATGGTATTCTTCGTGGATGGGAAAAGCTTCTGGAAAGTTTCGTTCGTCCATGGCTGTCTTGCTGCCTCGTAGGCCGTTGGGAAGAGTCCTCGTCGGCCGTGTGCGTATCCCAACATACTGAAAGTACCTGCGATACGCTGTTGAATGGTCCAGATAGCCGGCCCTTCTAGATGAATAGGTAAAGATACCTCTTCGACGGTAGCGCCTAGCTGCCTGAAGGAGCTGACGGCCTTTCTCACGGTCGATTTAACTTCTTGATTAACAAGGCGATGCTCAAAGCCTTCTTTGAGAATTCCAATCTTCAATCCTGCTACCGAACTCTGAAGACACTTTGCGTACTGCGTGGAGCCAGGCGTTGGCGCACCAAGCGTACGATCATCGTAGTCGTCTCTTCCGCAGATTGCATCAAGACATAAAGCTACATCACGAACTGATCTCGCTATGGGCCCAGCGTGATCGCTGATAGCGTCACCACTGGATATACCAGTGTAAGGGACCAGGCCATGCGTTGGCTTCAGCCCTACGCCTGTAACGAACAATGTCAGTTCAGTAATACAGCTTGGTGCTCTACGCAGGACTGGTTGTGTACTTACAGCCGCAAAAAGATGATGGAACGCGAATGCTTCCACCTTGATCGGCACCGATTGCAATATCTACCAGTCCGCCACCAACTACTGCGGAGCCACCAGACGTACTGCCACCGGCCGAGTAGCCTCTCACATAGGGATTGTGAACGGTGCCTTGCGCTGAAGTGAACGACGACGTAGAGTTGCAGAAGTTCTCGCATATGGTTGTGCCGACGATATTAGCACCCGCATCTAATGCTCGGCTAACTGCGGTAGCGTCTGATTCGGGCGTCCATGAAGGGATGGCATCTGTCCCGAAGAACTGCGGGACTCCAGCTACTGCGATATTGTCTTTCAGACATACAGTCTTTCCTTGTAGGAGGTTTCCTTGAGGGTTGCCGCGTATGAGAAACTTGTGGGCCCAGGCGTTGCCAAAGTCCTGTTCATCTACTGATGGTCGATGAATCCGCTCTCGCGGATATCTCTCGGTATCTGTACGTGCCACGTAGTCGGGGATTTGAAGTACATGCTCCGCAACGTCGTGAACAGCAGCTAGTAACTGGTGATAGTCCCGAGACTCGTCTGCTGGTATGCCGTCGGTGATACCAATACTCTCTAGGACAGATTCTGCTTGGCCAACGGCCACAAGATCTTCACTGGGGTCGCGTTAGTACGCCCTCACTCTCTATTTCAACAGCAAGGTGGTTGTTACTGACTTTAGAGGCGAGTCAAAGAAGACAGACATGATGGTCAAGGAATTGCTGTTGAAATAGGTTACACGAAAGCCGTAATCGATGTAAGAGTATTTCGAACGGTCTGCTATGCTGCTAAACCTCAAGACATTCATGTAGACGAGACGTTTTTACGTACCATGTAGCCAATCGCGCACAAGTGGGTCAACGGGCCCGCAAGGCAAGCTAATGTGAGAAGCTCTCCAAATAACCCCAACTCGTGGCAAACCCGACTCAATAACCTGTCAGAAAGTACGTAAGAGCTCGTATCCCTGCGGCTCCTTATAACTGGGTATTTTGATATTGCAACAAAGTCCAATAATTATAAATCTTTTCACAGGAGGAAGATGCGACATTGGTGAGCTTGGGAAAATCGAGGCAGCTCATCCCTTGATATTGATAACTAGTCGGCCTTTCATCGACGCATGCAAATACCTCTCAATGAGGCTAGGGATTTCCGTGAAGCCTAAAACGGTCAAATGCGACGAAATACCGTGCTTGGCTACGACTTCGAGCATTAGCTCGACTTCTTCCGCACTAGCGACATAGTTGCCCTTGATGATGAGCTCACGGAATACCATCGCTTCCGAGTCAAACTTCCAGCTATCTTTTGGTAATCCTAGTGGGACCATAACACCGCCATTGCCCAGTTGCTGAAGACACCATGCGTTGGCAGGGATAGAGTCGGTGCATACTACAATGCCAGCGAGACCTTCGCCTGAAGTAAACTCCAATATCTTCTCTTCGGCGTCCTCAGCGCTTGAGTCCATGACCAAATCGGGTCTCAACTGGTCTGGCAAGTTGAGCGCAAGCTGGCGGCCTTCGTTACGGTTGTCCATAGCTACCGTGCGGTATCCAAGGGCTTTGGCAAATTGGACTCCAAGCTGCCCAAGACCTCCGATGCCTACCACGGCCACGGCGTCGCCTGGCTGTACTTGGGGACTGAGCTTTCGCAGTGCGCCCCATACTGTCGCCTTTTGATGCTGTTAACAATTCCGTCTCGCATGCAATCTGATACCACATCGACTTACACCAGCACACATCAAAGGCGCTCCCTGTTCGAAGGAAACACCGTCAGGGAGATGAACAGTAGTGTTTGGATCGGCCAGCATGTATTCGGCGAATGCGCCATCGTGTCTGAAGCCAGCTACGATTCTGTTCCGGCAGAAGCGCGGATCAGGACGCTTCGCTCTTCGTGCATGCTGTCGACAACCTGCACAATGCCCACAGGCGTTCTTGTAATTCAGAACACCGACGCGATCTCCAACCTTCCACAAGCCTTTCACATTCGTACCAACCTGAGCGATCTTGCCGGCCGGCTCGTGCGATGGGATCATAGGGAGGTTCGCAGGGAATTGTCCATTCCGTACCTGCAGATCAGAGTGACAGAATCCGGCTGCGTAGACTTCGATGAGAAGATCATCGCCTCCACACTGCGGTATAGTTTGCTCACATAGCTGGTACGGTTTCTCATACTGATGTACTTTGTTAGAGATGCTGCTATGGGTTTATATGACGTCATCCTACCTCTACGATCTGTGCAGCGCGCATCTTGTCGGACTTGTTCAAAACTGGCCATGAATGTGCTCAAAGGTGCGCACTACATAATTGCTGTCAACCCCGTGGTTATCGCCATTGTAGCCACATGCGCGTGCTTGTCGGAGAGTGCAGGACCGAATTCGGATATCGTTGGAGATGAGATTTGGAGGTGTTGGAGTCGACGATAAGACCAAGCGAGGCGGAGCTGCGGAGGCAGGGGCTGGCGCATCCAATGACGACATGCACAAGTGTGCCGCCGGCCAAGTACCATTCTATCTGCTAATTACCCCGCGATAAGTTTCAAGGCCGGCATCATGGCATTAAGAGGGTGTGATTCCGTGTTAGCGGTTTGCTTTGACAGATCCTGCACGAATCCGGTCGACAGCTTCTTCGAGTCATCTGAATAACTACTTTACTCGACAAACCACTACGTCCCACACACTACAGCGATCATGGGCAAGAAGCGCGTTCTCATTTCGTACGGTGTTGATGTAGATGCGGTATGTGGGTGGCTTGGGTCGTACGGCGGAGAAGACAGCACCAGTGACATATCTCGTGGTCTGTTCGCTGGCACGGTTGGTACGCAGCGCCTATTGAAGCTATTCAAGAAGTACGACATGAAAACCACATGGTTCATTCCAGGCCATAGTTTGGAGACATTTCCGGAAGACATGGCAGCAGTGCGCGACGCTGGGCACGAGATAGGCCTCCACGGTTACAGTCACGAAAACCCGGTCGATATGAGCATTGAACAACAACGGGACGTGCTAGACAAAACATATCGCATGCTGACTGAGTTTGCTGGCAAACCGCCACGGGGGAGTGTTGCACCATGGTAAATTCCCGAGAAGCACCATTGCAGACGGTATTCTGACTATCTGCTTAGGTGGGAAACAAGCCGTGAAGGTGCCGAACTGCTGCTTTCGTACGGCATCGAGTACGACCACAGCATGAGCCATCACGACTGTCAACCTTATTATCTGAGGACTGGTGACTCCTGGACCAAGATCGATTACGAGAAGAAAGCCAAAGAATGGATGAAGCCGCTCGTGGCAGGCCAACAAACGGGTCTAGTTGAAATTCCAGCGAACTGGTACCTTGATGTAGGTACAGCTGCTACTACACCATGATATATTGCTCATACGCGACACTAGGACTTACCGCCTCACATGTTCATCAAGTCGTCACCAAACAGCCATGGCTTCGTGAATGCGCGAGATACGGAGGATCTATGGCGGGATCACTTCGACTACTTCTATCGCGAATACGACGAGTTCATTTTCGTAAGTTCTTACTAAGAATCACCGCATGTGCTGGCTCATCTAATGCGACCCTACAGCCTATCACGATCCACCCTGATGTATCTGGACGGCCACATCTGCTCCTGATGCACGAGAGATTGATCGAGCACTTCAAAAAGCATGAAGGCGTTGAGTTTGTGACGATGGAGGAGATGGCGGATGAGTTCAAGAAGAAGAATCCGCCGCCCGAGGGAGCGCTCATGCCAGCCGAGGCGGGACTCAAGTTGAAAGAGTAGTTAGACCACCGAATGGGTACCACTTTCAGCTTCTTGATATTGCTTCGTGCACCGGTTGTTCAATGATGATGGTTTCGGAATTGCATCATTGCAGTATGCCACCGACGAATTGGCAGTTGGTAGCGTTCAGCTGGATGTCACCTGGGCAGGCAAAACGTCGTCGCTATTCGTCGCGTCTGTGAGATAGTCAGATCACGATAATGCGCTACGCAGCTCTGCATGAACGGCATTCTAGAAGCCCAGCCCCGCACAGGAACCATGCCCGCACGATGCAACAGCTAAGCTAGTCTCCTGTAGGGTGAACACTAACAACATCGCCCAGCAGTCGGGCACATTCACCACCTCCAAACCACCTCCCGCGACTATCACAAGCCGCTCCAAGCCCTGCGTTCCGAGACTGTGCAATCAGTTGGGGTAGCAATGATCCCAGTGACAAGATCGCCAGAAGACTGGGGTAATCATTGGAGTCCACCCCTGCGACTGAGTCGCGTAGCTGTTGGAGTCGCCAGCTCCGCTGTATCGCCACTATCGACCTCCAAAAGAACGGGGCTGTGGACCTTGCCAACCCACATTGCCCCGGATTCCAAGATACCGCGTTGCTGATACCACGCGGGTTATCGTCAATCTACCAGGGCAAGGATAAGGCCGTTTACATGGCACATGTGGGTGCATGAACGGATATATATATATATACTGTGGCCAATGTACTGACGTTGCGTTTCTGTTGATCAAACCTGAGATTAGAGTCGAAAAACACTGTCTGCCATCGCCAACATGTCGGCGGAAAAGCAAGAAGACGTCATTGCGCCAGCGCCGAGCACCAGTTCAGAGAGCATCAACGGCAAAGTCGACATCGAGAACGATGGCGAGATTTTCAAGAGAGGAGAGGGCATTGAGGATTTCAGAACGGTGTCTTGGATTCACACTTCAGTCATCTTCCTAAAACGTAAGTAACGTGACCATCAAGGACGTTGGACCACACCAAGGCCATCCTGCTAACCATGGCCGCTGATCAGTCATCTTCGCAACGGGCGTACTCACCATTCCCAGCGCCATGTACACGCTCGGCGCATTCCCAGGTGCCATCAACGTACTTGGGTGGCAAGCACTCAACACCTGGTGCGCATTAGTGCAGGGGCAGTTCAGGAACAACCATCCAGGCTGCCACTCCATTGCCGACATGGGCCAATTGGTCGGCGGACGTATCGTGAAAGAGATCACGGGCATACTCTTCCTCGTCGCCTTCATCATCGTCGCTGCATCAGGTATCGTCGGTGTATCAACCGCCTTAAACGCTCTATCCAACCACGCCCTTTGCACAAACTACTTTTCCATCATCGCGGCCATCATGGTCGGGCTATTTGCGAGTATCCGCAAGTTTGAGAAGATTGCTTGGGTCACATGGGCGGGTTTCGCGTCTGTATTCGTCGCCGTCTTCATCGTCGTGTAAGTCAACCTTGGAATCTTCTTCTACACAAACCGATCTCGTCGGTCTAGCTCTTGGGCCACGCATCCTAACACAACCCCACAGCGTCGGAGTAACAACCCTGGACCGCCCAGCCGCAGCCCCTCAAACAGGCCCCTACGAATTCGGCTACAACGTCATCGGCCACCCAACTTTTGCCGCGGGCATCACAGCTGCAAGCACCATCTTCTGTTCCGGCGCCGGTACCTCGGCCTTCCTGCCCGTCATGTCTGAAATGCGCAGCCCGCGAGAATACAGCAAAGCCGTCAGTTGGTGCATGGGCATCGTCACAGCCGCGTACCTCTCCTTCAGTCTCGTCGTGTACAAGTGGTGCGGAAAATGGGTCGCTTCCCCGTCACTCGGTAGTGCCGGACCGATGGTGAAGAAGATTGCCTACGGAATCGGACTCATTGGTCTTTGTGTCAGTGGAGCGCTGTATGTGCATGTTAGCGCCAAGTACGTTTTCGTCCGTATTCTGAGGAACTCGAAGCATCTCCAGGCCAACTCGCCGATACACTGGGGTACTTGGCTTGGGTGTGTTACTGGTATGACGGTGATTAGCTTCTTGATCGCGTCAGGGGTGCCCATCTTCAATTACTTGCTTAGTCTGGCGGGCAGTGTTGCGTTTGCACCTTTGGCGCTCGGCTTGCCGGGTTGGCTTTGGATCTACGATCATCAGGATTACTGGAAGGGGACGTGGTGGCAGAAGATTCTGTATGCCCTGCATATTGTGCTGATTGGCATCTCGATTTTCCTGACAATTGGTGGCACATACGGTGTCATTGTGCAGATCATGGACGCGTACAAGGATGGGTCGATTGATTCGGCTTTCTCGTGCGCTGACAACAGCAATTCTTCTTAATTAGTCTCTCATTCGATAATTGTAGACATTTGCAGTTTAGAAGTAGTTTCAGAGATACCCTCCGTCAGTACCGTAATGGAAATAGTCACGCAGTTGCAAATAAAATTAAATCATTCGGCATTTGTCATTCGACTCTGCTATCTTCCTACCAGCAGGATATGCCGAGATGATCATATCAACACACGATGCTCAGACGACTGGCTTCTCCTTCGGTATAAGACCAACCGTTTCGAGCACCCAGGCCGTACAGTTGATCAAACCGTAGAAGAGCATGGGTATGACCTGTTTCGATATCAGTACACGGACTACCAATGAAAAAGTCTATCTGGCTGCTTACTCCGAAGAATAGGTTCCCAAGGATGCCTCTGCGCAATATAGTCTCTGCCAACTCAGTCTTCGTAATGCTAGGAGCAACGTCACTCTTGAAAGGGCCAACGAGTCTGTAAAAGGTCACAAAGCTCGCCCCAAAGCAGTAAACCAAGAGCACCTTGAGGCCGTGCGCCGCGTACAGTTCGCGCAACCCAGGAGCACCACCAAAGTCTTTCGCGAGTGTACTCATGTACGCGCTGTGATCCACGCCGTACTGAATGCGCGAGCTCTCTTTGGCCAAGAGATGATAGTGTGGGGGATCGGTGGGCAAGGCCATTTGGTTCGTGATGAGCGCTGTCCACCACATTGCTTGTTGTTCGGCGATGGGAGGGATGGCGCCAACACCGGGTCGCACAAAACCGATAAAGGATATGCTAGGATCTACTGGCGACACGATGTTTCGGACGGTAGCATCCGATGCCGTGGGATATGATGGATCGAGGAAGTAAAATGACTGCTTGTAGCCGGTGCAGTACACTACGCAATTCGGTCGTACGTCGGTACCCTTCATACGTCTCCAGTCTTTTCGATCCGGTCGCTTTTCGAATATCACTCTGCCAGTTCCGTCTATGCGCTCAGGGAACGTGCATGTGTCTACCCATTTCTTCGACTGCGCATCTTCGGGTGGGTCTACGTAGCCATTACCAAGGAAAGCAAGGGGGTGGCTCTCTTTGTAGGGCCTGTTCAGATACGGCATCGCTTTGCTGCTCTTATTCAAGAACACAAAAGCTCTGCCCAATCGGTCATGCGGTAGTGCGCCAACGTGCTGACTATGTTTGATCAGTATGCGCTCGTTTCTCATTGTTAGGTGAACGCTCACTTCATGCCCGCTTGGGTGCCGGTCAAGAACCACAAGACACGCTTGATAACAAAATCCGACACGAACCAACGAAACCGACTCGCGGCTATCGCACGATGCACGTATGCTGTCTCGAAGAGGTTGGTTATGAGACCATCGATGGGCAGACCTCCTTTGAATTGCTTGCCGAACACCTTGAAACGCGAGAGAGCTTTTGGGAAAGACAAGAAGCCCGTTCTGAAGCACATGGTGACGGAATTTGCGTCCCCCTTCATGGCTTCGTAGGCAATATCTGCGCATGTTAGCCTGCATTCATCTCCATGTCATCGACTAACGTACCCATGGCAGTCTCTCCACAGCCCATAATGAGCACGTCTTTGCCTGTAAGCTGCGCCCGCTTCTTGTATTGCGAAGAGTGAAACGCCTCGCCCTTGATGTTCTCGATACCGGGGATAGTGGGAATGTTAGGCTCGACATGCAGTCCAGTGCAGACAGCGACATGTGAGCAGTCAAAAGTGTGCTCTTTCTCATCACTATTCTTGTCGGAATATATGACGCGGTGTTTCCACCGCTGGTCGATAGATTTGGATATGGGCTCAATCTTGTTGACTCTACATCCCATCTTCATGAGGGGTTGCAAGTCAAACTTGTCCACGTAGGCCTGTAAGTACTCAACGTATTGCGGGAGCGAGATGTGATCTGGCGCTGAGAGTGGGAAGCGGTGGTCGGAGAAGGTGGTTAATTGCTTTGATGATACCAGTTCGGCATTCTCATAGGCGCGGTAGTGAAATGTGCCTCCAATGTTGTCTTCGCTAGAGGGGGTTAGATCATGGGAAGGCCAACTCTACCGCTGGAGCATACTTACGCTTCGAACAAGACAGCCTCTATCGGCCGCTCGGGTGTGGATGCCTCAAGCAACGTCTTTAGAGTTGTCAACCCACCAGGGCTTTCACACTGTTAGCATGTGACGATGTTTGTTGGGAGCGTAGCGTACCCAGCCCCAATGACGGCGACTCTCATTGCTGGGAGCTTGTCGGTGTCTGCCATCTTGACTCAACAGTTGAGCAGACTCAGACGATACGTACAATATGCACAGCAGGAGTGGTGTCCTGGAATTTAGAGTGTATATCTCGCGTGGCTATTGCTGGAGGTCGGCATGCAAGGCACGCGGCGGTTCCATCTCCCCGGCCAATCAAGGCTTCTATGCCGCGAGTATGACATCAAGACAGCATGCACGGCCGAACGTTCCTCAACGCAGTTTGCTCCATTTGAGCCTAGCCGCCGTGACCACGCCGTTACCAATTACCATTTGCCATGAAATTCTGCAGAGGCGGACGATGCCTGTTCTGAGACTGCTGCCGGACTGCAGCCGAGGACATGCGACGATTCGAGGCTTGCCCGTCATGTCGTCCTAATAAACAACAACACCACAGCTCCACACAGCTGACGTCCACGCCTATCTCAGCATGGAGCAGCCACGTGAGAGGGTCGCGATAATAGGGTCCGGCCTTGCTGGACTGGTTAGCGCGAATCTGTTGTTCCACGATGTCCGCCAACGGTATGCCGTCAGCATCTTCGAGTCGGTAGGGAGGCCTAGCACGCACTGTCAGCGCCCGTATTGACAAAAGCAAATATAGGG
>JAESFQ010000978.1_pt1 | contig 10408 bp, 12 predicted proteins | sample 9269431 | NCBI WGS metagenome assembly JAESFQ01 (sample SAMN14502588, study PRJNA617103) | algae metagenome | isolation source: Plectolyngbya sp. WJT66-NPBG17 and co-occurring heterotrophs from well... | place: USA: Mojave Desert, Joshua Tree National Park, California | collected 2006-08-06 | reverse complement strand
CCCTCTACCTCCTCCCCAACCTAACGACCGGCGTCATTCTTCAGATCTTTGTCGGTCTCTTTATCCACCGCGTGCCTGCCCGCTGGCTGATCGCTGGCTCTGCATTCATCTGCGCCCTGTCACCCCTCCTAATGGCCGTTGTACCGCCAGCTTGGAGCTACTGGAAACTCGCTTTCTGGGCCCAGATATTCGGCCCGTTCAGTGCAGATGTGTTGTTCACCGTCGGTCTTATCATCGTCAGTGACAACTTTCCGGAAAAGACGCAGGCGTTGGCCGGCGCTGTGTTCAATACTGTGGCACAGTTTGGTATGAGTCTGGGTATGGGTAGTTGCCAGGTAGTTGCGTTGGGAGTGCAAGTTAAGAGTGGGGGGACGGGTTCTACTGGCCATGGTAACGGAGACGGGGACAGGGGAGGAGCCTTTGAGGGCCAAGACGATATGGCTGTGTTGAAGGGGTATAGGGCGAGCTATTGGCTTATGTTTGGGTACATGATCGTCTGTGTTATAATCGCCATTGTCGGGTTGAGGAAGGCGGGTAAGGTCGGACTGAAGAGGGAGTAACGACTTGATACATGGCAGGACGTTATTGGTACCGCGCCGAGGTTATTGGGCCCCAGACCTGGGCGAAGACGACATGTGGTCGAGTAGCCGATCGAAGACCTGGCTTAGAACTGCGGGAGGAATACTACGTATAGTATTGGGAGACACACTATGTACCATATAATGGAGGTCACTACCCACCATCGAGCAACTTATTCGACCGTCGTCTCTGATCCATCGTTTGGTCTTCCCCCCACAAGCCAAGCAACGTAGCGCTCGTGCCAGCAGGTGACCTACAGGGGCGTTACCACCTGAGTGTAAAAGACGTTTACAATGAGGCTCTGTACACTTCGTTCACGTTGTATTGTTATCTATTGGTCAACGTAAAAGGCCCCGGGGAGCATTGTGAGCTCATCGAGGAGGCCTTCCAGTGTTCTTGGCCAGGGAGTGAGAGGTCATGGACGAAGGCACCTAGGGATGAGAACAAATCCCTTTAGCAGCTCGGACCATGCAACTAGAAAAGCTCTCCATTGTACCACCGATGAAGGAGGCTTTGTTTCTCCGCGTGAGGCGTCGAGATGCATAAAGGTTGCCTTTGATGTTCATCGCCAAGATGGCACGTGACGACACCACAGCGGGACTTGGAAAGCTTCGCAGCGCGCTCAGCTTCCTACCACATATCCTAGTCTCGCTCAGCAACGACATGTTGGCTGAAATTCCACCAAAGATGCACAGTCAATTCATTGCAGCCCTCGACGACCGCCTGTGGTTCGCTCGACATGAACATCAAATGGCTAGTCCCGGCTCCTCCACTGCAGATGCGGAAGGTCGTAAACAACCCCGGATTCGCGCCCACCACGTCGCTAGCACTCTACTAAACTTGCGATAAAAATGATCAAGCCAACACCGACGCGTGACCATTCGTTGATGGCGAATCTTGGCTTTTATGTGCCTACTGGATTAGGCAGTTCGCTGGCTACGGCTGTTTGGTGCCCCCTGTAGATCCCCGTCTAGGCGCATGATGCTTGGGTCGCCTTCGAGCTTATCGTCGTCTTGGATATTAATTGCCTGCCTGTCGTTCGGATTGTACCATTGTAATGGGAACAGCTTCCTGGGCGAGCGTTTGCCCCGTGGAAGGTTAGAGCCAGTCGGGCAGGTGGGCTGCGGGGCGTCGTTTCTTCTGATCAAGGTATGTCTGTTACAGGGCATCGCGGTATGGCCTGCTTTCGGGTTATATAGCACAGCTGGTGCCCTCTCCTGTGTACTTTCCTCACGCTTCTCCCTCATCTGTGTTGCTGTTCCCTCGCGGCAATGAAGCTCCTCAGCGTCACTCTTGCCTCCCTAGGCCTCGCATCCGCTGCTACGGTAACAAAGAAGATTAGCTATGACGACTGGAAGGTATATCGCGTTAATGTCGGCTCCAACGCTGCCAAACTCGACAATGTGATGAGCAAACTCCAGCTGGAGCTATGGAAAGGGAAACCAGCATCCAGCGACGTCGTCGACGTTATGGTACCGCCGACAGCCGTCAAGGACTTCGAGGCATCTACCGAGGACATTGAGACCGCGGTCATGCACGACAACCTTGGCCTTTCTATCGCAGACGAGCAGACCTTTAGCGTATATGCCGGTACATTTACCCCACAGACCGGCATAATGTGAACGTCGCGCTAACGGTGAACATCAGCCGGTCTTGCGCCAAATGCTACTTGGTTCAACTCGTATCACTCCATTGCCGACCATATGCAATGGATCACAGATCTTGCAGCAGCATTCCCCAAGAATGCTGAAGTAGTCTCTGCTGGCAAGTCTGTCGAAGGTCGAGACATTAAAGGTATTCATATCTGGGGTAGCGGTGGTAAAGGATCCAAGAAAGGCGTAGTCTGGCATGGAACCGTGCACGCGCGAGAATGGATCACAACGATGGTATGCTACGACTGGGCTAAAGGCATCCACCGCCATGCTGATTTATCTAGGTCGTTGAATACGCTGCGTACCAGCTCCTCACATCCACTGACCCTACCACGGCCGGTTTCAAGAACTCGTACGACTTCTACATCTTCCCTATTGTAAATCCAGATGGCTTCGCCTACAGTCAGTCAGCCGACCGCATGTGGCGCAAGAACCGCCAGACTACTCCCACAGCGTCTTGCGTGGGCCGCGACATCAACCGTAAGTAAACCCAGTACCTGCAGTGCCTATGGACAAGGATACACACTAACTCCGCATCCGTGTTTCAGGTAACTGGCCGTCTCACTGGGACCAGCCCAACGGCGCATCAACATCTCCCTGCGCCCAAGACTATAAAGGCCCCTCTTCAGGCGACGGCGTAGAAACTAAGGCACTCAAAGCCCACCTTGACAGCATAGCCGCTGGCAAGGGAATCATGCTCTACATGGACATTCACGCCTACAGCCAGCTCTGGATGTACCCATACGGCTACACCTGCTCAGGCGTCCTTCCCAACTCTGCAAAGTACGCCTCCCTGACCAAGGGCGCCATCGCTGCTGTCAAAGCCGTGCACGGAACGACATTCGAAGGTGGCCCCATCTGCAACACTATTTATCAGGTCAGCGGTGACTCGGTAGACTACGCGTTTGAGGTTGCCAAGGCGAACTATTCCATGACGGTCGAGTTGAGGGATACGGGGAATTATGGATTCGTGTTGCCGGCTGCGCAGATCGTGCCTAGCGGTGAAGAGATGTGGGCTGGGTTGAGGTATCTGTTGGCTAACATGTAAGTTGGGGTGATCTTCAATGAGGAGTATGTGGAGTTTTGGGAGAGGGCTGAGGGAAAAGGTGCATGTTGATGGCGTTTGAAGAGTAGTGGGGGGTAGCAACACGTTGAGTTGCTGGCCAGCGTTTTGAAGGCGAAGTTGGGGCGTTCGAGGTTGTATTGCTAGAGTCGAAGAGAACTGTATACAACGGATGTCATTTCTATGAGCGAGAGAACCCGGAAACCCGTTCATCCATTAAACTACTTGCGCTGATTTGCACTAATCACAAAAACCCAGGAACGATGTAAAGATTTAAATGGGTCACTTCTTCTAGTCTACCCACAAACCGCTAGCTAGGCTCCCTCCACGAACAAGTAGGTATATCGCGCGGGTCATCGAAACAATGCTCAGAAGCGCGACACAACATTACCGTTTTCCAAAACCCCTTCCTGCACACAAAGAGCGCACCCCCATACCCTTGCTCATCCCGCAACATACACTTGTGCACACCCTCCGTACACGAACGAGTCGGTATGTCGTCGCGGGAGGAGAGCGAGACAGCAACACACTGAGGCGCCGGCGTATCGGTGCACCGACACGTATCGTGCGTCTCCCACTTTCCGCTCTTGCACACGTTGATGCTGTCGTAGCCGTGGTTGAGTGCCGTCAAGCACTGCTTTTCGCCTTCGGAGCATTCGGGCGGCGAGGGCACGCAGGCGCCGTTGGCGCAGGGTGTGTCGGGGTCGTGGCATCGTACGACCCAGGTCCAGCGGAGGTTGTTGCATTGGAAGATGTCGTTGCCGTAGCTGTTGAGGGAACTGCAGGCTGTTGCGCCGTTGTTGGTGGTCGTGCAGGCTGGGAGGACACGGCGAGGCACGGCGGAGGGCAAGGCGGTTGTGAGGAGGCTTGTGAGGGTGATGATGATACTGAGGGATTTCATTATGATAATGTTGGGGATAACGGATAGTTGTTGTAGAATGTTGGTAGGAAAGAAAGCGAATGCTGGGCAAGGGGAGAAACGGAATCGAAGGGGAAAGAGCGCTGCTTTCACTTGACAGGCGCAAGGGTCAAGTGAGGAAGTGAGAGCCGTCAGGTCGCAGCTTTTGGTGTTGAAACGTCATCCCATAACCCTCATTACATGGCTAGCCCACTCAAAGAGCTATGGGGAGTACCTTGGTTGCCATCAACTACATCCAATGGCGCTGCAATGGCCCATAGACGACGACAAGTCACTGACAACTTCCGCAATCAATATTATACCCATACATCAAGATATTCTGGAGTGAAAGCTATCACGAGTAGGCCAACTAGGAAGGTACTACCTCAAAGCAATTCAACGAACAGCAGATAATACAACCTCTTGGAAAGTTCGTCCTCCCGATTCCGTGTACTCAAATTCTCCAAATTGTGGCTACGTTCACCAGGCTGGGGTTCTCTGTCGAGAAGCTACATGGATCGGTATCGCAGTTCACGCCAAAGAAACTGGACTTGCCACGCGGTATCCAGCTCCATGAACCACATCCGAGCGGGGAAGTACCGCTGACGCGTCTCTTGACCGTGTTCTGGGCGATTCCGTTGAAATGTGATTGACCTTTACGCGCAATCGGGAAGCATAGCTCCAAGTGTGTTGCCAACCGCCTGTCGACATAGTTCATGATTTTGTCCTGATGATATTGAAGGGATTGGGGAGGCGGTGAATGAGGTGTGAGGTTTGCAGGAATGGTGACGCGCTAAACGCTGGCACGTACCCTTGAAGGCAGGAACATCCCATGTCCGCATAACCTTTACTCACCAATTCCCCAACTTACACACGAATGCGAAATCAAATCGTCAGGGTACTTGATACGACAGCAGATTCATCTGTACAAGGGGTATATATTGTTGCCGCAGTGATGTTTTCACTACAGCTTCTAGGTAAGAAGTTCTAGTAATTGAGGGGGTACTCTGAGAACGGGAACCTTCACCAATCATCTAACCCAAGCGACATCCATCACGCCGAACTTCCGTCACATGAATCATTCATAATAACAACCAGCGTTGTCTACCCATCGGCACAAAGCCTATTGGGTTAGGGCACTACCAGCGGACTCCTTCTGAGCCTCGACAGCAGCAGCAGGATCCGACTCATTATCCTTGTTGCTGATTTCTTGACGTATCGGTAACTCTGAGCTCGTCTCGGCAGCAGTCTTTGCTGCGTCATCAGCTCCCGCAACAGTGACGTTGGCGAAGTGCACCTTGCGGTCTGACGTCTCCGAGATCCTTCTAAGCTCGGTGACAAACGACTCGCCCCACCATGCACTATATCGTGTTAGTTTAGGGTTCATGCAATGCAGTCTTGGGTACTTACCTAGTATACTTCCGGACGTATTTTGAGAGCTTCTGGTAGTTTAGGCTGCGTTGCTCATCGCCCATGGTGACTGCGTCATGAATGGCATCCGCCAACTCCTCGGTATTCCATGGGTTAACGATAAGACTACCGTTCAGGCTCTGTGCGGCACCGGTGAACTCAGACAGAATCATGACACCATGTCGCTTTTCCTGCGTCGCAATGTACTCGTAAGACACCAGGTTCATACCGTCGCGAGTTGACGACACAAGACAGACATCTGAGACAGCGTAGAGCGCGATAAGCTCATCGAAGGAGACTGACTTGTGCATGAAGTGGATAGGCATGAACTCGATGGTGCCAAATTTGCCGTTGATGCGTCCAACAAGCTCGTTGACGACTGCGCGGAGGTTCTGGTACTCTTCGACGTCTTGCCGAGATGGAACGGCGACTTGGACAAGCACGACCTTGCCGATCCATTCGGGATGCTCGGTAAGGAAGACCTCGAGAGCGTGCAGCTTCTGTGGTACACCCTTGATGTAGTCGAGACGGTCAACACCAACAATGAGCTTCACGCCTTGGAACTTCTTCTCAAGCGCTGCTATGCGTTCTTGTACCTTGGGCTTCTGGAGACCCTCGTCGAACTTCTCTGGATCGATACCGATGGGGAAGGCGCCGACAGTAACGACCTTGCCTTGGAATTCGACTCCGTTTGGTGTTGTCGCGAGCCCGCTGAGTGGAGTTAGTAAATGCGTGTTATGTTCTTGAGCGGATACCTACAGAATGCGCGAGCAACTGCTCAGGAAATGACGAGCATAGTCGTATGTGTGGAAACCGATGAGATCGCAGTGAAGAACACCAAGCAGAATCTCGTTGCGGACAGGGAGGATTCGGTAAATCTCGGAACTAGGGAAGGGTGTGTGCAGGAAGAAACCGATCTTGACATTCTTCTTGGTTTTGCCAATCTCTTCGCGCAACATGGCAGGCATGAGCATCAGGTGGTAGTCGTGTACCCATACCATGTCGTTGTCTTGTACATCCTTTGCGACAGCCTTTGCGAACAGGCGGTTGGCCTCGGTGTATGCGTCCCAAGCGGACTCGTCGAAGGTAATCTCACCGGGGTGGTAGTGGAAGAGCGGCCACATGATCTCGTCTGCAATTGTTAGTGCTTGGAGTAATGTGGTTGTGTCTTAGTGATCTTACTGGAGAAGCCATTGTAATGTCTATCTGCGAGCTCGTCATCGAGCATGACAGGTACCGCGTTGTACTTCTCCTTGAGCTGTTTGTTCAAGGCCTCGGCCTCGTCCTCTGGCACTTCGAGTCCGGGCCAGCCATACCACTGGAAGGTGGTGGTCTTGGAAAGTCCGCTCAAACCGCTGACCAGTCCTCCCGAGGACATGGACATGTCGTACTTGCCCTCATCGGAGCGCTTGATGGTGATGGGCAGGCGGTTTGACACGAGCAGTAGACGTCCCTCTGACGACTCGGGCTGCTTGAGTGTTGTGGGCGCTTCAGGCATCTTGGCGGTAGATATGGAGGTATTTGTCGGATAGTGGGGTGGTGAGGGTGGTCGCGCAACTACTGAGACGGGAAATTTATCTGCGGCGTAGAGTATTGGGCGAGGTCAGCAGTCACCTCCGTAACGTGGCTAGAGTCGGCGAGTGAGCAGTGTGGGCAGATCCCTCTGGCGCGAGCGGCGGGTGAGGAATCGGTGATTTTCACTGTGGTGCTTGGGTGACGAAAGAATGATAATAGATCAAGGCCCGCTCGAAGGTGGAGGCGGCTTCTCGCACGTTCCGAGTTAAAGCGACTAGAGTTGGCAGAGCGCAGGGCACAGCTGCAGACCGGGCAGCTACTAAAGGTAAGGGAAGACTAGGCTAAGAGACGTCGGGACTGGCGGCATGCAGCTTGAGCGCTGACAGGTGTAGGCGATGCTAGAAAATGCTGAATGAAGCTGGCCGTGTCTGTGTGAAACCTGTGATAAATGTGACGTCGGTCGCGGAGCTGCCCAACAAACGCGGGGCACTCACAGACCAGCTCGGGATCAAAGGGCACTGCCCAGCATCAACGACGGAGATTTGCATTGGCAACTGAATCTCATGCTGCCCATCTGAACCGCAGGAAGAACCAGAGGCACAGCTGATGTATCGACTGTGGCTCGACGAGGCCAATTCCCCGCCCGCAGGCTTTCATGCCACTTGACGCAATTGGGTGCTACCGCGGAGTCACGTGTGCGCTACCGGCCTCGTGCCTGCCCTAACCGCCGCGTCTATCGCGTACTGGTCGTCGATCATCAACACCATCAACGCGCAGTGCATCATGTCTGATTCTGGAGCAGACTTACCCTCTGAGCAAGCCATTGCGAGCAAGTTACGTGACATTGTCATCGCGATACACAAATCCGGAAAGAGCGATGATCTGACCGTGAAGCGCGTTCGCGCGCGCGCTGAGCAAGAGCTAGGCCTAGATGAAGGCTTCTTTAAGACGGACTCGACTTGGAAGGAAAAGTCGCAAAAGACCATCGTAGACGCAGTGGTATGAAAGCTGGTTAACAGACCTGATCAAGCCCCTAACAATGTGTAGGAAAAGTTCTGCGGCGACGAGCCCTCACCACAGCCTACGCCCAAAAAGGCCGCTCCGAAACCCAAAGCGAAGCCCGTGGAGAAGAAGACCAAGGCTGCCACCGAGAACGCCCGAGGCGTCAAGCGCAAGGCTGCAGCGCCTGCCAAGAAACCCAAGAAGCGCGCGAAGACAGAGTCTGAAGAGTCCGAAGCTGAGCTTTCAGAACCACCCGCCGAAATATCCGATGCCGAGAGCGAACCGCCTAAGAAGCTAACGCGGCGGGGGAAGAAAGTCGTAACAGAGGACTCAGACGAGGAGGATGCGCCGAACCCAACATCCAAACCTAGCGCTGCAGTCGAGGATGAGAGCGATGTCGAGCCCGAACCAGCGAAGAAGACGGACACAAAGGGCGATGTCTCTGACAGTGAGCTGTCCAGCGTCATAGATGAAGAACCCAAGCGGAAGAAGAAAGCCCCAGCAGCCAAGGGCAAGAAGGAAAAGGCCCCAGCGAAACCAAAAGCCGCCCCCAAAGCGAAGACAGAAGATGACCCCGACACTGCCGAAGTCAAGCGACTCCAGGGCTGGCTTGTGAAATGCGGCATCCGAAAGGTCTGGTCGCGCGACCCCGAACTCTCCCAGTGCGACAGCTCCAAGGATAAGATCCGCGTGCTTAAGGGCTGGCTGAAAGATGTGGGCATGGATGGAAAATACTCGGTAGAAAAAGCGGCCAAGATCAAAGAGCAGAGAGAGTTTGCGAAGGACCTCGAGGCGATCAAGGAGGGCGAGATGGCGTGGGGAAAAACAAACGAAGTCACATCTACTGGTCGGCCAAGCCGAAGGGCGGCAGCGAAGCCTGTACAACAGCAGAAGGTTGTGCTGGAGGATGATAGTGAAGAAGACGGTGGCGGTGATGATAATGACGACGACGACGATGATGACGACGATGATGACGACGACGTTCAAGTGGACTCGGACGACGACGACGGTGACAAGAGTGGTGGTAGCGAAGATGACGATTCTGAATGAGCAACTTCTGCACTTCCGGTTCCTCTTGCGTACACTTCTCATTGTGGAGCATACAAAACCACTTTTAATATATGCACCTGATACCTTGGCGTCGAGGTGGGACTTTTGATACCCCATAAAAGCCTGTCTTTTTTCTCTCTCTAAATATGTCTAACTTCTCCTTGACCTGATGCGCCCACGTACTCCCCTTTACTTCTTGATCTCAACTCGCTTGGACGTTGCCCCATGACATCTACATCTTTGTCACGTTTCTCACGTCCAGCTGTTTGGACAGTTTTTGTGACTGAACAGACGATAATACTACATAAACTATTCGAGACACCACGTAGAATGCCTATTAACAGTACGCAACAAAGAGAAATCCACCGTAACCACGTCAATTCATCGAAACTCGGCTCACCATCATCTCTGCCTCTGCATGTATGGTCTTCCACTTGTTCTAACTACACCAGAGTATTTCATACGCGGCTTCTTCGTACCACCAGCCTCGCTCTTTCCCATTCCTCCATCTCCGCCCACTTATATTCTCCTTCCTCGTTCCATCGTCCACCTACACCGAACCTTCTCGCACCACCGATTCTCGTGGTGAAGGTTGTTTTCCCGTAGGTGCCGGAGACGGAGACGCTGGAGCCGCACTTGCATCTCGGGACATGGCACGCGCCCGCCTGCGCTGCTGTACTGGCGCTGGCTGCGGCGGAAAAGGAGCAGGAGGAATGCGAAACGGCGATGCAGAAGATAAGGATGATCTGCTTGAAGATGCAGATGAAGGCGGTAGAGGAGGTAAATCTGCTGATGGTGGTACAGTGGGCGTTGTAGATCGAGAAGATGAAGTACTGGTGAATGGAAACTTTCTACACTTTCGTTTCACGGGAGGGTCGAAGTACTCTTCTTCACTTTCCTCTTCGTCGCTATTGATGCTCCTCTCCTTCTCGTGTACTTCGCTTGATAGCACCTTGCGTTTGCGTGACAGCGGCGATGAAGGGCTGCTGTTAATCGGAGTCGGTTCCGCGCGTTGCATCTCGTCGGGCAGTGTTGGAAGGACCGGTAAGGATGGAGAAGATGTGCTAGGTGAATAAAGGTGATGTGACCCCCCTGCGATTGACATGGGTGGTGAAGAAGGAATGTATAGGTATGGGGATGGGTCTGAGGAGACTTGGTTTCTTCCCTCGGGCCTTTTCGCTGATGGATCTCCGTCGTTTTCTGACACGGTAGATTCATTGCCTTCGTAGTGTTCGTGAT
>JAESFQ010000977.1_pt1 | contig 10414 bp, 8 predicted proteins | sample 9269431 | NCBI WGS metagenome assembly JAESFQ01 (sample SAMN14502588, study PRJNA617103) | algae metagenome | isolation source: Plectolyngbya sp. WJT66-NPBG17 and co-occurring heterotrophs from well... | place: USA: Mojave Desert, Joshua Tree National Park, California | collected 2006-08-06 | reverse complement strand
AGATCATCCGGTGTCTTCACCGGTCCATCCCAACCGAGCCCCGCCTTGGCAGCTGAGGCAGCAGCAGCCACAACCACCATCATACCCACAACCTTTGCATTAAACCACACGCCGGCTTCTCTACCTCACAGATTCCCAAGCTCAGTTCTGGCACACCATGCGCCATGGACCCTCTCAGCATCGCAGCCAGCATCGCCGGCCTCCTCACCATCACAGCCACTATCATCTCAAAAGGGTATGCACACATCTCTGAAGCAAAAAAGCAAGAGGGCGATTTCAAGGCCCTGCTTAACCAGGTCGCTGCGTTCGCGGGCATTTTGGTAGGGGTGAGGGGGGTAATTGAGGAGGCAGGTGGTGGGGATGCGGCGGAGCAGCAGCTTTTAGACAGTGTGACTGGCGGGGAGAACAAGAGGTGGAAGGACATCGTTGCGGCTTGCGAGACGATGCTTGGGGAGATTAGAGAGGTTGTAGAGGAGAGGGTTGAGACGGGGAAGGTCAAGATGATGGTGAGGGGGTCGAGCATGGCGGCAAGGGTGGAGAAGTTGATGGCGGGGGTGGAGAGGTTGAAGGGGCTGTTTTGTTTATGGTTGCAGGTTTGTGGGAGGTGAGTGCTCTTCTCGTGTGAAGGATGTAGTGTGTGAATGGTTTGCTGATGTGTGTAGGAAGGATGGGAGGAATACGGCGAAATTGACGGCGGAGGTGCTGGAGATGGTGAAGATGGTGGTCGGGAAGCAAGATCTGTTGATTGGGAAGGTTGATGCTAGGGAGCAGGGTACGTATCGGATTTCTCACGATAGGGTTTGGGGTACAGAAGTGTAGCACGCCTCGCGTAACGAACTTGCAGACGCTGATTTTGACGGTGGTCCAGCTGAAATGCGAGACAAAATCATCGACTGGCTGGGACCAACAAGCGAAGCCTTCCACGACGACATCGTAAGAGGCAGAGACCCAGACTCTTGCCAATGGCTTCTCAATCGTCCCGAGTTCATGAAGTGGGTCGATTCGGACGGCTTTTCGAGCTTCTGGCTTTGGGGCATTCGTAAGTTCGCGCCAAATCCGTAGGCGATATGTTGGCTGATGTTCGGTCGCTGCAGAGGGATCTGGAAAGACTGTCATTGTGTACCCAGTCCCAAGTCCTATTTCACGCGACCTTGAGCTCACGTACTCAATAGTTCCAAGGTCATCGAAGCGATAGAGGAATTCTTCCTCCAAGCCGCTGATGTAGTAGTGTATCACTACTGCCGATTCTCCGATAGCGCAGCGTTATCCTCGGAGCGGGTCCTAGGAGCCATCGTCGCGCAGCTTCTGAGCAAGGTTCCAGAGGATGTCCCAATACCAACGCGGTTGAAAAAGCTACTCGCCAGATACCGCTCGCGTTCCTATCCTCGAATCGACGAGCTACGAGAAGTCTTCCATGAGCTCCGTCAATGTTGTCCCCGAGTGTTTGTCATCATAGATGGACTGGACGAAGTCAACGACCGAGCTGGTATTCTAGAATTCCTTATTGATCTTGAAATTGTTGGTGGCGTCTTTAAAGTTTTCGTGGCTAGTAGACCGGAGTTTGATCTGGAGGATAATTTTGAGTCGTATTTGACGGTGCCGATCATGCAGGAGGATGTTCAAACCGACATGGAGATGCATGTGTTGAAGCAATTTGAGAAGTTGGGGATCGGCGATAATGGAGAAACGAGTAAGGAGACCATTGCAGCTGAGCTTGTTGAGAGAGCTGAGGGAATGTAAGTCGTTTCCAAACCGCTCCTTGATACCCTCTAATGGCTGCTCAGGTTCCTCTGGACTGTCTGCCAAATCGACCACCTCTCTCGCATCCGAACGGCTATCACTCCCGGTGTCCTCACTGCCCTGCCACGGGGTCTCGAAAACACTTTCGAGGATATTCTTGCTAAGCTCGAAGAAGACGACCAGGCTCTGGCTCTGGAGATTTTGAGAGTCGTTATGTTTTCAAAGCGGGCCCTAGACCTAGGAGAGCTTGTTGAAGCAGTGGCTATAACCACAGACACCCAGAGTCTTAAACAACTGCGCAGCAATATGCTTCGACGGCCAACCGACGTCTTCCAGCTCTGTGGCAGCCTTGTTCGTCAATCTCCGACCACCAGGAAAGTGTCTCTGTCGCACTACTCAGTCAAAGAATTTCTCTCGCTTCCTGCTTTCGCGAAAGGTCGACCGAATCCTTTTTATCTAGAGGCAACTAGCTCGCAGAAGATGCAGTTCATCAAGTGTATATCGTACCTCGGAATGGACGATTTCGTTTCGGAGACATTTCGCGAAACTCTTCGGTTTGCCCTGGACCCACTGTACGGCGACTCGGACCTGCAAGCTATGGCCAACTTTCCTTTCCTGGACTACGCATCGAACTATTGGGCAGCCCACTTAAAGAGTCTTGGTTCGGATGATTTCACCACTATCTGGCCTTTGTTTAAAGCATTCGTCGATTCCAAGGAAGAAGGGAGCTTTGAGTCATGGATCATGATCTCTCAGTATAATCATGGAGTGTACAAATTCCCTCTTGGTGCAAAAGCTGTTCATGTGGCAGCGCTATATGGCCTTGAAGTTATGCTTGCCGGGCTACTGAATGCGGATCGCTCTTCAAGCATGAAACAAACCTCTGACGGCCGCACACCACTACACATTGCGCTTGAGAACGAGCAAGAGGGCGCTGCTGATTTGCTTTTGGAAGCTACAGAGAAAGGTGGCCTCATCACTCGAGACTTGCTAGGCATCCGTGATCAGATCGGACGAACGCCGTTGCATATAGCCATTGAGTCCGGAAGCGAGGTCGCCGTCGTGAAGCTCGTCACGGCAGGAGCGGATGTCAACGCCATACAACCTGATGGACGAACGGCGATATCAGTTGCGGTCGAGAACAGATGGGATCTGCTAGCGGATTTTCTATCCCAAATGGCGGATCCCAGCAAGATCCTCCCTGATGGCCGATCTCTGTTGCATATAGCGGCAGAATCTGGGAGTCTCGCCTGGGTCCGTGCCTTGCTCCAATTCCACGAGGATAAACTTATTGATACTCGGGACGGAAACGGCTGGACGCCGTTACATTACGCCGTTGATAGAGAGCACCCGGATATCGCTCAGGCGCTTATTGACCGCGAATGTCTGATCGAAGCGTTTGATAAAAATGGGTGGACACCTCTGCATGCTGCAGTACGTCGGCGCAATTTACCGTGTGCCGAGCTACTTCTGAGTAAGGCTTGGCCAGGTGGAAAGCCTGGTAGAACCGACCTGTCGGCGCAACCTTCGTCGTCTCGAGTTTCACCGCCCGATGATCCGCTTTCGGATTCCGGTACTGATCATAACCCCCTGGATTTTCCATCTACAATATCTCAAAGACTTGAGGTGGGTGGTAGGAGTTCTCGCACTACCCAAGAGCCGAGACCGCGACCTTCGCTATCGGGAAAGTATGGGGATGAGGCCCTCCGATACAGACCTGAAAGTTCCCCAGATCGCAGTCCGAGTCTTCCCCCTTTACCCCGTCGTCTCGCTCTAACGGTACCACAACTGAGCCAACCGTCTCCGCTCCATTTGGCTGTGTCAGAGTCCTACGTTGAATGCGTCAAACTACTCATCAAACACCTTGATAAGCTTTCCCGATTGGGCTCAAGTGTGACCGAAGAGATGAGGTGCCTGAAGACGGCGATAGATATGGCAAAGGACTCCGGGAACACTGATATTGTTTTAATACTCATACGCAACTTTCCCAAGTCGCGATTGGAGGAGGTATTCTTGAGCCTGGCAGCACTTCCTTCGGACGCCGTCCGAGAGCACTTGAAAACTGTCTTCACAAGTAGCGACATATACGGCACTTATATACCGGCCGCGGCGCACATGGAAAGCCTGATTCCAACACTGATAAACACTTGGCCGGATGTTGACGTCACAGTTGTGCACAATGCAATTCTCGGGCGCTTGGGGATGGCAAAAATCTTCATCGAAAACGGTGTAAGCACTTGGAAAGTGCTGATGGAGGAGTCTCCCGATTCACTTTTGCACCGTTGCATACGAGGGTTCAATGCGGATTTCGAGCTTGCAATGTACCTCATTGAAAGAGGAGCAGAAGTCAACAAACGAAACGCAGACGGCGAAAGTCCCCTTTTGATTGTATCCGGGCTTCAAACAACTTCGTCTGATCTAAAAAGGCAGCAAGCTTGTTTAAAGGTCGCGCAGCTGCTGGTTGCGAAAGGCGCCGATATTCATGTCCTCGACGAAAGACAACGTGGTCTATGTCACAGGGCCGCAGCCGGGGGGAACGTGCAGACGCTCAAACTTAACCCCAGCTCTCGAGACAAGAACTCACGCACCCCGCTTCTCCTAGCTGTGGAAAACGGACGAACGAATTCGGTACGGTTGCTTCTAAGGCAGCTTCTTTCAGTAGAAGAAGGCAGCAAAATTGACCCCTATGAGCAAACCGCAGGGGCCATGGAGTACGCAAACATGCGCGCCGCCCCCCTACTCCGAGCCATGGTCGAAAGGAGCACAAGAAACTTCTTCATCGTGACCGCCCTAGTAGAAGCCGACGAACAAGCCTTCCGAAACCTAAGCCCGGAGCGCCAATTGGACTTGTCCGACCTACGAACATCCTTCTACCTCGAGGCGCTCACATGGTCCATCGATTGTGATTTTTTCAGCGCCTTTACCCTCCTTTTACCAAAGATTCCAAAGACTACGCTTGCTTCGCGCCCGAATTTGGACGGGGATGGTGTCTTTCATGTTGTTGCTGCGGCGAAGCATACTGATTTTCTAAAGACGCTTTTGCAGACATTGGATAATGGGAATTTGAATGATTGCAGGGCTATGCGGTTGGCTAACCCGGTGGGTAAAATGCCGATGGATATTGTAATTGAAAGTGGTTCTTTGGAGAAGTTTATTTTAATGAGGCTTCATCATGTGGAGCTAACGCGGGATCAGATCACTAAGGCGAGAGGTAAGGGGTTTAATGTGCCGGAGAGGATGGTGGGTTGATTGGGTGCTTGGTGAGTTATAGGAGTAAGGGGGTATGTAAATCACTGTACTATTTGTTGTTCACAGAAAATTTGCCACCGCGAGAGCGCCACATGTCTGTACAGCACTAGAGCTGATACATTCATTACTTACAGTTGCACAACCACAGTGCCTTACTGTGGGTCACCTTCCCATCGAAAAGTCTAACCTTTTTGGTCCAGCCGTAGACGATTGGGATCAGCGCAACGGCTATGAAGTCTCCCGCCAGCAGTGCGGCCCAGATCAAGGACGTGAGAGAGTCGGAAATTCCGTAGGCGACGCTGAAAATGTACGGGAAGCCGTTTAGGAAGGTGAAGTGCACGATGTATATGATGGTCAGGTAGAAGGAAAAGACCAAAATCATCGGCTCAGTGTAGGTCATGGTGAAGGGGCGGCAACAATTGACGAGTAGACGTCTTCCGAATGATCCAGCGCCTGCGTGCCTTTCGACAACCCCCTTCCCTTTGTAATGAGGAAGATCATAAAACCAAGGTGACGTCAGCAACATGTAAAGAAAAGTGACTTCGTCTTGAACTATTATGCTGCACGTGATACCGAATATCACTATCCAGATATCACCAATAAACACCCACGCTCACACCCAAAACCCCAGTCTCGCCCCAGCACATTCCCAATCCGCCACCTCGCCACACCGAAGAAACCAAAGCCAACGCACTTTACCAGCCGTCCCTTCTCAGCTTCCACCTCCCACCTCACTCCTCCCTATCCCTCATAAACGCCCTCCGATCCCTCTTCCCCCCACCCAACAAATGCGCAAACTCAGGCGCCACAAACCCCCTATTCCCACCACCACCACCACCTCCTACTGTCATCGGCATAGTATACGTACTATACTCCCCATTCCCCCTATAACTAACACTCTGCCCAAACGCATCCACAGTCGGCCTACCCATCGGCCCATTGAACATCGGTCGATTATGATTAACCCTCGCATCCCTCGCCTGCATCAGGCCTTTCTTCCTCTTCTCCGCATCCTCTTGCTCTTTAATCTTCTGGAGCCGTGATTCCTCGCGCTTCCGCTCCTCCTCGGCGTCGCGGTGGATAGGCCCGCCGATGATACCGTTCCGCGTTAGAGGATGGGCGATGGAAGGTAGGTTTAACGCGCCGCGGATGTAGTTGTCGTCCATGTCGCCGCGGACGGCTAGGCTGGTTGTTGAGCCGGTTAGCATGCCGGCGGCTTGCGGGAAGATGCCTACTGGCATGCCCTTTTTGGGTTTTCCGTACCAGAAGGGCTCGATTTGGAGGAGTTGGGCGCGCGCTTTTTGTAGGGTTTTGGAGTCGTCGAAGCGCTCTTCCCAGGAGAGGAGGGTGAGGTCGCGGAAGGCGTGGCGGAAGGCCCGGGATGCTGTTGCGAAGTCGCTGTTTCGGGGGCATAGTTCACCGTTGTAAGGGGCCTCGGGGGTTGGGGGCGGTTTAGTGACGAGGGAGAGGAGACGGGTGGCTTCGGGGTGTTGGAGGGTAGAGAAGTTAGATGGTGCTTGTTGTTGTACGCCCTCTTCGTTCTCCTTCGCTGGCGAGGTTTTCGCAGGCTTATACTGTACAAGCGCCCAATACACATGCGGCTTCGTATGACTTTCCAACAGCCCGATGTGATACTGCGCAAATCCTGTAGCGGATTCATCGCCGCGCACAAGAACGATCTTGTACTCGAAGCCGTCGACGTCTTGATAGTAGTGATAATCCTCTTTCCAGTGAGAAATCTTAGCTTGCGGTACTTTCTTAGACGCGGAAGGAATAGGACTGGGCTTCTTGGGAGGTAGCTTCATGGGAGTGACGGGCTTTGAAATCGAAGAGGTTGAAGATCGGCTGGCTGGGCTTGGAGAATCATCAACAGTCTTGATGGGATCTCCCGCCTGGTCCTCAGAAGCTGCATCTGTATCCGCCAGCGCAATCCCTCTCTCCGCCCTCCTACGCAAGAGGTCCTCTTTTGCAGAAACAAAAGGAGTATCGGGAACGGCCGGCGTAGATGCAGCAAAGAAGAAGCTCTTGCTCTTCCTCGGCTTCCTCGCAACAACAGGAGATTTCTTCGACGTACCTGATCCAGTCAACTCTCTAATCTTCTCGCATCCTTTCCTGAACTTACTGCCGTCGGCCAGAGTGCCCAGCCTCTTAAGCTGCTTCTTCTTTCGCTTCTCTTTCCTGAGCACTTTCCATGTGTATTTCTTGGCGCTCAACTTCCTCTTCGCTTGTAACGAGTCGTCGAACCAGTCATAGCTGACTATGAGGATGCCAAGGTCGGTGGCTTGTTGTACTGCTTCGGCGGGTTGCTTGTATGCTTCCTCACTGGCAATGAGATGGGTGACGCTCTTGTTGATCTTCGCAGAATACTTGCCGCCATTTCGCTCGATCCAGGATTTGATCTGTTTAGCATCGTGAGGATGGGTACCAACCACGGCAATAGTGAGCTTGTCAAGTACACCCATTGTAGGACTGTAATACTTGCAATGTGGGGTGTAGGAGTAATGGTATGCAATCTTGAGCGACAACGTAATTGAAGGCTTATAGTGTCCAGGTTGAGGGTCTAGAGTTGGCGCGGATCAAGCCAATCTTACCTTTGGGTCGTAAGAGGCAATCGAAGTGATACAGCGTTTGCCGGGGCCGTGCGCCTGTCATGGAGAGGTAAGAGAGATTGATAAAGACAGCGACATAGCGTCTCCGGACCGCTATTCGTGGAGACATAATCGGGTCTTCTGGACATGGAGCTACCAAATGGAGAAACAGAGAAAACTTAACAAGACATTCAAAAAGAGGTCAGGAGGTTGTGAGGAATTGTGTTGAATTTGATAGAATTCCAGCAAAGAGCTTCAGCTTCGGTATCTGTAACGTGAACACCTACTACTGGTTTTTGGCTGCCTTTATAAAGGCACGTATCTTGTCTAAGCTTTGCTGGCCATCTTCCTCCACACCACTGCTGACATCCACAGCATAAATGCGGTCCCGGTATTCATCAAGACCGGCGAGCATAGATTGTACGTTGTCAGGGTTTAGCCCTCCTGCTAATACAACCTTGATACCATCATCTTTCGCAAATACTGCTTTGACATCTGAGAGGTCCAGTTGTTGGCCCGAGCCTCCAGATCCTGCATCTAGAAGTGGTAAGGCGTGATACCCTCTTAAACCAATGCCAATATTTTGCGGGTTGAAAGCTCGCAGGACAGGAACAGGAACAAGCCTTGCCCACTCTAATGGTTCCTGGCCATGGAACTGTACGACATCTAGATTAAGCAATTGCTGCTGCTCGAGCACGTACTCTAACGATTGGTTCCGGAACACGCCCACGAGAAGCGCGCGACTGTCGCTCGATACCAATCTCGATGCGCCGTGCTCAAAGAAATCGGTGGCAGACTTCGAATCAGCAAGTAGTCCAGATTTCGAGACTACTGGCTTCTTAGTCTTGTGTACAGTTTCGGAGATCTCCAGGGCTGTCTCGGCTGTAACTGTTCGCTTAGTCCCTGGCGCAAGTATTATGCCGATAAGGTCAGCTCCTGCATCGATTGCAGCTTTGGCGGCCTCTGCACTGCGAGTTCCACAGATCTTTACCATCGGGCTTGAGACAGTTTGTGTTTTCTTTGTGGATGAGCCACCTAAGAGCTCCGCGATGAACTGAGCAGTGTCGGCTGCACGCATCAACGCTTCGCCCACCAAGACTGCGCCAACTCCACTCTTGATGTATGGCTCGACATCTTTGGGTCCGGCGATACCGCTCAGCGCACACAGGATAGTCTCTTTCGGAACCATGTTGATCAAACGGTTGGTGGTCTCCATGTCGACCTCGAAGTTCACCAGATTGCGGTTGTTCACACCAATGACCTGAGCACCCAGCTTGACTGCAATCTCCGTTTCGTCCGCGTTCTGGACTTCGACTAGGGGCTCCATTCCAAGTGATCGAGAATAGTCGTAGAGCTTCTTCAAGACTGCCTCGTCCAGCATCTTCACGATCAGCAATACGGTGTCGGCACCCGCAAGCCTAGCCTCCAAGATTTGGTATTCGTCGAAGATGAATTCTTTGCGCAGGACGGCAGGACGGTTCGGCATGCCTTCCAAGCTTTGTCTGACAGCCTTGAGATCTTCGATACTTCCTTTGAACCATTCTGGTTCAGTGAGTACGGATATAGTGCTTGCGCCAGCCTTCGCATACAACCTTGCTTGGGCAGGAGCACATGCGGACAGCGAGATTATGCCTTTGGAGGGCGACGCACGTTTGATCTCGGCCATGAGCGATAATCGGAAGGGCGATTGCCTAAGACGCTCTGGGAAGTTGATCTGAGGAGGCGCCAAATTGAGATCATACGAAGCCTGTAGATCGCTGGGTCGCTGGGAGGGAATCTTTTTCTGTTCAGCAACGGAGGCCCTGCGATGATCGTAGATCTTCTCCAGTATGGACGTCTGCTTGTCCTTCTTCGCGCCAGTAGTTGTACCGTTGGCAGCAGCTCCGGCGGCGGCAGCATGCGCTTCCTTTTGTAGTCGCTCGTTTTCGGCCCAGGTGCCTCCTTGCATCTTGAGGAAGTTTCTCACCATGAGGCGACCGTCTTCCGTCAAGATGCTCTCCGGATGAAACTGTACACCCTCCATAACGTATTCTTTGTGTCGCACGCCCATAATGACTTCCTTCACTTCGGCATCTTCGTTCGCGGGTATGGTAGCAGTGACCTCGAGGCAGTCTGGGAGGGTTCCGTGGGTGCCAGCGAGCGAATGGTAGCGCGTTACGGGGACATTTTGCGGAACGTCTGCGAAGACGCCTTTGCCATCGTGTTTGAGAGGTGACGTTTTGCCGTGCAGGACCTGGCCCGTGACATCTACAGTACCGCCGTAGCTGTAGAAGATGCACTGTCTGTGTCGTGTCAGCGCTGCTCGCCTGTTGTATGCGCTCGTTGAGATTTAAGGACTCACTCTCCCATGCACACGCCGAAGATGGGAATCTTGCCGCTGTAGTGCTTGATGGCTGCATTGCTAATGCCTGCGTCCCTCTCTGGGTGTCCTGGACCTGGACTGATTACCAGTTGTGTAGGATTCTTTGCAATCAGCTCCTCAAGAGTAATCTCATCGTTCCGATATACAGTCACGGTCGCGCCTTCGAAGACAAGGTACTGGTACACATTCCAGGTAAAGGAATCGTAGTTGTCAATGAGGATAACATTGGAAGCGGTGGGAATCGGCGGAGAAGGGGTGGGATTGCGGGGTGAGTGGTCGATCAATTCGAGAGCGGGCATCTTGGGCGATGTTTTGCGCCAATATTGCCTTGGAGGCCCGGTGGCTGTTATATAGTTTCGTTTGAGTACTTTGGGTTCCCGGCGGTCAAATGACAGGAAGATTGCCGGCCCTTTGGCGGCGAGGCAGTTGGGGATATAGTAATCGCCGATCAACGGAGTCTGCGCCGGGAGATGTG